>MAAB01029105.1_pt1 | contig 16120 bp, 16 predicted proteins | sample 1115991 | NCBI WGS metagenome assembly MAAB01 (sample SAMN04961124, study PRJNA320927) | seawater metagenome | isolation source: sample BD02T18 sea water enriched with oil for 18 days | place: USA:Gulf of Mexico | collected 2013-07-27
ATGATTTGCTCAGCCTTCCCCAAGGGGCTGGTTTATAAACGCTTTATGCTGCGTTATTGATTTCGACAATAGAATAACTATTCTCTTCAATCAATGCCTTGCCTAAAGGCGTTTCTAATTCCAGCTGAATCCTGCATCTTCAAGTGGAACGGGTATAAACACGTAAATGATACAAAGAAGTAATTGGAACTGAACTTTATGGAACTTGATGAAGCTTACAGGTATCATTTCTAATAATTGCCTTAATTGAGTAAACTTAATGAAAAAAGTGTGTGTAATCACGGGTGGAAGCTCTGGTATTGGTTTAAGTATTGTAAAATTATTCAACGAGAATAATTACCGAGTCTTTAATTTAGATTTATCCCCTTCTGCTGAAGGCGATTTTCGCCAGTGTGATGTTACTAACGTTAGCCAAGTAACCGAGATAATTAATGAGATTGCAAAACAACATACCATAGATGTTTTAATCTCAAATGCGGGCATTCATTTTTCAGCCACTATTGAGAACACCAGTGAAGCTGATTTAGATAAAGTCTTTAACATTAATGTTAAAGGGGCATATGCTGCAATAAAAGCGGTATTGCCGTCGATGAAAGCTAACAACAATGGCTCAATTCTCTTGATGTCTTCTGATCAGGCGTTAATTGCTAAACATAATTCTTTTGCTTATAACTTGAGTAAAAGTGCCCTCGCTTCTATCGCTAAAACGACAGCCCTTGATTATGCGGCTTTTAATATCCGTGCCAATGCAGTTTGCCCTGGTACCATTGAAACACCGCTATACCACCAAGCAATTGATAACTACTGTCAGCAATCAGGTGCTGATAAAAACGAAGTTCATCAAGATGAAGCAAAATTACAACCGTTGCAGCGCTTAGGTCAGCCAGAAGAAGTAGCTGAGTTAGTACTGTTTTTAGCTTCAGATAAGGCCAAGTTTATCACCGGTAGTTTACAAGTGATCGACGGCGGTTATACTGCGCAATAGTCTTTATTTTAACTTAGAGCCCCTTAACATTGAAATAGTCGAAATTAGATACTATGACCGTTAATATTATTGATCCACATCTGCATTTATTTAACCTTTCGCGTGGCGATTATCATTGGCTTAAAACACAAAATCCGCCATTTTGGCCAGATAAGACGCTGATCCAAAATGATTTTAGTGTTGAAGAGTTAAATGATTCCTTGCACGCTAGCAATAAAATTAAATTGGCTGGTTTTGTCCATATTGAGGCAGGTTTTGATAATGCTCAACCTTGGCGTGAACTCGAATATATCGAGAGTATACCTTGTCAAAATAATCGCACAGTCGCTAGCATTGATTTATTATCGATGCCTGAGCACTTCCAAGCATCATTATTAAGATTACAGCAACATCAGAGTTTAACTGGCGCTCGCCATATTTTAGATGAACAAGCGGCGACTATTTTAGTGAATAAAAACACACAACAAAATTTTGCCAAGCTTAATGAGATAACTGATTTTATTTTTGAACTGCAATTACCATTGGCTGATGAAAGTGCCATTAACGTTATGCCGTTATTAACCCATACCATCAGCAATAATAGCCAACTTTGTTTCATCATCAATCATGCTGGCTTCCCTCCTAAAAGAGCACCAAAAGACATCCGCAGTGATGCATGGCACTTATGGCAACAGCATCTAACTGAACTTGCCAAGTACCCTAATGTCTTTATAAAGTGCTCTGGATGGGAAATGACCGATCGACACTATAAAATGTCGTGGTTTAGTGAAGTAACAGCCTTTTGCCTTAATACGTTTTCAATTGACCGAGTAATGCTAGCCAGTAATTTTCCGCTGTGCTTACTAGGTAAAGAGCCAGGTAAAAAGCTAGGTAAAGAGGTAGGTAAAGAGGTAGGTAACAAGCTAAGTAGTGAGCTAAATAATAAGAGCTATGACAGTTATTGGCAGGATATTCTTGAATCCAAAGTGATTGAACAATGTAGCAAAAATGAAAAAAGCGCATTACTTTACAGTAATGCACTTCGTATTTATAAACTTTCTAACTCACAAAGCTAGTAACTTAAGCTATCTACTTAATTCTTTATTTGATAGTGACGTTTGGCGATTTCTTAACTATTGCATCGTTAAGTTCTATACCAATGCCAGGTACTTCTGTCACTTGGAAAAAACCATCTACTGGTTGCGGATCTTGTAAACACAACTCACGGTTCCAGTCTTTAATCGCGTAAGTATGATGCTCATGAATTAAGAAGTTCGGAATAGCGGTTTCTAAGTGTAATGATGCCGCTGTGGCAACAGGACCACCACAAACGTGTGCTTGTATACGAATATCGTAAACGTCAGCATAATCACAAACTTTTTTCGATTCAGTAAAACCGCCACATAAACCAACATCAGGCTGTAATACATCGATACTTTGATCTTCAAAATAAGGTCTTACATCCCAACGATGATACAAACGCTCGCCACCGGCAATAGGCACATTAACGTTATCAGATACTTTTTTATGCACTGCTGGGTTTAAATAGTTAACCGGCTCCTCATACATCATACAACCAACTTCTTCGACAACTCTGCCCATTTGAATTGCTGATGCTGCGCCCATTAAGGAATGAGATTCAAAAATAATATCGACATCTTCACCTACGGCATCGCGAATAGCACGTAGTCGGTTACCAAATAAACGCATTTGCGGTTTGGTAAATAGTTTTGTTCTATCAAAAGAAGAACTGCCATCACCGTTATAAACTATTGGGTCAACTTTAACGGCATCATAACCTTGTGCAACAGCTTTTAACGCCGCTTCAGCATATTGCTCTGGTTCAATGAGCTTACTTATCTCACTATCCCAATCAAACTGAAGTTGGCTAGCATAAGTACGCAATTTATCATTTACCTTGCCACCCAGTAATTGATAAACAGGCACACCTAACGCTTTACCTTTAATATCCCACAGTGCGGTATCAATAGCGCTCATTGCTGAATATAAAACTGGTCCGCCGCCTAAGCCCCAAAAGCTCTCGCGTAACATACGAGACCATAAAAGCTCAGTATTAAAAGGATTAAAACCAATGAGTACTGCTTCACTGATTTCTTTAATCATGGCTGCTGCGGCGCTATGACCCCAGTCATAAGCTAAACCTGCCTCACCAACGCCACTAATGCCTTCATCAGTATGTATACGTATAAAAACAGGGTTCCAACCAATGCGTTTAGGGCAATGGATATCAAAAACTTCAACGTGAGTAATCTTCATATTTTTCTCAACTAAGTTAATTCTTTATTTAGTTAACTCTCTGTTTAGTTAACTCTCGTTTTCAAATTTTTATTAAATCTTATAATTATGCTTAAAAGAAGTAGTCATTTTTCTTGACGATGTATCGTTCAAGTTAAAGGAAAATGCACGGAGTTGACGTTAGTCAATGAGTACCTTTGACGAATAAATTGAGCGATATAGCAAAAAGATGCTGACTACTGAGCAAATGTTGGATCATTACGATAAACTCTTCGTAACATCGCTGGCCATGCTTTTTGACCGCCAGTTTCACCATCATGGACAATATTAGCTTGCGCTTTAATACCATCAATAATACTTTGCGGGGCATAAATAGGTTTCATACCCGTTGCCATTACTTGCAACTGTATTTGACATGCACGTGTTAAATCGTACATATGCATAAAAGCATCACCTATGGTCTTGCCCATGGTTAAGGCACCATGATTTCGCAATAACATAAAGTTTTTATCACCCAAGTCATTTTGCAATCTAAGTTTTTCATCATCGTTTACCGCTAAACCTTCATAATCATGGTAACTCATCGAAGCTAAGGCAAACATAGAATACTGGCTTAACGGTAACAAACCCTCTTCAACGCTAGCAACGGCAATAGTTTCATTAGTATGCACGTGCAAGGCGCAGAGATCATCATGGCGTACTTCATGTACAGCACTATGAATAGTGAAACCAGCAGGATTTATTTCAAACGGGCAATCTTTATCGATAATATTGCCCTTGATATCAATTTTAACTAGGTTTGAGGCGGTTATTTCTTCAAAAGCTAGACCAAAAGCATTAATCAAAATATGTTCAGTACCAGGAATACAAACTGAAATATGAGTATGAATAAGATCATCCCAACCATGCATTTGCAATAATCGATAACAAGCCGCTAAATCAACCCGTAATTGCCATTCTTGGGCTGATACTTTATTTTTTAAGTCGAGTTTAGGCAGTTGCTGCATTACAGGTGCTCTCTATGTGTATAGGAAATAGTTCTATTCCTATATTTTACCTGATGATGATTAAGCAATAAAGTCGTTTAAAACATGGTTTTGATAATAGCGGCAACTATAAGAACAAATACCAGTATTCGTGTAATTTTACTGTATTTACCTTGTTGCTCATCGGTCATGGGTTTACCAAATTTTTCACCCAAAGTAACCATCAAAAACACAGCAATAAAGACACAAGCCAAAATAATTATCAATGTCATTTTTATCTCTCTTCTCGTTAATTTTTATACCCAGCTTTAGCAAAATCGATTACCATAGCGAATAGTGCAACTTACCATTTTATATCGCAATGCAGAAAACCGATAATTTTTACCAAAAACGCCGTTTTATCATAAAATTAGGCAAAGCTTTACATAAGCTGGGTTCTACCGCTTATCGCCTAGAAGACAACTTATTATCTATTGCTAAGTTTCTCGAACTTCGCGCTTCTTTTATCATCACGCCTACCGCATTAACTTTCATCTTATCTGATGATGAAGATGATCAACAATATAATCACTTAGTTCGTGTGAGCCCTGGCGATATTGATCTTGGCTCTTTAGCACGTATAGATGAACTTGTTGACGAGTTAATTGATGGCCAACGCACACTCGAAGAAGCGATCGATCGTTTAGCCGAGGTAAAAAATAAACCGGCACCTTACGGCACACTGTTATCTTTTTTAGCTTTTGGGGCATCAAGTGGCGCTTTCGCCATGTTAATGCATACCAGTTGGCATGATGTTTTTTGGTCAACTATTTTAGGTTGGGTTACCTTTGCTTTTGTATTTTGGTCAGAACGTTCACGGCGCATGTCAGATCTACTCGAGCCTATGGCAGCTCTCATGGCATCTCTATTAGCCTCGGCAATATCGATTATTGACCCTAGCATTAACATTCCTATGGTTATTCTATCTAGCATTATTGTTTTTATTCCTGGTTTGTCTTTAACGGTCGGTTTATCTGAACTTGCCGCTCGACATTTAATGTCCGGTACAGCGCGTATCATGGACAGTATAATGGTGCTATTTAAGCTTTATTTTGGCGCAGTATTGGGTATGGCTTTAGGTAGTTTAATGTGGGGAACCGCAATATTCCTGCCCCCTGAAACTATGCCTGTTTGGACTTCTTGGCTTGCGGTAACAACGTTATCAGCAACTTTAGTTATTCTCTTTAAAGTTCGATTAAAAGATGCACCTTGGGGTATGATTGCTGGCTATATTGCCTTTGGTGTTAGTATTTGGGCGAGTGAATATTTAGGCGTAGCGTTAGGTGCATTTGTTGGCGCTTTTGCACTTGGCTTATATAGTAATTTATTTTCTCGACTGATGAACCTGCCTTCTAGCATTGTAAGATTACTCGGTTTAGTTGTTCTAGTACCGGGTTCAAAGGTTTATATTGGCTTAAATAGTGCTGTGTCGGGTCAAAACATGCTAAATGTGCCAGATCTAGGTTCACAAACATTCTTAATCTTTATGTCTCTGGTCGCAGGTATTATTTTCTCCAATGCCGTCTTACCACATGGTAAAACCTTATAACTAGTTAACAGTTAACAGTTAACTGTTAACAGATGTTGTTATCATCAACTTGAGTTCCAGAATGGCTTGTTAATACATTGTTACAAACCTGTTAACCAAACAAAACCAACGACTTACCTACAAGAGCAATTCAAGCTTGAATTTTGGTAATATTCCCAAAGAAAACAAATATGTAAAATGATGTTTCACTTGCTGGAAATCCTTAAAAATACCCCGTAGAATCGAGAAATCGTGTGTATGAAGTATGTTCAACAAATAGATTAAAAAACTAAAATACTATTTGGACTCTACCCACTCAAACTCATTTTATGACATATAAATAAGGACTTTTCATGAAAGCAATTATTACTAGTGCAATTTGCTCATCATTATTGCTAATGACCGGCTGTACTACTCAAGCTGATAGTCGCAATAATGCACCGTTGGTGGCTCAAAAAACGGCACTGGCTTCAGGTATCGAAAAAGCTAATTTAGACACCAGTGTACGTCCACAAGATAACTTCTATCGTTATGTAAACGGCAACTGGCTGAAAAACCATGACATCCCAGATGATAAAACGGCTATTGGTTCATTCTATGATCTGCGCGATAAAGCCGATGATGATGTTAAAGCCATCATAGAAGAACTTGCTGCAGAAGAGAACCTAACAAAAGGTAGCGATGAACAAAAAGTAGCTGATATTTTTCGTTCATACATGGACACAGAAAAACGTAATAATTTAGCTGTTAAACCAATCCAACCTATTTTTGATGCTATCAACAATCTTAATGACAAATCAGAGTTAGCGAGTTTTTTTGGTAAATATCAAGCGGTAGGTGTAGGCAGTCCTCTAGCTTTTTACATTAGTGTTGATGCTAAAGACTCTAACAGTTATGCCACTCATATCTGGCAAAGTGGTTTAGGATTACCTGACAAAGACTACTATTTTAATGAAACAGAACGTTTTGTCGCTTTACGTGCAGGTTATACCGCCCACATTGAAAATATGTTCAAACTAGCCGGTCTTGCTAATGGTAAAGAAGCCGCTAAAACTATCATGGCATTAGAGACAAAGTTAGCTAAATTTCACTGGACCCAAGTTCAAAGTCGCGACAGTGAAAAACGCTACAACAAATATGCTGTGAATAAGTTAAATGAATTAACAGATGCTTTTGATTGGTCAGCTTACCTTGCTGCTCAAGGTGTTGCTTCTCAAAAAGATATTATTATCAACCAACCAGACTTTGTTGCTGGTTTCGGTGGCATATTTGCCGAAACATCGTTAGAAGATTGGAAAACCTATTTGAATTTCCATAGTTTAAGTAACTTTGCTAGTTACTTAAGTACTGATATTGATAATGAAAACTTTGATTTTTATTCTAAACAATTAAGTGGTCAACAAGCGCAACGTCCACAATGGAAACGTGGCGTTAGTGTTGTTAACTCAAATTTAGGTGAAGTAATCGGTAAAGTTTATGTTGCCCGTCACTTTACCCCACAAGCCAAAGCGCGCATGAGCGAATTAGTTGAAAACCTACGTGCATCTTATGGCAATAGCATTGATGATCTTGAATGGATGTCAGCAGATACCAAAAAAGCAGCGCATGTTAAGTTAGCCGCTTTCACGCCTAAAATTGGTTACCCTGACAGATGGGAAGATTACTCTGCACTTAGTATTGATGCTGATGATTTAGTAGGTAATATTCTTCGTTCTTCACGCTTATCTCATGATAAAGAAGTTGTAAAACTTGGTGGTCCAATTCAAAAATGGGAATGGGGCATGACACCACAAACAGTTAATGCTTACTACAACCCAACAGTAAATGAAATTGTTTTCCCAGCAGCAATCTTACAAGCGCCATTTTTTAATATGAAAGCTGATAGCGCTGTTAACTACGGCGGCATCGGTGCTGTAATTGGGCATGAGATGGGCCATGGTTTTGATGATCAAGGTAGTAAATATGACGCCGAAGGCAACCTTAGAAATTGGTGGACTGAGCAAGACTTAGCAGAGTTTGCTAACCGTACTAAAGCTCTGGTTGAGCAATATGATGAATATCACGTATTTGACGACTTAGCGGTAAATGGAAAATTGACTCTAGGTGAGAACATTGGCGATTTGTCGGGTGTAACTATCGCATACAGAGCCTATAAAGCATCATTAAACGGTGAAGAAGCACCTATCATTGATGGATTAACCGGCGATCAACGTTTCTTTATGGGTTACGCTCAAATTTGGCGTGCTAAAATTGTAGAAAAATCAGCACGTAACCGTGTAGCTACTGACCCGCATTCACCTGCTGAGTTCCGTGCATTAGGGTCACTTTCAAACATCAATGAATTTTATAAAGCATTTGATGTTAAAGAAGGTGATGCCATGTATATCGCACCAGAAAAGCGCGTTAAAATTTGGTAGTTGATTAACTAAGATAACAATTAACAAAGGAGCTTCGGCTCCTTTTTTTTATTCTGCTTTTATCATATTAATAACAAACAACCACACCGATATTTATGACAATATTTTTATATATACCCAAGCCACTTCAAGATGCAGGATTTCAATCGGATAAAAATGATTTAGGTAAGGTATTGATCGCAGGGAATGGTTGTTCAGGAGAATATCTCCTGCATCCTCTTCTAAGTAACATAAACGTAACCCGTTGAATTTACAGCAAACTAGTTTGGGTTAAGTTACTTGTAGATGGGTGGGGCGCAGCCGCTATTTTGCTAATAAGCGGCATCCATGCACCGTCCTTCTCAAAATCAATAACGAGGTATAAACCGTCTCGAGGGAAAGGAGCTATCGCTAAATAGGGTTACCAGTCTGACTTTTTAGGAAGAAAATTCAAACTACATCTCTGTATTTTGCTGTAAAAAAGACTAACTTATTAATTTTACTACAAAACAATCTTATTGATAATTATTATCATTAAGGTTATCATATCTGACATTAATCATGTATTATTTTTTGAGCTGAGAGTTGATTGTATGTACGTCTGTATTTGCCATGGTGTTACCGATACACAAATAGAATCCGCTATAGATAATGGCGCTGAAACTATGAAGGAGCTCACTAGGGAGCTTAGTGTAGGATCGCAGTGTGGTAAATGCTGTCGATGTACTAAGCGTGTACTCAACAGAAAATTATTACAAATTGCTGAAGCACAGCCACAAGTTGCTTAAGCTCATTCTAATTAATAGATTAATACCAATCCCATTAAATTATTGCCCACTTGTGCTTGTTAAAATATGCCAAAGCGGTGTTGCTCTCAATCCCAATAGCCAGCTATTGGTCAATCGAGCGCCTTGCTTTGATTTATTTTTCCTGTGCACAACAAGATCACAAACTTAATGGAATTGGTATAACTCGTGAACTTTAAAGCTGTGCTTAACAACATTCAAACAAAGTAAAAATTAGCCCATCATTGATTGCAAATAATTCTCAATACCTGCATGATCAATAATATATTGTTGAGATTCAATCCAGTCAATTTGCTCTTCTACGTTTTCCAACAAGTCTTCCGCTAAGTCTCTACTGATATAATCTTGCACTTTCTCACTTTCTACAACTAATGTTTGTAGAGCCTGACGAGAAACATACTCTAAATCCATATTTGATTGCAGCATCTCTGTCGTATGCTCACCAATATGTAAGCGCCCCAAATCTTGCAAATTTGGCAGGCCTTCTAAAAACAATATGCGCTCAATAAGATCATCCGCTTGCTTCATTTTCTCAATGGATATTTTGTAATCTGCTTTATTGAGCTTTTCTAACCCCCAATTTTTGTACATGCGTGCATGCAAAAAATATTGATTAATCGCTATTAGTTCAATAGCCAATGTACTATTTAACAGTGCAATAACTTGTTTATTACCTTTCATGACAACCCCTTACCCTGGTAAATGCTGGCCCATATGAGATTGGATATAATTTTGCAGCCCGATTTTATCAATAAGTCCAAGCTGTTTTTCTAGCCAATAAACGTGATCTTCTTCAGTATCCTCAAGCAGTTTTTCTAAAATTTCTCTACTTTGAAAATCTCCTTCACTTTCACATAAGCTAATAGATGCTTTTAATGCCGCTACAACCTCCATTTCGAGTATTAAGTCATTAGTGAGCATGCTAGGAACGTCATTACCAATAATTAAATCTCGACGGTCAGCTAAATTTGGTATGCCTTCAAGAAATAAAATTCGCTTTATTAATGCATCTGCATGAGTGATCTCTTCTTGCATCTCATGATCTAATTGGTCAAAAAGTTTATCTAATCCCCAGTCTTGATACATTCGAGAATGAGTAAAATACTGATCAATAGCTGCTAACTCGTTATGTAATAAGCCATTAAGACTCGCTATAACTTTTGGATTGCCTTTCATTTTACACCTCTGTAATATTTTGAGAACATATTGAAAACACTGAAAGTCAGTTGCCTTAAAGCGTAGTAGATGAATAATAATTTATCGAATTATTAAGAAGAAATAATGTTACTAACTGTTTAGATTTTAAGTGAAAATCATTTGTATTTTCATTAATTGAAATTAGTACAATGTGCGAATAAAAATATCAAAACCTTTTTTGCTAAAATTTATCAACGCACAACTAATAGCCGTCTAAACATCTAAAGTTTGCTAATGATTATGATTCAAGATAGAATTCGTTTCTCAAAAGTTTTATTGTGTTAACGAAGATGGTGTAAATCCATCGCTGTACCCGCAACTGTAAATGAACTGATATTTTGTTATCACAAATATTTGGTCAAAGTCAGATAGCTAACTAAAAAAACTATACTTACCGTGCGGGAAAACACGAGTCTAAATATGTCTACACTGTTAAATATCTCAGGGCTTAGCTGGAAGGTTCTAAATAAAACGATCTTGCAGGACATTAACTTTACTGTCAGCAAAGGTGAAGTGATCGGTATTATTGGTCCTAATGGTGCAGGTAAAACAAGCTTATTACGCTGTATAATCAACCAAGCCAATATTCTTGCCAGCGTAAGCGTTAGCGGTAGCGTTCACCTTAAAAATCGTCTTATAACACAGTTTAGTGCGAAAGAAATTGCTCAACACTTCGCTTTAGTAATGCAAAAAAATGACTCTATCTTTGCTTTATCAGTGCAAGACGTTATGAAAATGGGTCTCTTACCGCACAAAAGCTTGTTTTCACTCGATAGTGATTATGATAAATCTCAGATTGAATTAGCCCTAAGTAAAGTAGGTTTAAGTCATGCCCTAGAGAGTCTCTTTAATCAACTCTCTGGCGGTGAACAGCAACGCGTATTAATTGCTCGAGCACTGGTACAGGCTAGCCAAATATTAATCCTTGATGAGCCGACCAATCACCTTGATGTTTATTACCAACATCAAGTATTACAGCTAGTAAATAAGCTCAATATTACCGTGATTATGACGGTTCATGATCTCAATTTAGCCAGTTTATACTGTCAGCGATTATTGTTATTAAATAAAGGCAAATTAATTTGCGATGGCTCCCCTAAAGAAGTTTTGGCACCAGAGCAATTAAGCAAAATTTTTGGCTTACCTTGTCAGCAAAATGTTGATGCTATCACTGGCGCAACTCAAGTCTCTTTTTATCTTGAAGAAAGTTGCATGCAATACAGCGCCATTTCGGAGCCTTTAAGTGAATAAAGTATCAACTAGCTTATTCGCATTAGCGATACTAGTCATCCTATCGGCACTCGCAGCGATAACATTTGGCCCCGCTGATATCGACTCATCACAGTTGATGGCCTGCCTAATCGGATCTTGTCAAAACCAAATAGCGAATATTGTTATTTGGCAAGTGCGCATTCCAAGGGTATTAGTTGCACTGGTTGCGGGAATGGGCTTAGCTATAGCAGGTGCTATTTTACAGAACACTACACGTAATCCGCTCGCCGATCCTTATCTTTTCGGTATTGTTTCTGGTGCCGGTTTAGGCGCAACAATCGCGAATATTTCCTTGGCCGACAACCTAACTATTGCGCTACCGCTAGCCGCATTTCTCGGGGCACTCTTTTCGGTCATCATAGTAGTATTCATTGCTAAGGTACTCCAACGAATGGAGCAACTACTCCTCGCTGGTGTAGCCGTATCATTCATGCTCGCATCAATAACCCAGTTCATTCTCTATTTTGGTGAACCTTTTGCCACCAACCGCGTTATTTTTTGGCTTATGGGTAGCTTAGCGCGAGTAGAGATGAGTAACTTCTATGTCATTGCCAGTATTTTATTAATCGCAATGATCACCGTATTCGCATTACATAGACAAATTGACGCACTTTTATTGGGTGATGAAAGTGCTGCCAGCCTAGGTGTTGACGTAGATAAGTTACGTTTACTCATGTTAGGTATTTGTGCTGCACTTACCGCAACCATAGTGGCTTATTGTGGCGGTATTGGTTTTGTTGGTTTGATGATCCCTCATATTGTGAGGCAACTCATTGGAGTAACAACACTAAAATTAATTATTGGCAGTGCGCTAATCGGTGCCATATTTCTTATCTGGGTCGATGTAATTGCCCGTTCCTCACTACCTCACGCAGAAATCCCTATTGGCATTATAACCTCAGCACTAGGTAGTATATTTTTCTTATTTATCATGTATCGCTCGAGAGCGATAACTTAATAAATTTATGTTTAATAAATCAACACAGTAGAGATAACCCTATGACTGATAAAAAAACAACTGACAGCAACATGGCTGATAAGCACAAACAAAGAATGCAAAAGTTGAAAGAGAAAGTGGATTCTCGCATTGATAGTGCAACGGATGAGCGTGGTTTATTGATTGTAATAACTGGTAATGGGAAAGGAAAAAGCACCTCGGGTTTTGGTACCGTTGCCCGGGCTGTGGGTCATGGTCTTAATGCTGCAGTAGCACAATTCATTAAAGGTACATGGGCTTGTGGCGAGCGACAATTACTTGAAAATGCTGGCGTAAAATTTAGTGTCATGGGAACAGGTTTTACCTGGAATACTCAAGACAAAGAAAAAGACATCGCCGCAGCAAAACAGGTATGGCTTAAATGTAAAGAATTACTCAATGACACAAATATTGATGTGGTTTTACTCGATGAGATGACTTACATGCTGTCGTATAAATACCTAGATTTAGATGACGTTATTGAAACATTAAACAATCGTCCTAAACATCAGCATGTGATTATTACTGGCCGTGCATGTCATCGCGCCATTATTGAACTTGCCGATACGGTTAGTGAAGTACAATCAATCAAGCATGCTTTTGATAACGGTATAAAAGCGCAAAAAGGTATTGATTGGTAACGACTGTGCCCTGTTTCAAATAACTAAGAGCTAACATTTTATCCGTTAGCTTTACTATCCAATAATATAGATAACGACCTAATGAAATTAACCTCCCTACTTTTTACGTTATTACTATTCTCCGGCGCAACCTATGCTGAGCTGAATAAAGAATTAACTAACGATGAAAGCAAGCCAACGATTATCGCCCTTGCCCCGCATATAGTTGAAATGCTTTATGATGTTGGCGCCGGCGAGCAAATTATTGGTACGACATCATTTGCTGACTATCCCGAAGCAGCAAAGAAAATACCGCGAATTGGTAATTATGTACGTTTACAACTAGAACGAGTTATTGAACTACAGCCTGACCTAATTATTGCTTGGAAAAGCGGTAATCCAAGTGATGACTTAGCGCGATTAGAGCAACTTGGTTTCAACATTATTTACTCTTCGCCGCACACGTTTGAAGACATAGCAAACGAAGTACGTAGCTTTGCTAAAATTACTGGTCACACGGTACAAGGTGAGGAAGTAGCGACAAAGTTTGAACAAGCGTTGATAAAAATAAAAAAGCGATACCAAGATAAAACAGAGATAACTGGCTTTTACGAGCTTTGGTCTAGACCTTTAACAACGGTTGCAAAAGGAAGCTGGCCTCAGCAGTTCTTAAATATATGTAAAGTAAAAAACCCATTTGAGCATGTGATCACCCCCTATCCTCAAATTAGTATTGAGCAAGTACTACCCGCGTCAGTGGAACTTATTATCCAACCATTATCAGTAAATCAAAAAGAGCGCGAAGCCTTTAACTGGGAGGATTGGTCAATAATACCAGCCGTAGCCAATAAACAAATATTACAGCCTGATGCCGATGCCATGCATCGAATGACATTACGTAGCTTAACGGCATTAAAAGATTTGTGTGCAGAAATCGATCAAACAAGATCATTTCTACAACAAAAGCATAGCTAGCCTCAACGCTAGTCACTAAGAAATATTTTAGGTGCCCAATAGCGTTACTTGAGAGAAATAGAATGACTTCAGGAATCGTTATAGGTGAAACGGGAAATTGGTTAAACCAATACTGCCCCCGCAACGGTGTGAGTTGCCAGCTATACCCAAACTATATGAAGATGCAGGTTTCAGCTGGAATTAGAAACGCCTTTAGGCAAGGCATTGATTGAAGAAAATAGTTATTCTATTGTCGAAATCAATAACGTAGCATAAAGCATTTCTAAACCAGCCCAACGGGGACGTCTGAGCAAAACATGCTCTTCGTTGCCTCCTTTTTTAAGGGAATAACCCTTAATAAAAGGAAACGCCTTGATCATGAATTGCTCAGGCGTCCTGAAGCACACATCTTCAAGTAGCTTGGGTATATTGATAACTCAAGTCCGGAGACCGGCCTGAAATTTAATTTATCATTGTAAGCACGGTGGGTGCTTACAACTGAGGAAAACATGAAAAAAACATTAATAGCACTAAGTATAAGCAGCCTACTTTACTCATCACTTTCTTTTGCAGAGCAAGCTAGCGCTGCAACGATTGATAAAGCAGACGAAACCATTGTCATTACTGCTAACCGCAGTATTCAAGACAAATTTGATACCTTAGCTGCGGTGAATATATTCACCAGAGAAAATATTGAACAAATTCAACCTTTGTCTATTAGCGACTTACTTGGCCGAGTTGCCGGTATATCTATTAATACACAAGGTACTTCTGCGCATAAAACATCTGCATTTGTACGTGGCACTAATTCAGACCACGTATTAGTGTTAGTTAATGGGGTTCGGATTGGTTCTGCTACACTTGGCTCGAAAAGTCTTGCTGCGATACCGGTACAATTGGTTGAACGTGTAGAAGTAATTAAAGGACCTAGAGCTGCCTTATGGGGCTCTGATGCCATTGGTGGTGTAATCCAAATTTTCACTCGTGATTTAAGCGCAGGTGAAGGCCAAGTAGGTATAAAAGTTGGCAGTGATAGCTTATACCAAGGGTATGGTGCATTAGGCTTTGGTAATAAAGAACACGGTTACACATTAAGCGCAACGGCAGAAAAATCTGATGGCTTTGATGTAGTTGTCCCTGATGGTAGTAGCAAATATACCGTAGATCAAAACGATGAAGATGGTTATGACCGTCAATCAATAGCACTTTCTGGTACAAGTCAGTTTACTCAAGCCTATGCGCTTGAGTTAAACACACAGTACGACCAAGGCACCACAGAAATTGATGCTAACACCAAATACGGTGGTGACGAAACCACGTATGAAAACTACCACTTTCTATTAAGAAACCATCTTCAGCTGGAGCAGGTATATTTACAACTAGGTTTAAGTACCTCACAAGACAGCACAGAAGATAACTACAGCAAATACAACAGTCAAAATGACGCCAGTAATAAAAACAGCTTATTTACTACAAATCGTGAGCAAGTTACCGCTTTAGCTCAACTGCCATTAGCTGACTCATCAGAAATCACAGCAGGATTTGAGTGGTATACAGAAAGTATTGAGAGTAATAAAGAATATGATGAAACGGATAGAGATGCTAGCGCAGTTTTTATCACGGGTCGTCATGATATTGAACAGGTAAAATTAGAAGCCTCTGTTCGTTATGATAAAGTTGGCGATATTGATAGCGAGACAACATATCAAGTAGCTGCTGGTTACCAAGTAAATGATCAACTACTCTTTTCTTTAAGCCACGGAACTGCTTTCAAAGCTCCTAGCTTTAATGACTTATACTACCCTTGGCAAGGTAACCCTGATTTAATATCAGAAACGGCTGACACCTCTGAGTTTTTAGCGCGTTTTCAAAATGATACCCTTTCTGCTGAAATATCTATTTACCAATCAGATATTGATAACTTAATAGAATGGGCGCCTACTGCATCAGGTGCTTATAAGCCTTCAAATGTTGCAAAAGCTAAAATATTAGGTGCTGAAGCAACTTTTACTGCTGATATTTACAACACGAATAACACGTTAACATTGAGTCATGTTGATGCTGAAGATAAAACGACAGATCATCAGTTAGCTAGACGACCAAATTTTTCTGCCAATTATAACTTT
>MAAB01042703.1_pt1 | contig 16107 bp, 14 predicted proteins | sample 1115991 | NCBI WGS metagenome assembly MAAB01 (sample SAMN04961124, study PRJNA320927) | seawater metagenome | isolation source: sample BD02T18 sea water enriched with oil for 18 days | place: USA:Gulf of Mexico | collected 2013-07-27
GCTAAAAACATGGGCGTTGAGGTAAATGTGGTAAACAATAAACAACGCTCTAGACTGGCTTCAGCGCCAAATGTTTTTTCCATCCAATATGTGGTGTAACCCATAAAGAACATGCCTGCCAATAATGCCGCATAAAACCCTATGGCTAAGGGCACCGCGGTTGCCATAGACAAATAATAATACTCTTTTCCTATAATGCTCCAGCCAAACTGAGTAGTCCCCACTAACATGGCAAACGGTGGTATCGCCGCTAAAAATAATAGATGGGTTAAATAGATATGGCCCAATGAATGGTCTTCACGTTTTATAGAATCCCATTCTTCTTTTGGGTGATACAGCAATCCAAACATATGTTGTAAGTACATAATCGTTCCCTTATTAGCTGATTATTCTTTCATTTCACAAGGCCCAGCCGCTAGCAACTGTGAGACGTATAGAAAAAGATATATCCGTTTTTAAATGTCGAGGTTTCTGCCCTAATAGAAATCTCGTGTATTCCTCCCCTCAGTTAGATTGACTAATTCCCTCCTAAAATGCAATCAAGCGAACATAATGATCCAATAACAGAGCTGCAAATAACCACATAATATAAAAAAGCGAATACCTGAAGCTACGACGCGCATTGTAATGACTTGGTTCACACCACATGCGATAACAATGCCAAGTAAATTTAGCGTTGATGTAGGTGGCCACAACTAAGTAGATGAGCCCTTGAGAACCAATGAGTACCGGTAATATGCTCACCACGCTCAGCAGCAAACAGTACAACCAGGCCTGAAAAGCGGTGAACCCAATGCCATGTGTCACTGGCAACATAGGGACTTCGGCCTTGGCATAATCATCTCGTTTATAGATGGCCAGTGCCCAGAAATGGGGAGGGGTCCAAGTAAAGATAATCAGCACCCACAATAATGCTTCCGGTGTAACCGAATTTGCAACCGCGGTGAAGCCCAATAGTGGCGGCATCGCCCCAGCAATGCCACCTATGGTAATATTTTGCGGAGTAGCAGGTTTTAGCCATAAGCTATACACCACTCCATAGGCAAACATTGACAGCACAGACAAAACAGCCGTTAAGGTATTGACCTGAAAATACAAAATACTAAATCCAAAGATAAGTAACGCCATTGAAAACACAAACGCAGATTCAACACTAACTTTACCGCTAGCAACAGGACGGCGTTTGGTTCGTTGCATTTGGGTATCTCTGAAACGGTCCACCAAATGATTCAGTACCGCCCCCGACATACAGCACGCAGCTACACCCAATAAGGAACACGTCAAATGCCATAAATCTATATTCACGCCATCTGCCAATAAATAGCCCACTACCATCGTAAACAGCATCACCGCCACTACTTTAAATTTAGTAAGCGCGAAGTAATCCTTCGCTGTATTGAATGCGGTAAATGTAATAGGCAGCTTAGTAATTCTTTGCATAACTAACCCCAAATATTCTTATAATTATTATCAAAATTAATAGCCTGCTAAGCCAGTAACTCTTCCATAGGCTTTTCTTTTTCTAATTCTATTTCTTTAGCTGTCATACCGTTTAAAGCACTTAACCATAACAACATGGCAAACGTGTTATGCAGTAACGCTAATGGTAAAGGTAATAACCAAATAGCATTAAGTATCCCAATTGTTATTTGCACCCCTAAAAAGCTTGCACAAAAAAATAATGAACGTCGTTGCTGAAAGTGGAGCTTAGCCAGATAGAAAAACATAAATAACACAGCAATTGCGCCTATTCGATGAAGCCACTGCACCGCCATTTTATCCTTCATACCCATCACACCACCCAGATACTCATCCCCATCAACTCTGGGCGCTTTTAATACGCCTGCATCAATTTCTACCCACCAATTGCCCTGGCACGTAGGAAAATCTGGGCACACTAGACCGGCGTACTGGCTACTGGTCCAAGCACCTAAGGCCATCTGAAGAAATATAACGAGCGCAAAAGCCGACCACGCAGAGCGCAATTTAGGTTCGCGATTACTAGTGAGTACTCGCCAAATCATAAATTGAGCCCCCAAAGTAATGGCGCCACCTAACAAATGTGCACTCACCACTGGTGGCCATAAACGTAGTGTCACTGTCCACATGCCAAATAAACCTTGCACCACTACCCATATACACAAGAATATAGAAAGATAACGAACCACACCTAAATACCTAGGCCACATTAAAACCGCCTGAATCACAATACTTAAACCTAGCAAGGTGGCTAAGTATCTATGGGTCATTTCCATCCAAGCTTTGGCTGAATCAAATTGCCAATGAACAAACTCTGTAGCCGCTTGATTGTTTTCGGGAATAAATTGTCCGTAGCAGACTGGCCAATCAGGGCAACCCAAACCCGCATCTAATAAGCGGGTTAATGCACCTAACGTGACAACAAAAAGCGTCAGGAAGATATTACATAATGAAAACTTACGCATTAAGCTCCTCCATGTTTCATGAGCACTTTAAGATCCTTCAATAAATTATAGGCCCCTTTTTCGCTCGCTTGATACGACAGTAAAACCAAACCTTGGTGATCTGCTATAAACAAACCATTTTGATGAGTTAATAACTCTTTATTTGAAGCTTCGCTGATAACTAATTTTTCACTGTGCTTTCCTAAAGCCATTTTTACTCGCTGCAATAAACCATACCAAGAGTCACACTCTTGCTGGCAATCTTGCTCACGCCACAATAGTTGCCAGTTCGCTTTTTTGGGAACATCAACAAATTGTGAATCATCGAGCCACTGTCCCCGTGCACTAATACTTATACTTTCTTTATCATCCAATAATAAAAGTGAGGCCACAAAAGGAGTAAATAACACCAATAACATTAATAACACTGGCAATCTTGATTTCATAACTTCTCTCCGTTTTTAATACTACTGGTAATGCTAGATAACACTAGAATGATAAAACCTGATATAGCCAGTAAGATCCACTGTATAGCGTATCCTTGATGACGATGATGACTAAGGTAAGGTGCTTTAGTTGGCATTAAAGTTTGCAGACCAGCACCTTTTTTCAAATGAAATATTTTTTGCGATACTGTCTGACCTGTAATAACTGAAAAATAACGATTATCTATGTACTGGATTCTATTTTTAACAGGATCAATTAGGCCGCTGTTTAATAACATGGGCGTTTGATAGTCGACTAATAAGCCCGTTATTTCACTAAAGTCATATATGGGAAGAACAGTGGGTAGTGTGTCGCGATTCTTGTATGAGACAAAACCTCGATTTACAAGATATATGTGACCCTCATAAGAAAACGGCGTAATTACCGCATAACCGGCACGCCCATGTAACGTTTGATTGTCTAAGAAATGCGTGTATTCGTTTAGATAGTCTCCGCTTATGTGCACTTCTTGCGCGCTGGGTGCCAAATAAAATTGTGATTTCTGATACTGCCATGTACCCGCAGAAAGGCAAATAGCAATACCCAACAACATTATTAGGCTATATATCGGTTTTATACTAAGATACCAAGACTGTCTGAAACTGTGTACTGGAGATAACATCATGCTTTTAAAAGGGTTAATTTTATTATTTTTATTGCTCAGCATTGGAGCCCTCTTTATTGGTCTTTACCATCTTATTACTGCTAAAAAAAGTTCCGTTCAAACCTTTGTTTCTTTAAAGTATCGCGCTATCTTCGCTGCGTGCACCTTAATCGTGATTTTTTGCTATTTATTGATATATAAATAGCGTTTTGTAAAAAATTATAATAAAAGTGCCCGCTTAGGCCCTTTATTTATTTTCGTTAAAATACATATACAAACGTAAATAGCATCAACCACACTACGTCTACAAAATGCCAATACCATGCCGCCGCCTCAAAACCAAAATGATCGTCTGGGGTGAAGTGGCCATTATCAACTCGTCTATACATAACAAAAATCATAATGGCACCCAGTGTCACATGCGCCCCGTGAAATCCGGTTAACATATAAAAAGTTGAGCCATAGATACCGCTACGGACCGTAAGGTTAAGTTCATGAATTGCATGCCCATACTCGGCCACCTGCACACACAAAAAAGCAGCGCCTAAAAATAACGTCGCCTTTAACCAAAATAGTGTTTTTTCTTTATTCTCGTGGCGTAAACTATGATGCGCAAAGGTAAGTGTGAAACTTGATACTATTAATAACACTGTATTAATGAAAGGTAGAGACCAAGCATCTATTAACCCCATAGGACCTTGAAACTGCGACATATCAGGCGTCTTAACTAGCGGCCAATGAGCCGTAAAGCCTTGCCACAACATGCCCGTTACACCCTTGGCACCTTCACCACCCAGCCAGGGCACTGAAAACGTTCGAGCATAAAACAGGGCACCAAAAAAGCCCGCAAAAAACATCACTTCCGAAAAGATAAACCAACCCATGCTTATTCTAAAAGAGCGTTTTAACTGGTCGCTATTTAACCCTCTTAGGCCTTCATTCACTACTTCACTAAACCAGCCAAACAACATGTACAACATCAAAAATCCAGCTACTACTGCACTGACTATGGAAAACATGCTCACTTGACTGTGTGTGCTTTCGTGGATGATTGATGCCATAGAGAACAGAGTAAGAAAAACGGCAAAGGCCCCTAAAATGGGCCAATGACTGCGAGCGGGTACGTAATACCGTGGTGTGTTCAAAATGTGCCTCCTAGGGATTCACTTTGATAAATGCGATATGAAAGAGATAAATGATTAACTTCTTCAGGTGCTTTAGAACTAAGGGTTACTTGTAAAGGCAACCGTACGGTTGAATTAGCAGGGATCTTTTGCTGGTTAAAACAAAAGCATTCTATCTTAACGAGATACTCTGCCCATTCACCTGGCGCAATACTCGGCACGGCTTGGACAGTCACCTCTACATCCCTATTATTGGTTATTTCATAATAGGTGGTGATCATCTTTCCCGCCTGAATATTCAAAAGTTTTTTTTCAGGGGTAAAGTTCCAAACGTCTCGACTGTCAGCGTCTGCCATAAAACGTAATGGAACCGTGTGACCTGTGACCTGTGATTCTTGATTCACAACACTGCTATCAGACACACTGTAGTTTTTACCATTAATGCCAGTCACCTCACAAAAAATGTCATATAGAGGTACTAATGCAAAGCCGAAGCCAAACATTAGTAACGGCACTAATGAAAGTTTTAAAGGTGACATTTTTTTCATGTTTTATTAATCCACCTTTGGTGGGGTTTGAAAAGTATGGTATGGAACCGGACTAGGTAAAGCTGTCCATTCTAATCCTTCAGGTTTTTCCCAAACTAAGTCAGTGGCCTTAGTACCTTTTTTGCCTATCGTGGTACGCCATACGTTGTAAATAAATATTAACTGGCTAGTACCAAACAAGAATGCACCCACCGAAACCACCGCATTAAAATCAGCAAACTGCAAAGCGTAATCAGGAATTCGTCTTGGCATTCCCGCTAAACCTACAAAGTGCATAGGGAAAAATGTTAAATTTACACCAATAAAACTTAACCAAAAATGCCACTTACCCAAAGATTCGTTATACATGCGGCCACACCATTTTGGCAACCAATAGTACACCGCCGCTAAAATGCTAAATAACGCACCAGGCACTAACACATAATGAAAATGCGCCACTACAAAATAGGTATCATGGTATTGAAAATCTGCAGGTGCGATAGCCAGCATCAAGCCGGATAACCCTCCAATGGTAAACAACACCACAAAAGCAATGGCAAACAACATGGGTGTCTCAAAGGTCATTGAGCCGCGAAACATGGTTGTTACCCAGTTAAACACTTTAACACCTGTGGGTACCGCGATTAACATTGTGCTGTACATGAAAAATAACTCGCCTGCCAACGGCATTCCCACAGTAAACATGTGATGCGCCCAAACAATAAATGACAAGATTGCGATAGAGGAAGTGGCGAATACCATACTGGTATAACCAAATAGAGGCTTACGTGAAAACGTTGAAATAATATGAGATATAATGCCAAAGGCTGGTAAGATCATTATGTATACTTCAGGGTGCCCAAAAAACCAAAACACGTGTTGAAATAATACTGGAAATGAATATCCATTAACATCATCGTAACCACACCTGCGAGCACCGGCATAACGGCAATCAATAAAAATGCTGTAATTAACCATGTCCAAACAAACAACGGCATTTTCATAAATGTCATGCCAGGAGCGCGCATATTAAAAATAGTTACAATTACGTTTACCGCCCCCATCACAGAACTTATACCCATGATATGTACTGCAAAGATAAAAAACGTCACACTGGGTGGCGCGTACGTGGTTGATAATGGCGCGTAAAACGTCCAACCAAAATTGGGAGCTCCACCTTCCATGAATAGCGTACTTAGCAGCATACCAAAGGCAAATGGCAACAACCAAAATGACCAATTATTAATGCGCGGCAACGCCATATCTGGCGCACCTATCATCATAGGTATTAGCCAGTTAGCGAGACCCACGAAAGCCGGCATAATAGCGCCGAAGACCATAATCAGACCATGCATAGTGGTCATTTGATTAAAGAAGTTAGGGTCCACTAACTGTAAACCAGGCTGAAATAATTCGGCACGAATAACAAATGCCATTACCCCACCAATTAATAAAGATCCCAGCGCCAGCAATAAATACATAGTGCCAATGTCTTTATGGTTGGTTGTATAAACCCAGCGTAAGAACCCTTTGTCTGGTCCGTGATGATGCTCTTCGTCGGTGGGCGCGTCTGCACCCTCCAATACTCCTGTTTGTGACATACTGCAGCCCCTTTTATTTATTATCTTTTATTTTTTTAACTGACATGGGCGTGGCGTGATCCCCTTTATTGTTGCCCCAAGCATTACGCTCATAGGTCACAACAGAGGCTATATCGCTCACACTTAATTGTTCAGCAAAGGCCGACATGGCGGTGCCCTGTTTCCCTTTCAGGACAATTTTTATGTGATTGCTTATATCGCCCATTGCAATGGGACTATCTTTTAACGCAGGGAACATAGGCGGAATACCGGCACCATTTTTCTTATGGCACGCAGCACAGTTAGTGTTATACACTTTTTCACCCTGAGTCATGAGCTCATCAAAACTCATATCTTTAATTTCTTTAGCCGCCGCTTGCGCAACTGCCTGTGCCGTAACCCACGTTTTATATTCTTCTTTACTAACGGCTTTTACTACGATTGGCATATAGCCATGTCCCTTTCCACAAAGCTCAGTACATTGGCCGCGATATATTCCTGGTTTATCAATCTTGGTCCAAGACTCATTAATAAAACCAGGTATCGTATCCTTTTTAACAGCTAATTCAGGCACCCACCAAGAGTGGATTACATCCTTTGACGTAAATAAGAATCTAACCTTAGTATCCACAGGCAATACTAATGGCTCATCAACCTCTAATAAGTAATTAATATTTTTGTCTTGAGTGTTATCTAATTGTTCAGATGGGGTGGATAAATTGGAAAAGAAATCAACGCCTTCATTAAGATACGTGTATCGCCATTTCCATTGATAACCGGTTACCTGAATATCAATTTCAGAATCGGTATTATCATACATATCAATTAATGTTGCGGTGGCGGGAATACACATCCCCACTAAGATGACTAACGGTATGACTGTCCAAATAATTTCCACGACGGTGGATTCGTGAAAGTTTTCAGCTTTTGCGCCTCGACTTTTTCGGTGATAGATAATGCTATACAGCATGACTCCAAACACGACGACCGCGATGGCCACACAAATGTAAAATATTGTCATATGCAAGTCATGTACTTCATGGCTTACTCGAGTTACCCCTTCTGTCATATTTAGACCCCACTCTGCTAAAGCAGATTGAGATATTGTTAACAAGAGTAAAGCGGATACAGCAGAAAATCCCACTCGTTTCATGGTCCCCCCTCAGGCTGAAAGTTTATACTTATTTTTATTTTCTCTTTTACTATCAAAAACCATATAGGATAAAATTCCTATCCACCTAATACGCCATTTTTAGTCTTATTTGGCCTAAATTTTTTATTTTGTGTCTATTAAGTCTTCTTTTATACACCTAAATAGCCAATATTTTGTTTGTATTTTTATTGGCATTTATTTTGCTTTTATGTGGAAATCTAAAACATATTAAAGCTTGGACAATTTTTACTAATTACTTTTCATTAGATTATTCTTTATGTTTTATTTCCCGAACTAACAAACTTTCAAGCACAAACTATACTTAACTTTATTACTTTGAATCTTCGCTAATTGGAAATTTAATGAGCATTAAAGTTGCCATAAATGGATTTGGAAGAATTGGTCGTCTTGCTCTTCGGGTCGTGTTAAAACGCTCCGATATTAAAGTGGTTGCCATTAACGATTTAATCACCCCCCAATATATGGCCTATTTATTACAATACGATTCAACTCACGGGCAATTTCAAGCAGACATTCAAACCACAGAAGACGCTCTTATTATTGATGGTCAAATAATTCGCACCTCTCAATTTAAGCAACCCTTAGACTGTTGCTGGGGGGAGCTTGATTGCGACATCGTTATTGAAAGTACAGGTTTGTTTACTGGGCTCCATCAGGCTGAACGCCATATTCAGGCGGGTGCTAACAAAGTTATTATCAGCGCGCCTTCAATTGACGCCCCCATGTTTGTTATGGGTGTGAATCATCATGAATATAACAGCAACCTCAATATATTTTCTAATGCCTCGTGTACCACAAATTGTTTAGCGCCTATAGCCAAGGTCGTTCATGAAAAATGGGGGATTATTGAGGGACTCATGACGACAGTACACGCAGCGACGTCTACACAACGAACGGTAGATAGCGCCATTCCCAACGACTGGCGTGGCGCACGCAGCATGGGCAACAACATCATTCCAAGTTCTACAGGAGCTGCCAAAGCGGTAGGCAAGGTTATCCCTGAGCTTAATGGGAAATTAACCGGCATGGCCTTTAGGGTTCCGACTATTGATGTGTCTGTGGTTGATTTAACGGTACGCCTTAATAAGCCCGCTAGTTATGACGACATTAAACGTGTTATGAAAGGTGCCAGTGAAAATGAACTGGCTGGGATATTAGGCTACACAGAAGATGCTGTAGTCTCTTCCGATTTTTTACACGATCCTAGAAGTGCTATTTTTGATGCCAGTGCGGGCATTGCCCTTAACGACAATTTTGTAAAGCTGATCGCTTGGTATGACAATGAATGGGGTTATGCTAATCGCTTAATCGATTTAATTAAGCACACTTGTGATTAGAGGTTTTAAAAATGCATAAAAAAACCGCAGACTGGCTGCGGTTTTTTATACTAAATCGAAACGTTTAGATTATCGATAAAAACAATAAACTAACTATTTCCCTTTAGAGCTCTTCATATATTTAAAGAAGTCGCTGTCTGGCTTAAGCAATAACACGTCTTCTGCACCATTGAAGGTTTCTTCATAGGCTTTTAAAGAACGGGTAAAGGCGTAAAACTCTGGATCACGACTATAGGCTTTAGCATAAGTACGTGATGCAACAGCATCGCCTTCGCCTCGTGTCATTTCAGATTCACGATAGGCGTTAGCCACTAACACGGTCTTTTGACGATCCGCATCAGCCTTAATACCTTCCGCTAGTTCACGACCTTGAGAACGTAGCTCACGAGCTTCACGTTCACGTTCTGCCGACATTCTGCGATATACGTTCTGCATCAACTCTTCTGGCAAGTCGATACCTTTCACACGTGTATCAACAATTTCAATACCATACTGAGATTGAGCTTGTGTGTTTAGCGTTTTAGTTAGATGCGCCATCAACTCATCACGTTCACCCGATACCACTTCTTGAACAGTACGGTTGGCAAATTCAGCACGCAAACCATCGTTCACTAAACTGGCCAGCAGGGTCGCGCCACGATAACGATCACCCGATGTCGCTTTATAGAATGCACGCACATTCATGATGCGCCATTTAACAAAGCTATCAACAATAAGGAACTTTTTGCCGGCCGTTAAAAAACGTTCTGGACGGGCATCTAGTGTTAGTAGACGTGCATCGAACTTTTTAACTTTTTGCACAAATGGCATTTTAAAGTGAATACCCGGCTTAATGTCGTCTTCAACGATAGAACCAAACTGTAACTTTATAGCGCGTTCAGTTTCATTTACTACGTACAAACTTGAAAGACCGGTGATAATAACGATTAGGGAAATAATACCCAATACTAATGCTTTTGGATTCATTATCGGTTCCCTCCACTACGCTCAGACTGACGCTTACGTAACTCTTCTACTACCTGATCAGCAACTCCGCTAATGTCGCCCGAGTTTGATGAACTAGATCGTGTACGACTTTGCTCCATGATTTTATCCAGTGGGATATACATCATGTTATTGCCGCCATCTACGTCTACCAGAACCTTGCTTGAGTTACTGTAAACTTTAGAGATACTGTCTAGGTATAAACGATCACGGGTTACTTTCTTGGCTTTGCTATATTCTTTATGCAGTTTCAAGAAACGATCCGCTTCACCTTCAGATTGTGCAATTACTTGTTCTTTATAAGCATTTGCCTCTTCTAGCATACGCTGAGACTTACCACGTGCTTCAGGTACAATTGTATTAGCATAGGCTTCGGCTTCGTTCACATAACGCTCTTTATCTAACTTAGCGCTTTGCACATCATCAAATGCGGCTTTTACCTGTTGAGGGGCAGCAGCTTCTTTAATGTTAACCTTATCTACTTCAATACCGGTGTTGTAGCTGCTCATATAGCTCTGTAAACGTTCGGCTACACTGGTAGCTAACAAAGCACGACCACTTGTTAAGATGGGGTCCATATCGGTACTGCCCACTTCATGGCGCAAGGCTGAACCGGCAGCGTGTGCTAAAGATTGCTCTGGATTTTCAACACGCAATGCAAACGCTACAGGGTCTATAACGCGGAATTGAACTTCCATGGCAACTTCTACCACGTTTTCATCTTGAGTTAACATCAGCTCTTTTAAGCTAGAGTTACGCACTTGAGTCACGTTTACTTGTGTCACACTTTCAATCAGTGGAATCACAAATTGTAAACCGGGCTCTAACGTACGGTCATACTCTCCTAAGCTTAAAACCACACCACGATACTGCTCATCGATGGTATAAACGGATTTAAAACCTAAGAAGATAACAAAGGCGATTAGTGCAAGACCTAAAATGCCTGCGCCGCCAGAAGAGTCGTTATCACCACCGCCTGATGATTTTTTACCACCAAACATGCCGTTAAGCTTATCCATTAACTGCTTTAAGGCTTCATCCAAATCTGGTGGCCCTTGATTGCCCCCATTATTTTTGTTGCCGCCATTACCGCCCCAAGGATCTTTATCTTTGTTGCCGCCACCAGGCTCATTCCAAGCCATACGTACTCCAATTTTATCTAAGTGAAAGTTAAAAACAGTGACAGCTAAACATGGCTGCGCACCTTGATTCTGTATAATTTATTTTTGCCAATGCTCTTTAATCTGTGGAATAAATCGCTCCACCGGAATACCTGCACGAGCTAACAACATTTGCAGATCATCTTTCTCCAAGCGAATATCCATCATGATATTGCCATTATCGCTCACAGTTTCATTTATAACCGCTTGCTGAGCATACAATAACGAACGCAGCTGTCCATCTTTTGGTGTTAATTCTATGACCTGTTCAAACAAGGTTTGGCTTAACAACTCACCAATGGCCTGACTTATTAGCTCCATTCCTTGGTTGTTTTTTGCACTCACCCATACACGCCAAGGCATACCGGACTCATCTCGGTCGATACGAGGAGTTTGACCTGGTATCAAATCTATTTTATTAAACACCTGTAACGTGGGACGTTCTAACGCTTCAATTTCATCCAGTACGATTTCAACTTGCTCCATATTGGCCTGTCGATCATCGTCGGCCGCATCAATTACATGCAGTAATAAATCGGCTTCACGGGTTTCTTGCAACGTAGCTTTAAACGCTTCTACCAATTTATGGGGCAGATGGCGAATAAAGCCCACTGTATCGACCAATACTACCTCACCTAAACCAGACACTTTCATGCGACGTAATGTTGGATCTAGTGTGGCAAACATTTGGTCAGCCGCATACACCTCAGCATTAGTGATAGTGTTAAATAAGGTTGATTTACCGGCATTGGTGTAACCCACTAAGGATACCGATGGCGTGGATGAACGTTTACGGGCACGACGGCTTTGCTCGCGCTGACCTTGCACACGCTCTAGACGCTTATTGATCATCTTAATGCGGTCACGTAATAGGCGGCGATCTGCTTCTGACTGAGTTTCACCGGTACCACGCATACCATAACCGCCTTTCTGGCGATCTAGGTGGGTCCAACCGTGCACAAGACGTGTTGCTTGATGCTGAATTTTTGCCAGCTCAACTTGCAACTTACCTTCGTGTGTACGCGCACGCTGTGCAAAGATCTCTAAAATCAAACCGGTGCGATCTAATATTCGGCACTCAAGTTCTTCTTCAAGGTTACGTTCTTGGCTGGGGGTTAGTGCGTGATTAAACAAGATAAGTTCGGCTTCGCAAAACTCTACAGCTTCGCGTACTTCTTCTAATTTGCCTTTGCCTATATACGTTCTAGGATCTGGAGCAGAACGGGAGCCAGTAATTAAAGCCAATGGCGCACAACCTGCGCTGCGCACTAACTCATCAAATTCGCGGGGGTCTTCCCGGTCGGCACCTTCTGGGAAATCGATGTGTACTAATACAGCACCTTCTCCACTATCGGGTCGATCAAAAAACAATATTTAGCTCCGTTTCATCGCTCGCCAATTGCTCCAACCTACACTAAATGTAGATGTTCAAAACATTGGGTAACTTCAGTTAATACTTTAATAGGCCACCTGATGGGTAACCTTAGATTTCACGCGTTATCGGACATACCTACACGCATGTAGGTATTAAGGCAAAGCAAGGAGCCATGCCAGAACGTCCAACTATTCCTAGCTTTCTTTTTCTTCGTCTTCTTGAGGTGCTAAACGTACATTACGTGAAGGCACAACAGTAGAAATAGCGTGTTTGTAAACCATTTGACTCACTGTGTTTTTTAACACAATTACAAACTGATCAAATGATTCTACTTGGCCTTGCAATTTAATGCCGTTAACCAAGAAAATGGATACTGGAATACGCTCTTTACGAAGCGCGTTCAAATAAGGGTCTTGTAAGGAATGCCCTTTTGACATGGTGTTTCTCCTAATGATTTGAGCCCAATGCTCAAGCCCTATGTAAATAAGCGCGGACTATGCCACAACTATGGCCTCGGATTCCACTATTTTCAAGGCTGAATGTGCTAAGTTTTCAGCTTCGCTATCTAACCAGTGTAAATCAGACCAACTTCTTAACCAGGTTATCTGTCTTTTGGCCAATTGACGGGTGGCAACCACCCCTTTAAAGACCATTTCATCGTAACTAAGTTCGCCATTTAAATATTCCCACACCTGACGATAACCCACCGCACGAATAGCAGGTAAACTCGCATCTAAATCCCCGCGATCTTGTAAGGCTTTAACCTCCTCGATAAAACCTTGTTCAAGCATATCGTTAAAGCGTTTTTCAATACGGACATGCAGGGTTTTTCGCTCTTTGGGGCATAACGCAAATTGCAGTACTTTATAAGGAAATGGGGTGATTTCTTGTTCTGCCCAATGCTGCGTTAAGGACTTACCTGAAATTAAATACACCTCCAGTGCACGCTGTACGCGCTGGGGGTCATTGGGGCTTAAACGAGCCGCCGACTCAGGGTCAACTTGCATCAATTGAGCATGAATAGCAGGCCAGCCATTTAACTTAGCATCTTCCTCTATTTTATGGCGAATAGATTCGTCAGCCACTGGTAACTTTGCAGCGCCTTCCAATAAAAATTTAAAATACATCATCGTGCCCCCCACTAATATAGGGGTTTTGCCGCGCTGAGTAATTTCGTCCATCAGCCTTAATGCATCGGTGCGAAAATCCATAGCACTGTAAGGCTCGCTAGGATCACGAATATCTATAAGGTGATGTGGGTATTGGTTTAACTCTTCCTGAGAAGGCTTGGCCGAGCCAATGTTAAGATCTTTGTACACGAGTGCGCTGTCTACACTGATAATTTCGCTGGGAAATGCATCGTATAACTGACAGGCCAATGCTGTTTTTCCGGAAGCCGTGGGCCCCATAATAAAAATAGCAGGAGGAAGGTTATTCATTGGCACCCTTAACGACCCCGCATAAATAATTTGTCTAACTCATTCATCGACATTTGGGTCCATGTGGGCCGGCCATGATTACATTGACCACTGCGTTCGGTGATTTCCATATCCCTTAGTAAAGCATTCATTTCAGGAAGCGTAAGCTGACGATTAGCACGCACCGATCCATGGCACGCCATGCTTGATAATACTTCGTTGCGAAACTCGGTCATATGACGCGAAGCACCTGACACGCGAAACTCTTCCAAAATGCTCACCACCAATGTTTCACTATTGGCATTACGTAATAATATGGGCATCTGGCGAATCACTAAACTTTCGGGACCTAAACGCTCTAAAGTAAACCCTAATTGTGCTAATTCTTCACTGTGCTGCTCGGCGATATCGGCTTGCTGCTGACTAACGTGAATGGTTTCAGGCACCAGCAAGGGTTGTGAGGCTATGCCTTGTTCATCATAAGCGGTTTTTAAGCGCTCGTAGGTAATTCGTTCGTGGGCGGCGTGCATGTCCACCACCACCATGCCATTTTCATTTTGCGCCAATATATAAATACCGTGTAACTGAGCCACCGCAAACCCTAATGGCGGCGTTGCTTTATCGTCATGCGGTGCCATCACCGGCTGACCGGTCATGTTGGCGGCAGGTATTGACTGATGTAACTGCCCATAGGCCGCCATTTGTTCTTGCACCTGACCCGGCGCGATTTGATTAGTATTTTCAGGCGCAGCCCATGGCGCAGGAGCTTGAGCATTTTGACTCAACGGCATATTGTTTTGCCCAGCAAATTCACCGGCTGCAATACCACTCGCTTGTGGTTGGCTATGCAACGTACCCGCTACCTGCTCTGTTTCCACTTCAGGGCGAACCTGCCCTAGCACTTTATGCAAAGATCGGAATAAAAAATCATGCACTAAACGGCCATCGCGAAAGCGTACTTCGTGTTTGGTAGGATGCACGTTTACATCCACCAGCGCCGGGTCCAACTCCAAATACAAAACAAAGACACTGTGGCGGCCATGGTACAACACGTCTTTATAGGCTTGACGAATGGCATGCGCCACCAATTTATCGCGCACAATACGGCCATTCACAAAAAAGTACTGCATGTCAGCAGAACTGCGACTAAAAGTCGGCAATCCCACCCAGCCCCATAACTTAAGACCCGCCGCCTCCATGTCTATGTTGACGGCTTCTTTCATGAACTGATTGCTTAATAAACTGGCGATGCGTTTCTCTTTATCAAACTCATTTTCACAAGGTCGCAACGCATGAATTACTTTTTGGTTATGTCTAAGCTGAATGGCGACATCAAAGCGGCTTAACGCAATCCGTTTAATGACTTCCTCTAGGTGGTTAAATTCGGTTTTTTCGGTGCGTAAAAACTTGCGCCTCGCGGGCGTATTAAAGAATAAATCACGCATTTCAACGGTTGTACCCACCGGATGTGCACAAGGTTTTACTTCTGCCTGCATGTCGCGACCAGCACATTCTACTTGCCAAGCTTCGTCGCAGTCTTTTTCATGACTACTAAGAGTTAATCGAGAAACCGATGATATTGACGCCAACGCTTCACCACGAAAGCCCAAGCTTTGCACCGCTTCTAAATCATCAAGGTTTTTAATTTTACTGGTGGCATGACGACTTAACGACAATGGTAAATCTGACTTTTCAATGCCAAAGCCATTGTCGCGAATACGAATAAGTTTAACGCCTCCCTGCTCCACATCAATTTCGATACGGGTGGCACCTGCGTCCACACTGTTTTCTAACAATTCTTTGACCACATTGGCAGGACGTTCAACCACCTCTCCGGCGGCAATTTGGTTTGCTAAGCGCGGGCTTAATATTTGAATTCTTTTCATTACGAGGCCGGTACTTTTATTACTTGGCC
>MAAB01007728.1_pt1 | contig 16098 bp, 12 predicted proteins | sample 1115991 | NCBI WGS metagenome assembly MAAB01 (sample SAMN04961124, study PRJNA320927) | seawater metagenome | isolation source: sample BD02T18 sea water enriched with oil for 18 days | place: USA:Gulf of Mexico | collected 2013-07-27
GATTATCGTTTAAAACTGACTCCTATGGACAGTAACTGGCACGTAGCACTGACGGTCAATAACCTCTTTGATGAAGATTATGAGATCTACATCTCTAAGATCCCACTGATCGCGGGGGCATACACCAACGGCGTGCATCAAAAGGCTCGTAGGATTAACCTTGAGTTTGGTTACAGTTTTTAACTCACAAAAGCCTGCTTGTGTAAACAAGCAGGCTTTTTTTAATCTTAAGTTGTTTTTTGTGCTGAGTTAAATTCACTTGAAAATGACTGACCAGTGCATGCACTGGTTAATACTAAAACCGATACAGATTATATCTGTATTACATCAAGGCTCTCATCAGTGAAGAAAACTACTTTTTTTAACGTATAAATCAGGTGCGCACGATTGGCGTAAAATTGTGTTGTGCGGCCCTTGAAATAGTTATTCTCTCTTTTAATTAAATAATGTGCCACAATGAATATTAAGTTAACTGATAATTCTGATTTGTTTATGGAAAAAGAGATCACTATGCCTTTTCAAACGCTAGTGGAGTTTGAAAAAATAGCGGCCTGTCATGGCATATCTGTCCAAACACTGGATAGTCACATTGGTTTGAATAAAAAAGAACGAGAACAGCGCTCAAGACTGCCATTAAAATACTTAGAAGATGCGTTCTTTTTTTTGTATGAGCAAACTAACGATGAACTACTGCATACAGCGATATCACCATTAGCTAGGGGGACAACCTTATTTGCATGCAAATTGGGTTGCCACGCTAAAAACTTGCTCAGTGCATTGAGCACTATTGAAGAATTTTACAACTTGACCCTTGGGCCATTAAAGCTTCAGTTAAAACGAAGAGGGGGAAAAGCGACATTATGTATTTATATCGATTTTAACCCGACTATAAAGCAGGGGATTATCGCTGAAATTTATATCATGGTCTTTTACCGACTAGTTTGTATGTTAATTAATAAACGTATCCATATTTACAAAACATTTGTACCCCATGGCAAACCTTCCTATGGCGAAGAATACAAACTGCTTTATAACAACAAGTTAGTTTTTAATTCTGATTTCTTAGGCTTTGAATTTGATGAACTTCATCTACACTCATCGATAAATGCAAAATATGATCAGGTTGCACATTATTTTCAAAACCCAATGCAACTTATTAAGCTGCATTTAGCAGACAATGTCACTTATGCGGGTAAGGTGCAACATCTGTTTATGTCAATGTCATTGAATGAACTGCCAAATAAAGAAGAAGTAGCAAAAAAACTCAATCTTTCAACACGTACACTACATAGAAAACTGATTTTTGAAGGTACCAGCTTTCAACAGCTTAAAGATGACTACCGTTATAAGTTGGCGGCTCATTATTTAACCACAACAAAATTAACAGTAGAAGAAATTGCCTACAAGCTTAACCTGTGTGATGCTTCATCTTTTATTCATAGTTTTCACAAGTGGTCAGGTAAAAATCCACAGAGTTACCGTCAGGAAAATAGTAAGTAACTCCCAGTATTGGGATTAGAAAATACTGATAACTACAAAGGCTGTGACCCACACATGTGCAACATTAGGTTATATTCGTATATTAACAGTTGACTAAAGATAACAATTTTAACTTTTATATCTCGCTCTGGGGGCGAGCCTTAGATTTAATACTGTAATTTCATTTAAAACTTAAATCAGTCAAATGTCCGCTTTGGGGATTTGAGGTTTAACGCCATGTAAAATTTTAGGCATAATTTCAGTTTTGAATAGATGTAAATTTTTAAGTAAAAAAGGAAGCTTTAAGATCTCTGAACTGCCGTTAATACTCAAAAGCTAATGTCGACTATTGGCTAACTACCGACTTTATCGATTGTACGATTAGGTCAGAATCTATATTCATGTAGAGCTACTTTCTTTTATAGCTAGCTACTTTCTTTTGTTCTATAAAATATAAATTACCTTTAGCACGAGTACACGCAACATACAGTTTGTTCTTGGTTGTTGCGGGTAGTGTATGTAACTCACTTTCATTCAATGCATTAAAGCTTTTAGGGTTTAGGATTACACATACATCGCCAAAGTCATCAAGTCCTTTAGTATTCCCCCAATTATCAGTAAAACCAGTGTATTTCTGATTGTCTTGATAAAAAAGCTTTACGACTTGATCGTTCTGATAAATGCGCTCGATTTCCTTTTCATCATTAATAATATGAATTGCAACATCATCATCGCGGTGAGATTGAATATTAATCCCTAAATTATCATTAACAAATGAACAAACACTTGGGCTACATCTATAGCTGTGGGATAGGGACTGGAGATCTATTATGTAACCTGCCTTGGAAAATTTATTACAATACTTACCAAAATCATCATGTAATGACCTTTGGGTGTTGCCATCTCTACTTGTGTCGAATGTGTGTTGAAAAAAGTCACCGACTAAGCGCATATCCATTTTGGCATTTGCTAGTGCGCATAATAAGTTGAAGTCATTGGCGGCAAAATCTTGAACCTCATCAATGCATACCATGTCGAAAAACCGCTCCACTCTCTCAATGACATCAGGAATAACTTCAAACTCGATCAAAAACTTAGCTATTCGTCCGGAGTATAAACGAGCATTTCTATCAACATAATGATCTCTTGTATTTTTACGAGATCGCTGAACAGACATTGGTAAAGGGACATTAAAATTTATCCCTTTGGTACTTAATTCATGCCCAGTTAAAGGGCGAACACAAAAAGAATAGAGAAAAGTAAAGTATTTGAAAATGCGGACACCCTTCGGGATTATGCCTAATTTTGCAATAATTTTATTTTTTAGATGCTCAGTATTATTCTCCGTATAAGTGATGATTAATACGCGACTATCCTCTTCAATTAGCTCAATGATACTTGATGATTTTCCAGAGCCTGCTACAGCAAAAACTACGCGTTTATCGTAAGCGCGTAATTAGCCCCACATACCAATATTAATCAAGTCTGCGCATAATGATCTCAGCAAATTAACATGAGGTCATTATGAATAAACAGCAAAAAATAAAACACTGGCAAAACATATTTGAACAGCAACAACGTAGCGATTTAACTATCATTCAATTTTGCCGCGACAACAAGGTTAACGTGTCCACCTTCTATGCTTGGCGTAAACGCCTATCTGATAAAACGCTACCCGTTAAGCCTCAACAGGTGATCCCCTTTGTTATTCATGAGCAGCCTTTAACTCAGCCTTCCATGATTAAACTCACCACACCAAGTGGCTACCAATTAGATTTTGAGTCGACGCTAATGTATCAAACCTTAGCGCAATTATTGAGTGTGTTGTAATGCATTCACCTAGCCAAGTTTACTTGGTCACTGGCTTCACTGACATGAGAAAATCTATCAATGGCCTTAGCATTATTGTCAGTGAAACCTTATCTCTGGATCCTTTGAGTCAAGCTTGGTTTGTTTTTTGTAATAAACAGCGCGATAAATTAAAAATATTATTTTGGGATACTAATGGTTTTTGGCTATATTATCGTCGCTTAGAGCAAGGGCGATTTCAATGGCCAAAATACGGCGAAGCGTGTGCTGCAATGAGCATTGAGCAACGCCAACTTCAATGGTTGTTATCCGGTTTACCCGTGACGAGCCGGACTAGACACCCAACATTATCAGGCTTGTCTGTGATGTAATTTATTACGATCACTTTTACCCTCTTGAACGATCTTGCCAGTGTGTCATGCTATGAAAATGACAGATGATACACACCTTCTAACACTACAAAATCAACTTGCCCAGATGCAAGCACAGATTGATGCGTTAGAATCAGAAAAGCAGTCATGGCAAACAGAAAAGCAGTCATGGCAAACAGAAAAGCAGTCATGGCAAACAGAAAAGCAGTCATGGCAAACAGAAAAGCAGTCATGGCAAACAGAAAAGCAGTCACAGAAAAGCAGTCATGGCAAACAGAAAAACAGTCATGGCAAACAGAAAAAGAAGCGTTCAAAGAAGATAAAGTTGAAATGCAAACGCGTATTGACCATCTACTCGCCGAATTAAAGTTAAGTAAATCACAAAAATATGGCCGAAAAAGTGAAAAAGCCCCCCGAGGTACCTTCAATGAAGCCGAGCAACATAAAACGAGCGAAGCACCGAAACATCATAAAAAAGGCAAACAAACACTAGCCGAGCACTTTGAACGAGAAGAAGTTGAGCACACCTTAACCGAGTTGGCTTGTGCGTGTTGCGGTGAACCAATGCATCACTGTGGTAGTGAAGATAGCGAACAAGTTAAAATCATTCCGGCCAAAATTAGTGTGATAAAACATAAGCAATTTAAATACGCTTGCAGGCACTGTGAGCATGAGGAATTAAGCAGTAAGATAATAACCGCGCCTAAACCAGCCCAACCTATTCCTGGTAGTATGGCGAGTCCCGAAGCCTTATCGGCCGTCGTTACCGCCAAATACTGTGATGCACTACCGCTTTATCGTTTAGTAGATATCTTTGAACGCGGTGGTTTAAGCATCTCCAGAGGAACGTTAGCCAACTGGTGCATTAAGGCCGGCATACTCATTAAGCCATTAGTGAAAGCAATGCAACGTCACTTGCTTGGTGAGCACAGCTTATGCGCTGATGAAACGCGTGTACAAGTACTTGATGAAGGTAAAAACCCAAGTAGCAATTCACAAATGTGGGTCTATCGCAGTAATGAAGTCAGCAAACAAGTCGTGGTTATTTACGACTATCAAGCGGGTCGTAGTCGTGCTTGCGCAGAAGCGTTCCTCGCCGGTTATCAAGGTTATTTACAATGCGATGGTTACAGTGTTTATGATGGTATTGAAGGCGTTATTCCGGTGGGCTGTTGGGCGCACGCCAGACGTAAATATGATGAAGCATTAAAAGCAGAGTCGAAAAATAAAGGCCGTGCGCATAAAGCGATCAGCTTTATCAGCAAATTATATAAAATAGAAACGCAAGCGAAAAACAAAAAGCTATCCCCACAAGTGCGGTATCAACTACGACAAGAAAAAGCGCTGCCGATTTTAACACAATTCAAAGCATGGCTTGATGAAGCCAGTAGTAAAGTGACCGCGGGGAGTTATATTGGCAAAGCGATAAAATACAATCTCAACCAGTGGCATAAACTTATTAGGTACGTTGAAGATGGCCACTTAGGGATTGATAACAATATTACAGAGCGAGATATCCGGCCGTTTACAACGGGCAGAAAAAACTGGTTATTCTCAAAATCGATTAATGGTGCACAGGCAAGTGCGACACTTTATAGTATCGTCATGACGTGCCGAGCTAATGACATCAACCCATACTATTACTTCCTGCATTTATTTAAACTATTGCCCGCCCGTCAAAGTGACGATGATGATTTTACCGACTTAATGCCGTGGAATGTGCAGCTAGACTTCGATTATAGCTAAGCGCAGGGCTTGAGTGTGCTGTTAAAAGTGGGAAAGGTAAAACAGAGGTTATCATCCATGATCAACACTCCCTGTTTTATTCATCCCTCAGTAGCTCCTAGCTACATCACTTTATCCTTAAAATGTCCATAAAAAAGCATCCCGCCTTTTGCTGTTACCAGCAAGATTAAGCGTAGCTGCTTATCAATAAATTGCAAAAAAATTAACTACGATGTGATAAATATATGTTCAAACTGCTTAGTTGCACGCTTACCGTTTATCCATGCAATAGCCCCTATGATGTATTCAGGCACAATTAGGTCATTGGCAAAATTATCGACCAACCGTAAAGCGCTTTCAGCCTTATTATCGAGCATAAATTCAAGAGGTGGTTTAGTTATGCCACCACCAGAAAATAAAGTATCACAAGTGCCTTGATTGTCTTGGTACATACAAACTTCAAAGGTATATCTATTATTATCAACGTCTGCAAATACTTGAATATTATCAGCAATATGGTTGGCATAATTGTTAACACATTTTGCTTGATAATCTTCATCATTATCTCTTATTACGGCGGTTCTTATACCTAATGTTTTAGCTAAATCCATATACCTCTTAAAACTAGTCCCACCTACAGAAATAATATGTACGCCATCCTCTTCGAAACTATTGCCTGTAGCTCTTTCATATAAAGCACTCATAAGAATGTACTCAGCATCACCTTCAACCAATATGACTTTTGCTGATAAAACAAACTCCAAGATATTGTTGTCTGGCGCTTTCATAAAGAACTTAGCCGTTGAGGTAGGCAAGTTAGTCAATGTTAATGGCTCAGAAGTTGAGCTGTTCAGCAAAATTGAATTTCTCAAATCTAAGCGGGTGCTTATTAAGCTGTTATGAGTAGCGATAATGATTTGGTTTTCATGAGAATCAGAAATTTTTGAAATTAGCCTTTTCATATTGGTATGGCTTAAGTGATTTTCTGGCTCTTCAAGTAAAATAAGGTCTATTGCTTGTCCATTAGCATTTCTTGCTAACGCAAATTCTGTTTTGACAAAACATTGTTGCCCTTTGCCTCGCTCATCAATTGGTACTTGATCCTGGGTCAATGTTAAGTCTGTCTCTAGGTTGAACTTTGCTCCAGAGCGAATGGCAAAATCATAATCACCGAGCGTGTTATTAATTGCATTAAGATTGTTACTTTGGAACTCAACTTTTTGTTGACGATACTCATTTTTTAATTGAATTTGTGTGGGGTGAGCAACAGTTGAGTCGTAAACTGTCTTTATGTACTCTTTGTTTGCATATTCGCTATTTATTTGTGCGCTATCAATTGTAAGAGACTTCAGGAAACGGCGATATCCTGAATATGCTTCGCCACTAAAAGTAGCAAATCGAACAATATAATATTCAAACGGAAAATTATCGCTACCCTCAGCTAGAATCTGGTTAATCTCACTAGCTAACTCAAGGTTAGGTTCACAAATCATTTGTAAACCTGGAACATTAGTCTTATCAGAATTATTTTTACCTACCAGATCTGGGGTTCTCTCATCGCTCAAATAAAGCTCCGCATGAAGCCTTGGCAAATTTTTAATCGTTTTTGCGCCATTGAGGAATTCAGCAACACACTCTTTATTGAGTAGAGATTCTATACTTGCAGACTCCACCTTGTGACGGCTTCCATTTGCTACCAATTCAATAGCTTGAATAATGGTGCTTTTACCCGCTTCATTATCGCCAATGATAGTATTGATAAGTGGGTTGAAGTTTATTTCAAGCTGCTTAAATCTCTTGAAGTTAGTTAATTTGAGCTTGGTAATACTTGGCATGATCTCTCCTTGAATCATATCCTTAATCTGAACAAATCTATTCTGATTTAATATAGCTGTGTAATCAACCATTTATCAATTCAATTAATTGAAGGTAAATGTCGCTCTACTACAGGGACTTCTGCTGCGCAGAACGAGGAATAAGATGTGGAAAACACTACGTGTTTACACACAATTTATTTCCTCTAGCCCTGAAGTAGTCACTCCTCAATATAACAAATTTTATTTTCATCCTTTAAAAGATCAACAAGATAGCTATTACGACGATGAGAATGGCTGGGTGCCTCAGTGATTGCTCTAAAATCACCTTCTGAGCCAACGATATGGATTTCACTTTCAGCCCTAGTAATAGCCGTATATAACCATGCTCTGTCTACAATGCGTCCTTTTTGTAGTGCAATGATAATACGTGGAAACTGAGAGCCTTGTGCTTTGTGGAGAGTTATCGCATAACCCAGCTCCATACAATCAAGCACGGCTTGAGTAACTTCAACCTTATCTCCGGTATCGAGTGTCACTTCACCATAAGCCTCTCCAGATGACTCAACACTTGTGAGTGTACCAAGCGAGCCGTTCTGAATGCCTTTATCATAGTGATTCTGCGTAAATAAAATAGTGTCATTAAGGCGCAGATTTTGAAATAATTTTTCACCATTCATTTCAAACTCAAGCCTGCTGCCACTGTGATTAACAGCCTCTTGAGTGAGCTTATTGATTTCAGCAACCAGTGCTTTGGTTGGTGCCATAACTCGGCTATTTCCAGGAGATTGTTGATACAATTCACAGCAAACTTGAGATATCTCTTTCTTATTTGTTTCGTGGAAATGAATTGCGCCAGTAGTGAGTTGCTCTGGTACTTTTCCTTGATTAATTAGTTTCGAATACTCAGGGATACCCGTAGAGCCTTCCTGACGTTTCACGATGTCGAGCATTGTGTTTGAAATAGCTTTAGATGCAACAATATCCGCTAGCACTTTACCGCAGCCAATTGGTGGAAGCTGGTCGGGGTCACCAGTAAAGATAATTCGCACTGAGGGATGAATGTGATTTACCAGGCGGTACATGATCGGTAAATCAATCATGCTAGCTTCATCAATAACGAGCAGATGTTTTTGTGTATCTGAATCAATCGGTCCATTTCTCAGTAACTTGGCAATTGTTAAAGTAGTAAAACCAATTGACTCATGCAAGCGCATGGCCGCACGACCACTTAAGGCTACTGCATGTATTTCAAATCCCATTGTATGATAGGCACGCAATGTTGTTCTAAGCACTGTTGTTTTACCTGTGCCAGCACCACCTGTAATACAGCTTATTGCGTTATCAAGGCATGTAGTGACCGCCTCGATTTGCTTTTTTGTAAGTTCATAAGGCAATTCACCAACAGCAGAGCAATATGCAGAATTTGCATGTTCGTCATACAAGTTGTTTTGACTGGCAAGCGCCTTGAGTCGTTTGGTAACGACATTTTCCATCAATAACTGAGCCGTTGGGTGGTAGGTTCCTGTTGCGTGATTTAATAGATACTGAGCTTTGTCATGTCCAGCCTTAAACGCTTTGGCGACCAGCGTTTTGTCTTTGAGTAACTTGGTTAAATAAGGGCGTAAATTAGCTTGTATTGTGAAGGTATGGCCTTTCTCTATTTCTTTGCGAATAGCTATTTCAAGCGCTGCGCTCAATCGTCTATCATCATTTGTTGTGGCCTCAAGCTGCGCCTGAGAAAGTACATCCACCTCTGTAAAACTCATGCCGAAACCAATTAGCACATAAGGATTCTGTTTAATTGCTTCAATGGATTGCTCTGTGTGATATTTCAGCAAACGCTGCTGAACACTGGCAGGTATCTTGTGTTCGGACATCCAATTACAGTAGGATAAATTCTTGTATTTAGAATATCCCTCAAACAATGCGATAATGGAATCTTCGCTCAGAACGCTTCTAAGTTTCGATCTGGTCTCTGGTGTGTCTTTTCTTAAGGTTGCATGAAAGTTCTTACCTAAAAGCTCCCAGAGTGCCCTCGCTTTACTTTCACCAATACCTTTAAAGGCACTTTCTCTTGTGATGAATCGGATTAGCTGTTCACCTGTTTCTGGTAAAGTACATTCAACATGCTCAGGTGACTCGTAGGTATGCTGCTGCATCACGTAATCACCTGTTTCCATTTCTTCTACTAAGCGACCGCCTTTTACCGACCAGTGTTGACCGAGTGCAGGTTGAACGGGAATTGAGTCAGGGTGCGCTTTGATGGTGATGTAATACTTGCCGCTGTTGGTTTTGTATGAGTTTTTTGCCAGTGGCACACCGCTGAATATCACCATGTTGGTTGAGCTATAAGGGATGCTGGTGACGCGCATTTGGTCTTCATGTAATTGTGCAACAGGTTGTTGCACAATTGAAGCTTGAGTACTCATCGAGGCACAAACCCCATTTCTGATAGGGTTTCAGACAATTCACCAAATCGCTCTAGCTTGCTTTCTAACTCTTTGACTTTGGCTTTCAGTTCAATGTTTTCAGCCTCTAATGCAGACACTCGCTTTGAATCGAGCAGCTTGCGATTCGCTGTGTTGTCGTATTGCTTCAGTTTGTCAGTATTCTTCTTTGCGGATTCGGTCAGATGAGGCAGTACGCCTTTTTTACGCAGGTAGTCTTCAAGGGCTAACAGCGCTTCTTTAAGTACGGGGTTTTGATTGAGAGCTGATTTTCCACAACCGATACCTTTCGCCACTTCGATGCGGTTGAGTTTGCCTCGGTAGATGATTTGCTTAAAGTCATCATCGGTTTGTGTTGCTTTCCAGACCTCAAATGCTTCAAGATTTTGCTGCGCTTTCTGTTGACCACCTGCCATTCTTAATCCTTAACTTTCTTAGATTTGAGATTCAAAATTTTATGTTTATGAGTTTATTTGTTTAATTCAACATCTTGCAGCGCCTTCTTAAAAATAGTCATTACGCTAGGGTTACTTTGGCCGATATTTACTATTTTTTGGATAAAGGCTTGTAGGTAGCCAATTTCATCTTTTGCCACTTTTAATTCTGCCTCTAGCTGAATCACTTTTTCAGCTAAATCAATGTCCTTTTGAAGATAAGAAATAAGCTCGGTATCGTTAGAGGAAATAGGTTGCCCCCTGAGTAAGCGCTTTTTCTCTTTGTATTCATTTTTGATGTTGATGTACTTATCGAGCGTTTGTCGAGTGGTGGTAAACGCAAGGCTAGATTCAATTTTCGTTACCAAAAAATCCCAAGTGAGCTTTCCTTCCCAGGTTCTAATTAAGGCTTGAATGGAGATTTGCTGGTCTGTATCTAGTGATTTAATTGCCATATGTATTTCCTTATATCGATCCCAAAAAGCCTAAAAAGTTATTTTTAGCAGAGTCGTTAGCGGGCTTGGTTTTCGCCTCTATAGCAGCCTGAAGTGCTTCTTTTGCATTAGGTAGCGATAGTTTTTGTTCAGTCACCGTCTTGGTATCTAAATCCGTAATTCGCATAATATTTGAGCGTATCAAAAAGCGTACGATACATCCTTCTTTGATGGACTTATCAGAAAGCACGTCAACCAAGTTCTTCATCATGGAAGTGTTTTTGTAATGGATCTTATACCATTCCTGCATCCCAGCACTGGTTGTAAAATTAATAGCCCCCTGAACTTGCTCTAAATTGTGGGTTTGAACCTGTAAGTCTTTCTTTAATAATTCAATGGCTTTGCTGTCGTGTGCAATATGGCATGAATACGGACACAAAGTGCATTGTGTCTCAAATTCGGTCATGTAGGTACAAGGTGATAGCGTTAAGTTTTGAACACAAAAACCCGTTTCATGTACGAATGTTGGGATTAAATTGTCTGTTGCAACATCATACTGCTCTTTGCTTTGCAGGCGCGTACCGACTTTTTCTTGTACCTCTTCCTCTGTTTCATCATGATAGAGAATATCACTAATTACAGATGCATTTTGCGCATCTGTCGTGTGGATGTATGTCAGGGTTTGCTCAGCACTCTTTCGACCTGATAACATGGTGATGAGTAGGTGGGGGAGACCTTTTTTTGCCAGATAATCATCTTGCCAGTGTCGAAATTGATGCGGCCTAATAGAAAAATCCGATGCAAATCCATGCCTTTCAAAAATGGATTTGACAGATATATTTCTACTATTACTGCAATTAGCGCTAAATAAACCTCCTAATGAAGCGAGAGGTTTCAGTATAAAAGGTGAGCCACCTTGAATATTTAACTGTTTATCTGTATAGGTAAATAAGGCATTTTCGTAGTCCACACGCTTAGTATGTGTCTTGTTATATCCGGTGATATTTCCTTGGTTCATTGTAATGTAGTGATTTTGAAACTCAGCAACGATCAATTCCCTTTTTCCTGCGGTATATTTTTTTCGTCGCTGTTTAGTACCAAGAGTTGAACCTATCAGAGACAATGTGTATGGGCTGTCTCTTGCGAAAATGAGCTTATCAGATGCCGATAATGCCACTATGGGTTTAATGAATTTAGAGTGTTGTTTACCACTTGACACATCAATCGCTCCTTTGGTATCTGCAGTGACTTGCACACACTTATCTGTACCATCAAAAAAGCCAAGTAACAGCCCAAGATGTATCAGGTTTATGGGTTTGCTCATCGCTGGCTTGAGCGCAACCATGTTTTCTGTGCTTGGCTCAAAATCCCCCAGTATGTATTTTAAGGCAAATGAAGGCTTCTTGTAGAATCGTGCTAATACTCTCCCTAGCTCCGTTGCCATCGCCGTGTAGTGCAATGCTCTATCGACACTCTCAGCCATTTCAGCGTTGATATGGTTTTGGTAATCTTTAAACCCTTTTGAGCCGCGCCAGTTCAGGTAGTACACCGTTTTATCTTTTTCACCTACCTTTTCACTATGGCTTTGTAGGCGTCCCTTTGTTAACAGAACCTGCTCTGCTGCCACTCTATTGGGTGATGCCATAGCCAGTGCTGCCATGGTGCAAGTGAAGCTATTTTTTTGATGTTGCGATGCGTTTGTTTTTGCTAGCCAAGTGCTTGTGTCACTCTTGTCAACTTCATTCGCATAAGTCGGGATAACGTCATTAAAGATAGCTCCCAATGCCAATAGCGCTTTTTCGTCAGGGAGCTTGCTTTGTTCAGTCTTCAATGCATCAACACCACTTTTGTTTCTTGCGCTTTTCGCTTTTACGGTGAGTGACGGGCTGCAACTGGCAGGAAGCATTTTATGCAGATGCAGCCAGTCGAAAAAAGGGGAGAGTAGACCGATATACGCAAGATTGTCAATGACGCATTGGATCTCACCCAGACTGGCAGAGGCAATATTCTCATTAAGTGCAGAGAGAAATAGTTTAGCAGAGGAAACTTTGCCTTGTTTGTTATCTATGCTTGTTTTTCCTTTTAACACATAGAGCGTGTAGACAAAAAGCAAATAATGCGTTTCTTCATCCAGTCTATCTTCCTGCGTAAACGTGGATCTTATGTTTGCTCGGATTTGATTCTGATTGTTAAATAAGAAGTTAACCTTAGTACCCTGAGAATTAGTGAAGGTGACAGCAATATCCTCCCAAGTTGCTTGTTCACCCTTTTGATTGGTGAAACCCGTTAAAGGCTGTTTCTGTTTTTCTGTCACGTAAGCACGTTGGTTTGCGATATAGCGGTTCAATGTGTTCATTTGTCACCTCCAAGCTTTAGGGTGTTTCTTTCTTCGCAAACCGCTATGGTTGCCTTTATGTAAACAATCACTATCTGTAACAGCTTCACAGTGGCGGGGTGTCCAGATTGGCTATTGATAGCCAGTTTTCGTTCCGCTTTATCGAGGTACTGTTGGTGATTAGCGGTTTCTAGGGGTCTAAAGTTGTGACACGGATAACAAGCCATTGGTGCACCTGATTTTGACTGGCAACTAGCGCAATTAGCAGGGTTGAGCTTATGCCCTATTTCTTCTTCGAAGGGACTTTTGACGCTAAAATCACTGTGTTTTTGCAACTCTTCAACCGATATATTATCAAAGCGCTTGATGATGCTATTCCCTGCGTAAGCTTGGTCTATTTTGACTCGCTCTTGAGCTTTAAGGTCTAAATAAGGCAGGATGGCTTCAATAGTCACCCCTGTAATTGCTGCAATTTGTGCAGGACTTAATCCCATCCACACTGCCAGCGTTAACTGTGTATGTCGCCAACGATTATTGCTGAGTTTCAATGACTCATTGGGTAATCGGTCACTCTTTACATTGAGCTTTTGTTTAAAAAGATAGAAGATATTTCCTGTACTAGCGTCTGAGGTTTGATGATACGCGTTTGACGTATCACTCACCGTGTTAAACAGTTGTGATTTAGATTGATACTCAGAAGAAAATAAGCTTCGGTCTGGCAGCAGGGGCAAGCTCCTCATTAGTTCTTTTACTTCTTCATCGGTTAGGGTAATAGTGTGTTGGTGCAGTGAGTGGCATAAGTAAGTCTCATAGGTTTGGTAGTATCTTAATAATAATTCTGATAAGTCAGGGCTTAAGCGATGTGAGCGTGATTCTGCATTACCACGAAACTGACCATCTTTTCCTTTGAAGGTTCTAAGGTGAAATTGATCAACATCTGTAAAGCGATGTTGCGTTGCTGGTTGCCAATCTCGATCACTTTCTTTATGGGATTTAAATTCTTGACCAACCCATAACAGGTCACACCATTTGACTTGTACCAGTTGAGTCGGTCGTCTTACTGTCGCCACCATTAACTGACAGGCAATAACATTCCTTAAGCGTGTAAAGGCTTTCTGTGCGAGAATTTCACCTTCCAAAGCCTGTAAAGTCTCAATTCGTAACGCCTCTAACAAATTGTTATGCTCTACGTCACTGTACGCCCCTGTTTTATCATCAAGGATACCTTTCATACCCCCGTTCTGTCTTAAGGGTTCACCCTTGATGGCCTCATATAGAGGGCTAAGAGCCGCGGACTCGTAATCCCCGCTGTGCCCACAAAGCGCTTTTAATGCACCCTTGACCGATGTCTTATAGCTATCAAGAGTTAACCACCACGCCTCAAACGCATAGACATCGAGATAGTTACAGATGTTTTTTAGTATGCTGACTACAGTAATGAGTGTACTACAGGCATAATGTTTGGCAGCATGAGCTATCGTCAATCTTAGATCAATAAAGGTCTCCATATCCAACTCATTTATCCAACCCAGATATAGTTTTTTTTTGTACCCAAGAGCCCACTCATCAGAGAGAATATCAAAGGAGTAGCCCTCTGTTTTCGCAGAAAAATTTCGCTGTCCTTTATATTGTTTATTAAAAGCAGCAAGTTGATTATTATTCATGATTACCTCTGAAGTCGGGCACGGATTGACTTTGATTTTTAGATGAAATTTCAGCGACAGTGACTGCTAACTGGAACTCATTGTAGACCGATGCCATAGCCGAGTCTTCAACCCAGCCCATTGCGTACTTACGTAAATCTTCAATTTTCTCTGGCGTGAAGCCTTTTGCTTTCGCCTTATCCTCAAATACCTCGTTCCATTTATGTCGCAATTTGTGAGGGTGTAATTTGAGGTTGATGGTATTGCCAAATTTGTTCACTATTTTGTGTATAGACTTGTAAGTTAAAGGCTGGCCTGATGTTTGTCCTTTCTCTGATATGAAGACAAAATCATGCTCGTGAACATTCGGATAGGTAGCTCTTACGGTTGATATATATAGCTTGATGAGCTTCATTAAATCTGGCGAAATAGCCACGGACAGTGCTTTGCCCTTGTTGGACGCAAGATCTAACCTTGTATCGCTTGGGTCATCTGGCGTTCGAGTGATAAGGAATCTTGGATTCCCCCAATCATCAATTAGGTCGCTGATTTTCAGTTTCAAAAGCGCACCGACACGTACCCCTGCATCAATTAGGATTTGCATGATAATCTGGTTTCTTAACTTACTGGATTTTAATGGGTTATTAGATGAGCTTTTCTTGATTATCTCAAGTAAATGAAAGAATTTATCAGCAGGGATGACCGACTCAAATGCATCCTTTGTAATCGTGTTGTTTTTTCTAGTGCCTGAAATAAACGAGTTAATATAGAGCTTTAACTTATTAAATTGGTCGTCTGTTTTTACTTTCTGATTTGTGGCTGCTTGGTCATAGTGGTGGCAAATATACAGATATTCGATATAACCTCTCAAGCGAATTAGGCGCTGGCGAAAAGTATGTGCAGATACTTGTGGCTGGCTGTTGGCGGTTGCATGAATAGCGTCTCTAATGCGTTTATCTGAAATACTGATTACATTGGGACTCTCTTGGGGGGATTCATCATCGGCATAAAGCTTACATACTCGAACAAAATCATCAATTTCTGCTCGTGAAAGGAATTTTCCACTCGCCACACGCTCTACAAGATCAATGTTTTTAAGAGCAAAGTGGCAATACAGCAGTTTTAACTCATAAGCGTATTTCTTTCGTGTGTGAAAAGCAGGGGCTTGGGCGGTATTTCTTCCTTTGTTTTTAGATAATGGCGAGTTGTGATTTCCATTTAGGTAAGCATTTAGATACAAACAAACAGGAAATACACCATTACGGATAACTAGAGGGAAGGAGTAGCCCATTGTATCTCTATAAATTTTTACTTTGACATTATCACTTAAATCCACCACTACAAAAAACCTTGTTGGTTATATGTATGTCTACTATAGGTGGGGGATTTGTTTTTGTAAAGGTAAGAAAGGCAGGGTATCGACCAGTTGTATATCTTACTTGCTTTATTGTCTTATTTGTTCTTTACGTTTTTTTTGGTAGAGAGAAGTCACACAAGTCTTCAATGATGCACGAGCCACACTTTGGTTTTCTAGCGGTACAAGTGTACCTGCCATGAAGGATAAACCAATGATGCAAGTTGAACATGAATTCTGTTTTATTCGG
>MAAB01033044.1_pt1 | contig 16091 bp, 15 predicted proteins | sample 1115991 | NCBI WGS metagenome assembly MAAB01 (sample SAMN04961124, study PRJNA320927) | seawater metagenome | isolation source: sample BD02T18 sea water enriched with oil for 18 days | place: USA:Gulf of Mexico | collected 2013-07-27
ATTTTAAAGTCTCGTGATATGGCGAGACGTGTTGTTGAGAGCCTAAACTTAATAGAAAATCCCGAATTTAATCCTTTTCATCCTGCGAACAAAAAGTCCTTTTCACTGCGCGCTATGATTTTGGGTGAGGGTGAGCCGCCTACTGAAAAACAGATTATGGCTAAGACCATTGAATCGTTTTGGGCTGCCATTAGTATTAACCCGGTAAGAAAAACCCAGCTGGTTAAAATTTCGGTTAGCAGTCGTGATGTTGAGTTTGCCCCTGTGGCAGCGAATGCCATTGCGGTTGCTTATATTGAAAGCCAGCTAGATGCCAGAATTGGCATGACCCAGCAAGCGGCCAACTGGTTGCGCGAGCGCTTGGGTGGTTTAAAGCAAAAACTGATTAAATCTGAAATAGCATTACAGCAGTTTCGTGAGAGCAAAGGCCTGCTGGATATCGAAGGGGTTGATACTCTAGTATCTAATGAGCTGCAGCAAATAACTCAGCGTTTGGTTGAGGTACGCAGTGAGCGTATTAATGCAGAAACCAATTTTTTTCAGCTGAAAAAATTAAAAAATACCTCTTATGACAGCCTTAGTAGTCTGCCTATTATTTTAAAGAACCCTTTTGTTGCTCGTATTAAAGAACTTGAATCAACGACCGAGCTAAAGGTTTCTGAATTATCTAAACGTTATGGCCCTAAGCACCCGCGTATGATTGCTGCCCAGTCGGATTTGGATGCGGTACGTGAGACGTTGTTAACCCAGATGAAACGTATTGCTGAAGGCATTGAGAATGAATACTCTGCGGCAAAATCAAAAGAGCAGTCGTTGCTGCAGGCGTTAACAAAAAGCAAAGAAGATATGCTGCTAATCAACCAAACTGAATTTCAGTTGGCTGATTATGTACGTGCTGTTGAAGTTAACCGAACCCTGTATGAAACTTTCTTTCAGCGTATTAACGAAACTGCTGAAACGGGCACTTTACAGGCGGCCAATGCACGGGTTGTTGATGAAGCGGTGATTTCAGCTAGGCCAATAAAACCAAAGAAAAAACTGATTATCGCTTTGGCTTTGGTCGTGAGTTTGATGTTTGGTATTGCGTTAGCCTTTTTATTGGATGCTTTGGATTCTACAATTAAGACAGCCGATGACGTGGATCATAAGTTGGGCGTTCCGTTATTGGGTGTATTGCCATTATTGGGTACTGAAAATATTAAATCTCCCACCAAAGAGCAGGCTCCGGTTTATTCGTTTGTGCATGGTAATAGTGAAGGCTTTAAAGAGTCGGTTAGAACTTTGCGGACCAGTTTAACGTTGGCAGGTTTAGAAAATCCCGTGCAGGTATTGTTATTTACCTCGACTGTGCCGGGCGAAGGTAAGACGACCACTTCGGTTAATTTGGCCAGTGCTTATGGCCAGATGGATAAAGTATTATTGATTGATGCTGATATGCGTAGGCCTACGGTTGCCAAGCAGCTGCAAATTCCGCCAGGAAGCCCGGGGTTATCGAATGCGCTGGCTTACCCAGAATCGTTAGATGACAGCATTTATTCGATGGAAGAGTTAAACATTGATGTAATGCCTGCGGGGGCGATTCCACCAAACCCCTTAGAGCTTTTGTCGTCAAAGAATTTTAAAGAGATGCTTGAGACGCTTAAAGGGCGTTATCAGAAAATTATTATTGATAGTGCGCCGATGCAGGCGGTCAGTGATGCTTTGTATTTATCTACTCTAACCGATGGTTTGGTTTATGTTATTAAGGCCGATGCGACTGCCGATAAGCAAGTTAAAACTGGGCTGACTAGGTTGGAAGATTCTAATGCGCGCATATTGGGCGTGGTATTGAATCAGGTGGATGTCGAAAAAGAAGGCCGTTACAGCGATAGCTATGGTGGTTATTACGATAGCTATGCTTACAGCAGAAAAGAATCGTCGTGATAGCTAGACGGGTAACAGTGCCGCTATTAGCATTATTGTCGGTTTTATCGGTATTAGCCCTGCAGTTGATATTGGTTTCAGCCTCTATTGGTTTTGCTAAGAGTGGCTTGGCTAAAGCCTCTGATGATTTAGCAGTTGATAATACTTGGCTGCAGATTGCTAAAGCTTTGTCGTTTTCTAATCCTGACGTTTTTGCTTTGGAAGCCCGTGCTTTGCGCTCTTCTGCGATTGCAAGTTGGGACTCTCAGGATGTTGCTCAGGCCTATTTACAGCAAAGTCTTTTAGTTTGGCAGAAAGCTATCTCTTTGCGCCCAGAGTGGCCGTATTATCAATTGGCTGCTTTCGATATAGAAGTATTTATGAATGCGGATGCTGAGATTATTCAGCAACGCTTTCAACAGATTATTACCCTTGCCCCTAGTGAGCGTGGCATGGATAAAGGATTCCTAGAGCTAGCATTGTTCAGTTGGCCACAACTGTTGCCGACGCAAAAGGATTGGGTGGTTGCCAGGCTTGCTATCGTGCCGCGCCGCACGTTAAAAACGTTGTACCGTTCTGCTAAAACAGTAGGGCGAGAGCAGTTATTATGTACCTTGTTGCCTTGGGGCAAAGTTAAATCTTTTTGTTTAACTTAGTGTGTTTGAAGTGCAAATCATGGACGAATTTTAAAATTGATTAAAGTAAGCGGAATATTGAAATGAAAGCGATTATACCTGTTGCGGGTCTTGGTACTCGTATGTTGCCAGCGACGAAAGCCATTCCGAAAGAGATGCTGCCGATTGTTGATAAACCATTAATTCAGTATGTTGTAAATGAAGCAATTGCTGCGGGTGTTAAGCAGATTGTTTTGGTAACGCATTCTAGTAAAAACTCTATTGAAAACCATTTTGATAAAAGTTTTGAATTAGAAGCGACGTTGGAATCTCGTGTTAAGCGTCAGTTGTTAGATGAAGTTCGTGCTATTTGCCCTAAAGATGTGACGATTATGCATGTTCGTCAAGGTGAAGCGAAAGGCTTGGGTCATGCTATTTCATGCGCTAGACCTTGTGTGGGTGATAATCCTTTTATCGTTTTGCTGCCTGATGTTTTGGTTGATGATGCGGCTTGTGATATTTCTAAAGATAACTTAGCAGCGATGATTTCTCGTTTTAGTGAGACGGCTAAGAGTCAGATTTTGGTAGAGGGTGTGCCAGAAGAATTGGTCTCTAATTATGGTGTGGTTGATTGTGCTGGCAAGGACATTGAATCAGGCCAGTCGGTTGAAATGGTTGGCATGGTAGAAAAGCCTGCTCTAGCAGATGCACCTTCTAATCTTGCGGTTGTTGGCCGTTATGTTTTATCTGCTGCGATTTGGGATATTTTGGATACGACTAGACCGGGTGCTGGTGATGAAATTCAGCTGACGGATGCTATTGCTACCTTGATGGAATTAGAAGGCGAAGGTGTAGAAGCTTACTCTATGGTTGGTAAGAGCCATGACTGTGGTAGTAAAGAAGGTTATATGTTGGCCAACTTAGAATATGGTCTGCGTCACCCACAAGTTGCGGGCGCGCTGAAAGAATTTATTGCTAATGCCAATATTTAAGTTACAAAATAAGCAGGTTCTTTTTGTTCGTATTCCTCGGGCCGGTGGCGATCATATTTATGATTGGCTGGATTCCTGCGGTTCTGCGTATTTACTGCAGCAAACGGAAATAAAATCGCTGCGGGTTCCTCCTCAGTATTTACCTTATAATGATATTGTTGCGTTATTGGGTAAAGTTTGGGATTACGCTTTTGCGGTCGTGCGAAACCCTTATCAGCGTATAGAGCGTGAGTTTTATTGCAGCCTTACTAAAGAGCAGCAGGAAAACCCTGAGCTTTGGCCTGATTTTTCTCGTTGGGTTACGCTGCAGCTTAATAATGCGACAGTAGATCCTTATTATCGTCAAAATCATTTTTACCTTCAAAGTGATGCGGTTGGAGACGGCCTAGATATTTATCGTCTTGAAGATGGTCTGTCTGGCTTGCAGGAAAAATTGCATGCTGTGATAGGAGTGGCCTGTGAAATGATTTTTGAATATCCAGTAGAGGGTTACCATAAAGGGATTGTTTGGACGAATGATGCTACTCGCGCGGTAAATCGTTTTTATGCAAGGGATTTTGAGCAGTTTGGTTATGAAATGAAGGCTGTTGGTTGTGGTGAAGTGGCATAATAAGCTATTCTACTGCAAATTTTTATCTTCAAATTTCATTTCGATTTATATAACAAGGACAAAGGGTTTTTATGATTATCCCTGTAATTATGGCCGGTGGATCTGGCACGCGTTTATGGCCACTTTCTCGTACTGCTTTTCCTAAGCAGTTTATCGCTCTCACTTCTAGTTTGACCATGCTGCAAGAAACTGCGGCGCGTATTAATGGTTTGTCAGGCTCGTCAGCTCAAACAGCTGCTCCTATGATTATTTGTAATGAAGAACATCGTTTTTTGGTGGCTGAGCAAATGCGTCAGCAGCAATTGAATCCTTCTATTTTGTTAGAGCCTGTGGGTCGTAATACTGCACCTGCAATTGCTTTGGCTGCTATTAAAGCGGTTGAGTCGGATAAAGAAGCTGTTCTTCTGGTTTTGGCAGCTGATCATGTGATTGAAGATGTTTCTGCCTTTCACCGGTGTGTGAATACATTGTTGCCACAAGTGCAGGCGGGTAAGTTTGGTACTTTGGGTATCGTGCCTACGGAAGCAGCAACGGGTTATGGCTATATTAAAGCTGAAAACGGCTGTGTGAGTGAGTTTGTTGAAAAGCCTGATGCTGAAACAGCAGCTAAGTATGTAGCTGAAGGCTATTTATGGAATAGCGGTATGTTTTTAATTCGTGCTGATCGTTATTTAGAAGAGTTAAAGAATTTCCGCGCTGATATTTATGATGCTTGTATTAAGTCTATGGCAACAACTCAGCAAGATTTAGATTTTGTTCGCTTGGATGTTGCTGCTTTTGAAGCGTGCCCAGATGAGTCGGTTGATTATGCTGTGATGGAGCCTTTAGCGAAAAAAGGTGAAGTGATTGTTGCTGCATTGGATGCGGGCTGGAGTGACGTGGGTAGCTGGTCAGCGCTATGGGAAATTGCTGATAAAGACGAGCAAGGCAATGTGACAGCAGGGCAGGATGAAGAAAATTTCATTTTGCAGGGCAGTAAAAATTGCTATGTCTATGGCAGTGCTAATAACGAAGGCGCGGGGCGTTTAATTACGACCTTGGGTGTCGATAATTTAGTAATTGTTGATACGCCTGATGCTTTGTTGGTTGCCAATAAAGATAAGGTACAAGATATTAAGAAGATTGTGGCGAAGATTAAAGAGTCTGGCCGCACCCAGCACCACCAGCATCGTCAGGTTTATCGCCCTTGGGGGATTTACGATTCGATTGATAATGGTGAACGCTACCAGGTTAAGCGTATTACGGTTAAGCCAGGCGCTAAGCTTTCTGTACAGATGCATCATCACCGTGCCGAGCATTGGATTGTTGTTTCGGGTACTGCGAAAGTAACCAATGGCGAGAATACGTTTTTGGTGACTGAGAATGAGTCGACTTATATTCCTATCGGCCAGGTGCATGCTTTGGAAAACCCAGGGGTCTTGCCGCTGGAGATGATTGAGGTGCAGTCGGGCTCTTATTTAGGTGAAGACGATATCGTGCGCTTTGAAGATAAGTACGGCCGGGCTTAGAGTGCAGCGTAATTCACTATGGAGTGTTTTTTGCACTCCATAGTGAATGTTTTTAAGCCTTGTAGCCCTCGGGGTTTTGGCTCTGCCATTTCCAACTATCACGTACCATGTCTTCTAGGCTAAACTCTGCTTGCCAGTTCAGTTCGGCGCGGGCGCGAGTAGCATCGGCATAACAAGCAGCAACATCTCCAGGGCGGCGCGGAACCAATTTATAAGGCACAGCGACGTCATTTTCTTTGGCGAAAGCTTTCACCATTTCCAATACGCTAATACCGTTGCCTGTACCCAGATTATAAGCTTGTACGCCTTCAATCCCTTCTTTAGAAAGTAACTTCTCTACCGCTTTTACGTGGCCTTTTGCTAGGTCGACAACGTGAATGTAGTCGCGAACTCCTGTGCCATCGACGGTGTCGTAGTCGCTACCAAAAACAGCTAGCTCGTCACGGCGACCAACCGCTGTTTGGGTGATAAAAGGCATTAGATTGTTTGGTTTGCCGCTTGGGTCTTCGCCAATTCTGCCAGATTTATGTGCGCCTACTGGGTTGAAGTAGCGCAGTAGGGCGACAGACCAGTTGCTGGCTTCTTTGTTTATTACATCCGCTGCTGGCAGGTCGCGTAACATGTCTTCAATGATTAGCTTTGAGCGACCGTAGGGATTAGTTGCTGATAAAGGCATGTCTTCGGTTAATGGCAGTTTTTCTGGGTCGCCATACACGGTTGCACTTGAACTGAATACTAGGTTCTTGCTGCCTGCGTTTTGCATGGCTTGGCAAAGTACTAGAGTGCTGTAAACGTTATTGTTGTAATACTCTAACGGCATTTCGCAAGATTCACCGACGGCTTTTAAGCCAGCGAAGTGAATAGTGGCTTTGATATCATTTTTCTCAAATATCTGCGCCATTAATGTTGTGTCACGAACATCGCCCTTAATAAAAGCGGGCTTTTTTCCGCACAGTTCTTCTACGCGTTTTAGTGACTCTTCACTGGAATTGTCTAGGTTGTCTATCACTAAAACGTCGTAGCCAGAGCTCAATAGCTCTATGCAGGTATGAGAACCAATGTAACCTGCGCCACCTGTAACTAATATCATGTTTACTTCCGTGTTCTTTAAAATTAAATGCTTTGATCGTGGAGAAACTTTTCTACGCGTTCGATATCCGCAGGGGTATCAACTCCATGGCCTGGTGGTGTATCGGTAATGCCCATGTGGATTTTTACGCCGTACCAAAGTGCGCGCAATTGCTCTAAGCATTCAACTTGTTCGATAGCGCATTGCGACATGCGAGAATATTCTTGCAAAAAAGAAACTCGGTAGCCGTACATACCAATGTGACGATAAGCGGGCATTTGCTTGGTGATATTGTCTTGGCCGTCTTTATACAAGTCACGATCCCAAGGGATGGCTGCACGGCTGAAGTACATGGCAAAACCACGACAATCAAGTACCACTTTTACTACGTTAGGGTCGAAGGCATCTTCGGCGTGTTCGATTTGTGTGCAGATTGAGCTCATGCCTGCTTCTGGGTTTAGTAATAAACCTTGGGCAGTTTGTTCGATTAGGGCTTTCGGTACTAGGGGTTCGTCACCTTGTAAATTTACCAGTACGTCGTCTTTATCCCAGCCTTTAATTTCAGCAACTTCGGCGATGCGTTCGGTGCCGTTTTCATGCGCAGGGTTTGTCATAACTACGTCAGCGCCAAAGGCAACTGCCACATCATAGATGCGCTGGTCATCGGTGGCGATGACGATATCTTTTACGCCAGTTTCTAAGGCGCGTTCATAGGTGTGCTGAATCATTGGTTTGCCACAAAGTTCGATCAGTGGTTTACCGGGGAGGCGGCTACTTGAGTAGCGTGCTGGGATTACTATTTTATAGTTGGCCATAGTGCTCTTGTCTTAATTATTTGTTTAAGCTTGATGCTGTTTTTCAAACTCTGGCAGCATGGCTTTTATGTAGGCTTCTTCTAATGGCATGCGACTGCCTAATACGATGTCGGCGACTTCGCGTGCAACGCCTTTGCCACCTGGAGCATCGGTAATAAGGTCGGAATGTTCTTTTACCAACCAAAAACCATCGGCGGGGGTGATGCTAAGCCCTATGCGCTTCATAACTTTAAGGTCGATCACGTCATCGCCAACGTAGCAAACTTCATCAGGGTCAATGAATAGTGAGTCCATTAATGTGCTCAGCTGGGCCCACTTGTCTTTGCAGCCTGGATAGAAATGCGGGATGCCTAAGTCATTGATGCGTTTATGCAGTGGCGCGCTGTCTTTTGCTGAGATAACGGCGGTGGTTATGTCGTAGGTGTTTAATAGTTTTATACCGACACCGTCTTTAACGTTGAAGTGTTTTACTTCTTCGCCGTTGGCGCTATAGCTTAGGGTGCCATCGGTTAATACGCCATCTACATCGAATACCACGAGTTTTATATTGCGGGCTTTTTCTTTTATCGAGTTAGGTAGGTGAACCATAATGGCCTCATAAACTTAGGTAAGTCCCTCATTGTAAAGCAATTTGTGGGCAGCTAAAAATATTAAAGCTGCTATAATGCACATGTTTGTTATAAAAGGAGAGTTATTATGATCGATGCTGCTAATGATCGTAAATATGGGTACGCGGGTTTAATTCCTTTGGCCGTCGGTTTTGCAGGTGCTCTTTTTGCAGTATCTGGTTCAGTTCAAGTTTTCTTGGACTATTCGCTTTTAGTATTAATCTTTTTAACCGGTAGTTGCTGGGGTGCTTTGCGCACTAAGAAGAAAAAAGCCGAGGATTGGCAGTTAGGTTTTACCATCGCTATCTTTTTATGGGGCTGGTTTGCCGCATATTTACCACAGAATATTGCTGTGCTGATGCTGTTGGTTGGCTTTTGGATGTTGCGCTTTTTGGAGTCTGACAAGGTATTTCAGAAGGTTTATACCGAAGAATATCATGATATTCGCCGCAAGCTAACGTGGGTTGTGAGTGCGTTGCATGTGATGGTTTTTGTTTTAAGTAACTATACCAATCAGTTGGCATAAACTTCTGCCTGTTAATAGCTAAGAGCTTTGGCTGTGCCTTTAGTCGGTATTCGTATTGGCAGGATGAAGGCGCAGCCAAAGCTGTTTTTTATTCTGCGTTGATATTATTTTATTTCCTCTCTCTCTTTGGCTTCCTACTAACTGTATCCATTTGTTCTCTTGTAGCTGATACAGGCCGCTAATATAGCGGGTGCTGTTATTTTCCCCGCCGCTGATGCTAATGCTAAGTTGCAAGTCTGCGCTTAATTCGAGTTCAATTGATTTGCTGCTTTCGCTGCCTTGGTAATACCGCCAAGGAGTGCTTTGCCATGTGCTTTCTCCTAGCATGACCTTGCTTCCAGGGTTTAATAAAATCTGCATGCTTTGCTGGCGGCTATTGGTGCTATAACGGTCATTTTTGCTATTGCTAACTTCTAGATAGTAAGACGCTGATTGTTTTATCTGTGAAAGTTGTTTCTGCAGTTTTACTTGGTCGTTTTTTTTCTGCTCTAAGATTGCATCGCTCTGGTCGCAGCCGCTAAGATAGATGCATGCTAATAATACTCCGATTAAACGCATCCCTAATAAATGAGTCATAGCTTTAAACTCCGTCCTTCAACGAGTTGCTTGGACTTCGCCCAGTAACGTTCATAGTGTACCTTGTGGCGGCTTACGCTGAGCTTGTTATTGAAGCAGCAATAAACGCTTTGGTAGTCAAATTTCATGTGTCCCTTTAGATCGAACAATATGTGATTGCCATAACTTTCGGCATCGGTTGCCATTGGCACTGTGCGGATTAAGAGGCGGCTGCTCATGCGTTGCTGCAGCTGAAGTAGCGGGTGTTCAGATAGTCCAGGGATTTCTTGGTTGATTAAAATCCTAACTTTCCGCTGGTAGGATTCGCGAATGAAGCGGGCGATATTTGCTACGCAGTTAGTATTATTAAAGACCGGATGAGCAAGGTCGGTAATCTGTATATCTAGCTCTCTGCGGGCTTGATTGCTGCCTAGTTGAAACCATACGGCGCTTGCTGCAGGCTGGCCGCTATAATGATTCTCTGGGTCTTTGCCGAGTATATAGGTATTGCTAGCAGGGCTTGGGCGGTTGAGTATTTTTGTCATTTTTAGGTGAGGGATATTGGCATCCCAAAACATTTCTTCATCAGGGCGATAGCCATTGTTGAAGTAGAAATGATAACTGTTAGCTTGGGCATTGAGGCTGAGTCGCCCCTTATGGTGGTCGATAAGGTGTTGTTCGGCGGCACGAATTAAGCGCCCGCCCCAACCGTGGTTGCGATAGTCTTTTAATACTGCCACTCGGCCTAGGTATTCATTTTTAACTAGGCGCGCACAAGCAACAGGGCGATTGCCTTCTTTGCCTAGGAAGTGTGTGGCAGTTTTGTCTAGGTGATCCCATTCTAGATCTTCTGGTACTTGCTGCTCTTCGATAAATACTTTCTGCCGGATGTGGCGCAGGTTCGACTGCGCGTTATCCCACTCAACTATATCAACTTCCATTGCTAGCCTTTTAGTTATTCGCCGCTAAAAAAGTGGCCGTCTTGCCATAAGTTTAGCAGTAGCTTTTCATTGTCTCTATTTTCACACAATGTTTGTAGTTGGCGACCATTGTATTGGCGCTGCTCGGTTAGGTACTTTGCCAGCGCTAGGGAGTCTTCTGTTATTGGGTGTGCTTTGCCGCCCGCGTAGAAACTATGATTGTCTTGATGGCTATTAAAGGCGAATCTAGAGTGCAGTTCTCTTTGTATATCAATGGATTGAAGGTCAAACTTAAGGTCGCTTAGTTGATAGAATGCTTTGTCTTCTTGCTCGCTATCATCACGCTCTTGTGGGTGCTCCTGTGGATACTTGGCCTCGGTCATTAGTTTGCCGATGGTATCACCAAGCAGTACTGGGTCAGCTAGGGCTTGAGTCATAAAGTCACGCACTTGCTGTAGTGCGTTTTCGCTGATTTCGCCGCAGTGCTCTTGCAGTTTAAGATCTGGGTCTTGGTAGCGGCTATCGTCATCGCAATTGGCAGCAATTTGATCGATTAGACTGTGCATGAGTTCGGTTTTAGTAGGGGCGCGAAAGCCGATGCTGTAAGTTTGGCAGTTGCCTTGAGATATGCCGTAATGGGCAAGGCAAGGCGGTAGGTATAACATGTCGCCTGGCTCTAATACCCAGCGATCTGACTCTTCGAATTCGGCAAGAATTCTAAGTGGTGTGCCTTCTAAACATTTGTCGTCTAGGCTGCACATTTGACCGACACGCCATTCGCGTTGGCCTTCTGCTTGCAATAAGAAGACATCGTATTGGTCGTAGTGTGGCCCAACACTACCGCCGTCGGTGGCGAAACTGATCATTAGGTCGTCGATACGCCAATTTGGAATGAAGTTGAAATCTTGCAGTAGATCAGCCGCTTCAGGAACCCATTGGTCGACCCCTTGAATAAGCAATGTCCATTTGTCTTCGGGCAAGGTGGAGAAGGTCTCTTCGGTGAAGGGGCCCGTTAATGGCTGCCAGTGTGAATCTGGCCCATTCTCCATAATGATGCGAGATTCAATTTCTTCTTCAAGGCTCATGCCAGCGAGCTCGTCGGCAGGGATTAGCGGCTCAAAATTTGGGTAAGCTTGGCGTATCAGTAGTGGCTTCTTCTGCCAGTATTCTTTCAGAAATTGTTCTTTGCTAATATTGCCTAGAATATCCACTTCGTTCACCGTCTATAGATTTGTTAATTGTTGCGCATGATACAGGGTTTTGGTTTTGAAAGTCTTGATATAGAAGACTAATAGCGACACTAAGAAAAGCTAAAAGCGATTAACCACGGAGGTCACAGAGCGCTGCGCTATACAGGGGGGAGAAAAGAAGACATGATAAGGAAGGTTGGCTTTAGTTTTGATTTTGGTGTGGGTATTGTTCTTTTGTTTTGGCTTTCTCTGTCTACTCTGTGACCTTTGTGGTTAAGAACCCCTCTGAAAACCAACAGAGGGGCGGAGTGACTTAGACTGCTTTAGCTTGCTCTGCTGCATTACCAACATAAGATGCAGGAGTCATTGCTTTTAATTCGGCAATGGCTTCTTCTGGCATGTCTAGAGTTTCGATGAACTCGGCCATGATTTCTTTAGTGATGGCTTTGCCGCGAGTTACTGCTTTTAGTTTCTCGTAAGGTTCTTCGATGCCGAAGCGACGCATTACTGTTTGTACTGGCTCGGCCAATACTTCCCAAGCGTTGTTTAAGTCAGCGCCGATGTTCGCTTCGTTAACTTGTAACTTGCTTACGCCTTTAAGAGCAGATTGATAAGCAATTACGCTATAGCCAAAACCAACACCCATGTTACGCAGAACAGTGGAGTCGGTTAGGTCACGCTGCCAGCGAGAGATCGGAAGCTTCTGTGAAAGATGACCCATGATGGCGTTTGCCATGCCTAGGTTGCCTTCAGAGTTTTCGAAGTCAATTGGGTTAACTTTATGCGGCATAGTAGAAGAGCCTACTTCGCCGGCAATGGTCTTCTGCTTGAAGTAACCATTTGAAATGTAAGCCCAGATATCACGGTTGAAATCGATCAAGATTGTATTGTAGCGTGCGATTGCATCAAACATTTCTGCAATGTAATCGTGTGGCTCGATTTGAGTCGTATATGGGTTAAAGGCTAGGCCTAAAGACTCAATGAATACTTTTGCATTGTCTGCCCAGTCGATTGCAGGGTAAGCAGAGATGTGTGCGTTGTAGTTACCTACCGCGCCATTGATCTTGCCTAACAGAGGTACAGATTCTAGTTGTGTAATCTGACGCTCTAAACGTGCAACCACGTTCGCCATCTCTTTACCTAAGGTGGTAGGAGAAGCTGTTTGGCCGTGTGTGCGAGAAAGCATTGGTAGCTCAGCATAGGTATGTGCCAAATCACGGATAGCGTCAGCTACTTTGCGCATGTAAGGCAAGGCAACATCTTCACGGCCTGCTTTAAGCATTAGAGCGTGAGATAGGTTGTTGATGTCTTCTGAAGTACAAGCGAAGTGTACAAATTCAGATACCGCTAGCAGTTCTGCATTGCCGGCGAAAGATTCTTTAATGAAGTATTCAACCGCTTTCACATCGTGATTGGTGGTTGCTTCAATGTCCTTGATGCGCTGGGCGTCAGCTTCTGAGAAGTTGGCAACAATGTCATTTAATTGTGCATTAGTTTCTGCACTGAAAGGTGTTACTTCACCAATTTCTGCATGGTCAGCTAAACGCTGCAACCAGCGAATTTCTACTTCTACACGACAGCGGATAAGACCAAATTCAGAAAATATTGAACGTAATTCTTGGGTTTTGCTGCCATAACGGCCATCAATCGGGGAAATTGCGCTTAATGCAGAAAGTTCCATGGGATTCGGTTCTCGTCAGTAGATTAAAGTGTAACGGGTAAATTAAGGCGCGCATTTTACCTGAAAAGCAGGCCTTGTGCATCTTTGATGTAGCGTTTGCGGTTGAATAGCAAGTGCCAGCGGCGACCGCCTACTTGGCGCCATAGTATCGCGGCGCGAATTCCTGCCAATAATAAAGCACGAATCTTGTTGGCATTGTGGCTGTTTTGCAGGATTTGCGGATTACCAGCGACTTTAATACGAAAGGATAGAGTGCTTAAGGTTTGCTTGTAGGTATCGGCAAGGCTGCCAATAACACTCTCATGAGTTATGTGAAAGTGCTCTGCTTGGCGTACGCTGGATTGAATGCTGTCACCTAGCTGGTTCATCATGTGGCTGTTTTTACGCAAGCGGCTTTCTAAATGCATGATGCTTAATGCATAGCGCATCACATCGGGCTTGATTTCTTGTTTGAGCTTAGTGACGTCGCTGCCCATTAATTTGCAAATACCGTGATAGCCAGCCTGAAGGTTGGGTTTCGCCCCGTATACCTCGTCAAAGCTATCGCTATTTTGTTTGAATAGGCTGGTTATCAATAACTCAAGCTCCGCAGCAGGGATTTCACCTGTGCGGGCGAGCTGTTCAACTAAGCTCGCGGCTTGGAAAATTGCAGCTAAGGCGATGGTTTGTTGTTCGTGTTTGTTAATTTGGCTCATGATTAGCTATTTATACTTCCAACTAAAACTTAATAGGACGCTCAGGATCAACCTGGGTATGTTCAATGACGCCGCCACCTAAGCAAATTTCATCTGTATAGAAAACAACACTCTGGCCTGGAGTGACTGCACGCTGTGGTTCTTTAAATACAACCTGATACTGACCTTGCTGATCTTTGGTGACTGTGCATTCTTGGTCAGCTTGGCGATAGCGAACTTTGGCGGTGCAGGTTAATGGCAGGGTGGGCTCTTCATTAACCCAGTAGATCTGCTGGGAGGTTAAGGAGTGGCTGAATAATATTGGGTGGTTCTTGCCTTGAGCGGCCACCAATACATTTCTGCTTAAATCTTTTTGTGCCACGTACCAAGGGTCATCAGAATAGCCATTTAAGCCGCCAATGCCTAAGCCTTGGCGCTGACCTAGGGTGTGGTACATCAAGCCTTGATGCTTGCCAATTACTTCGCCTTCTGGGGTTTCAATTGCTCCAGGTTGTGCAGGCAAGTATTGCTGTAAAAAGTCTTTAAAACGGCGCTCGCCAATAAAACAGATGCCAGTGGAGTCTTTTTTATTATGCGTGACGAGATCGTGCTCTTCGGCAATGCGGCGCACTTCTGGTTTCTCTAATTCGCCTACAGGAAATAAGGTCTGTGCGATTTCAGTGCCTGCTACCGCATGCAGGAAGTAGCTTTGATCTTTGTTGCTATCTAGTCCGCGCAATAATTGGGCTCTATTGCCGTTTTCTGTTGTTATATCATGGCGGCGAACGTAGTGCCCAGTCGCGATGTAGTCTGCTCCTAGTACCTTGGTATAGTCTAAAAAGGCTTTAAACTTAATTTCGCGATTGCATAGGATGTCTGGGTTTGGGGTGCGGCCCGCCTTGTATTCTTCTAGGAAGTGCTCAAAAACATTGTCCCAGTACTCGCTAGCAAAGTTGGCTGTGTGTAGCTTCATGCCGAGCTTATCGGAAACCTTTTGCGCATCGGCAAGGTCATCCATGGCGGTACAATAATCAGTGCCGTCGTCTTCATCCCAGTTTTTCATAAACAAACCTTCCACCTTATAGCCTTGCTGCTGTAGGAGCAGGGCAGATACGGAGGAATCAACACCGCCGGACATGCCGACTATGACTAGGGTTTCTTCTTTGGGCTTGTTTATCATTTAATTTTCTAACTCGTTAAACTGTTTTAAATCGTATTATTCAGCAGTGTGTTCGTAAATAAGGTCGAGCGGGTATTGCTTGCCTTTTATATGGTCTTGCAGGCATCGCTTTACAAGGGGGCTGCGCAGATTATTCAGCTGCTGGATTTCATCCCAGCTAAACCACTTAGCATCGAGTATACCATCATCAAGTTGGCTTAGTGGCTGATGTTCAACTGCCTCAGCAGCAAAACAGTAGCGATGATACGTTACACCATTGGCTGGGGCGGTAAATATATAGATGCCTACTAAGTGCTTTAGCTTAACCTGCCAGCGGGTTTCTTCCAGGGTTTCGCGAATGGCGGCGGCCATAATTGACTCGCCTTTATCGACATGTCCCGCGGGCTGATTGTAGACCACGCCAAAATCACCCTTTGAGTTAATAAGGCGATGCTCTTCTACCAATAAGAACCTACCGTCTTTTTCTACAATCGTGGCGACGGTTGCATGGGGTGTCCAGCGCTCAGATTGTTGTGGTGTCTTCTGCTGAGTAGGCATTAGCGGCTATTCTTTTTGTACTTGCTGCGCGTTGTATTACCACTGAATTTTTTGTCGACATTCTTTTTAGTCGCGCCACTGGTTGCCTGCAGTACTGATTCACTCGGTAGGGCAACGGTATCTGAGCGGGACTCACCGGGCTTCAAGCCTTTAATTGTCCATTCGCCAATCTGCATGCGAATTAAGCGCAGGCAAGGTAGGCCAACCGCAGCGGCCATTCTGCGAACTTGGCGGTTACGTCCTTCTACTATAGTAAGTTGCAACCAGCTGGTGATTTCACCTTCGCGTGGGCGGATAGGTGGGTTGCGTGGCCATATTTTAACCGAGGCCATTTGCTTAACTTTGGCAGGTGCTGTCATGCCGTCATTAAGTTTTAAACCATTACGCAGCTGCTCCATCGCTTCTTTTGTCACTTCGCCTTGCACTTGAATCCAATAAGTTTTTGGCAGTTTGTGGCTTGGGTGACTAATCTGATGTTGTAGCGCGCCTTCATTGGTTAGCAACATTAGGCCTTCGGAATCATAATCAAGACGGCCAGCAGGGTGGAAGCCTTTGGTTTTTATGTATTTTGCCAGTGTGATTTTGCCTTCATGTGCTGAAAACTGTGAAATCACGTTGAAAGGTTTATTAAAAAGAATGAGATTGGGCATAAAAAGACGAAACCTTGTAAAGAAACTACCAAATACTACAATATTGTATGAATAATGAGC
>MAAB01030430.1_pt1 | contig 16079 bp, 15 predicted proteins | sample 1115991 | NCBI WGS metagenome assembly MAAB01 (sample SAMN04961124, study PRJNA320927) | seawater metagenome | isolation source: sample BD02T18 sea water enriched with oil for 18 days | place: USA:Gulf of Mexico | collected 2013-07-27
GTATTTTCGAAAGTCATAAAGAAGGCATAAATACCAATAGAGCCAGTTATAGTGGCCGGAGATGCATATATTTTATCAGCGGGGGCCGAAATCCAATAACCACCCGAAGCGGCATAAGTCCCCATTGAAGCTATAACTGGTTTCCCTGCGAGTTTAATTAACTCTATTTCTTGTCGAATTATTTCTGAAGCGTAAGCACTACCGCCGGGGCTATCGACACGTAATACTACTGCTTTAACCGTGTTATTTAAACGAGCTTTGCGTAATAATTTTGCAGTACTATCACCACCAATAGTACCGGCTTTTTGGTTGCCATCTAAAATGGTGCCTTTAGCTACAATTACAGCGACCTTATCGGAATTAGGATTAACAATAGGAAATATTGGTTTAGTAGCCGTTAGGTAATTTTTGAAACTAATATGGTTATAACTATCGCCCTTTGCACTATTGCCAACCAATGCTATTAACGACTCTTTCATGTTTTGGCGACTTTTAAGGGCATCCACCCATTTGTTGTCTAAAGCATATTGGGCGATATTACCCTTGGCTTCTTCAAGTTTACGAACTAATATATCGGCATTTTCATCAAAATTATCAATGGTAAAACCACGGGCATTTGCAACGTCGTTTTTATATTGTGACCACAAATCATTCAGCCATAATTTGTTAGCTTCTTTTGCGGCCACTGACATATCATCTCGTATATAAGGTTCAACTGATGATTTGTAGGTTCCAACACGAAACACGTGTTGGCTGATAGATAATTTTTCTAACGCCGATTTGAAATAAAGCTGATAGCGACCATAGCCTTCTAGTAATAACCAACCCCGAGGGTTCAGCCAAACTTCATCAGCGGTACTGGCTAAATAATATTGGTCTTGTGAATATTGGTCGCCAACAGCAATTACTTTTTTACCTGATGCTTTGAATTCTTCAATCGCTTTTGCAATATCTTGGAGTTTACTCAAACCAGTACGGTTAAGACCTTGCAGTTGTAGCACTATCAGTTCAATTCGGCTATCATTTTTGGCACGTTCTATAACATCGATGAGATCACTCATCAATATTTCAGTTTTCTTATTTTTTTCTTCAAGAGCTTCTGTCATAAAAGCGTCTAGAGGGTCTATTGCATGTTTTTGTTCAACAACATCACCGGACAGGTTTAACAATAGTGCGCTATTTTTAGGAACTATAATTTTATTCTCGCCACTGCCTAACGTGGTAATGAATAAAAGTAGTATGATAAAAAACACGGTATTGACGATAATTTTTCTAAAAGTATTTAACAAGCTAAAAAACTTATACATAAACGTTTTAAATTTACTTTGCTTTACTTGTTCCCGAGGAGGTGATGTAGCTTCTGTCATAATATCCAGCGTAGTTAATATATTATAAATAGTTGATCGCTATGCTACTTAATTATTGCTCAGTTATGTAGTCTCAATAGTAAATAAATGTGATTTTGAAAGGATTTATGCTTATATAAGGTCTAAGTACGGGTGAACTTATTAACTTTGTTATAGATGATGTGAAAATGACTGTTTCTACTTACGTAAATACTTATCAACATTTTTTAGAAAAGCTCAAAAGCTTCGACGGACTTCCCGCCTTATTATTACGGTTTTATCTTGCGCCTATTTTTATTATGGCAGGTTATGGGAAAATGCAATTTACTGATCCACAAGTGACCGGTTTAGCTAATTTTTTTACTAGCCCTGATATCATTGCTTGGTTTGGTAATGCCCAATGGGGGTTGGGTTTACCTTTTCCTGTGTTACTTGCAAATATGGCTACTTGGGTTGAATTTTTTGGTGGCTGGTTATTATTAATTGGCTTATTCACTCGACTGCTAAGTATCCCTTTGATGTTTACTATGGTTATTGCTGCCACCACGGTTCATGCAGACAACGGCTGGTTTGCCATTACGCCCACTAACCCTGACACTAGCCCCGCTAAGATGTTAACTTGGTTAGGCGTTGATAGTGCACAAGCGAGCTTAGATAATAGTACCGATACAGGCACACGTTTAAACGTTATGCGCGAGTTACTCGAAGATAATGGTAATACAGAGTGGTTATACGAGAATGGCTCTATAGTAGTACTAAATAATGGTATTGAATTTGCCAGTACCTATTTTATTATGTTACTTGCATTATTTTTTATTGGTGCAGGGCGCTTTACCAGTGTTGATCATTATCTGTATACTCACTATCAAGGTAAATATAAGAAGAGTCTCTATCGTTGATGAATGCACAAGAATTATTATTACAACGCCAATCTACCCCTAAACTTATCGCACCAGCCCCGAGTGCCAACGAATTAACGTTTATGCTTAACGCTGGTATGCGAGTACCTGACCATGGAGCGTTAACGCCTTGGTTTTTCACTGTGGTTGAAAATCAAGGTTTAGATAAATTAAGTCAAATATTCGAAAAGGCCGCTGTCGAACAAGGTGCCAATGATGTAAAAATATTGAAAGCTAAGGGCATGCCGTACCGAGCACCATTAATTATTGTTATAAGTACCCAATATAAATCACACGTCAAAGTGCCAAAGTTAGAGCAAACAGTAGCAGCAGGATGTGCAGTTCATGCCATGCAAATGGCCGCTTTTAGTCTTGGTTTTGGTGCTATGTGGCGAACGGGAGACTTCAGTTATAATGCTAATGTTAAACAGGCATTATCTATAAATGAAGAAGAAGATATTGTTGGTTTTCTCTATATTGGTACACCAGAAAAGAAACTTCCGCTCAAGCCAATTAAAGCTTTTGAGCATAATGTTACCTATTTATAAAATTTATCATCGAGTAAACGAATGAATATTGAAGTAATTGATGAACCGAAACAAGAACTTATTGATTTTCTTGATAAACGAATAGCTGAATTTAATTGGGCACGTTGGGAAGTTAGTGAACGAAAACCCTTAGCGATTCAAATTAAGAGTGATGATGGCACCATAGTAGCGGGCGCATCAGCACGAACCTTTGGCAATTGGCTATTAATTGATACCTTGTGGGTATCTGAAGAATTACGTGGTCAAGCTGTAGGTAAAAAAATTCTGCTTGAACTTGAGAATACCGGCAAAGCGAGAGGTTGTACTCATAGTATGTTAGATACCTTAAACTTTCAGGCGATGCCTTTCTATGAAAAATATGGTTATGAAACACAGTGGATACAAGAGAATTATCCTGAAACAGGCTGTAAATATTTTATGGTAAAATCACTTAATTAATCCATGTACTACAATTTACGGACATAAAAAAACCTCTATTTTAGAGGTTTTTTATTATGAATTGTTTACCAATCATGCCAATTAGAATGACGCGTTGTTCGGCGTTCTTGGGAAAGGAATTACGTCACGTACATTCTGCATACCTGTTGCATAAGCCACTAAACGTTCAAAACCTAAACCAAAACCTGAATGAGGAACCGTACCGTAACGACGTAAATCGCGATACCAGCTATAATCATCTATGTTTAAATTCATTTCTTCTAAACGAGCATCAAGTACATCAAGGCGTTCTTCACGCTGGCTGCCACCAATAATTTCACCAATACCTGGTGCTAATATATCCATAGCGGCAACAGTTTTACCGTCGTCATTTAAACGCATGTAGAATGATTTAATATCTTTAGGGTAATTTTGTAAAACTACCGGGCCATTAAAATGTTCTTCAGCTAAGTAACGTTCGTGCTCTGAGTTTAAATCTACACCCCAAGCAACTTTGTTTTCAAACTTTTTACCACAATTTTCTAAAATGGTAATTGCGTCTGTATAATCGAGGCGAACAAAGTCATTCTTAATGACAGAATTTAAACGCTCTACAACCGTTTTATCAACACGTTGTTGGAAGAAATTCATGTCGTCCGCACGTTCTTCAAGAACTGCTTGAAACACATACTTCAACATCTCTTCAGCAAGGTCGGCTGCATCAGACAAGTCAGCAAAAGCGATTTCTGGTTCTATCATCCAGAACTCAGCTAAATGTCGAGTTGTGTTTGAATTCTCAGCACGGAATGTAGGACCAAATGTATAAACTTTTGATAGGGCACATGCGTAAGTTTCTACGTTTAATTGTCCTGAAACCGTTAAGAAAGTCTCTTTACCAAAAAAATCTTTTGCATAGTCAACATTACCTTTATCAGTACGTGGCAAGTTTTCCATGTCAAGCGTACTTACACGGAACATTTCACCAGCGCCTTCACAGTCTGAGCCTGTAATTAAAGGTGTGCTGATCCAAAAGTAACCTTTGCTATGCAAAAATCTATGAACTGCTTGAGCTAGGGTATTACGAACTCGCGTAACTGCACCACCAATATTGGTACGAGCGCGTAAATGTGCTTGTTCTCTTAAAAATTCAATACTATGACGTTTTGCTGCCATTGGGTAAGTATCTGGGTCATCAACTAAACCAAGAATTTCAACTTTAGTTGCTTGGATTTCAAATGATTGACCTTTACCTGGTGATTCAACCAAAATACCAGTGACCTTTACGGCAGCACCAGTAGTTAATTTTAATACTTCTGATTGATAATTATCGAGATCACTTGGCGCGATAGCTTGAATAGCATCAAAACATGAACCGTCATGAACGGCTAAGAATGAGATGCCGGCTTTAGAATCACGGCGAGTACGGATCCAACCGTGTACTGTCACTGTTTCACTTACCGGGTATTTACCCGCAAGTACATCAGTGATTGAGATAACTGACATTTATCAACCTCTTTACTTTAATTATTATTACTGACTTTGTACATATGCCCAGCTTTGACTGCGGGATCAATTTGCACTAACTTTAAGGGATGATATGTTACCTTTACTATTGCGTTTGACAAGTAAAACTTGCTTATCCGGCCTATATATAAACAAAAAACAGTAATATTGACTTTAGAGGTATTAAATCAATGATATTGAAATCAAAAAACAGACGGAGTTCAGCAGATATTGGCGTAGTGTTAATGCGTATATTAGCATTAAGTGGCTGGGCACTATTTATATTAGCCATAGGTATGTCTTATTATGCTGCACCCGAACAAGATTATGGTTTGCTACGTTATAAAGGAATCGAAATAAGGCAATTTTGGTTAACGCCTATAACCGGCTATTTATATATTGTACTTTGGGTTAGTGCATTATGTAGCTATTTTTGTTTAGTGCTTGATCATTATCGTAGCCGAAGAAAACGAGACAGTAAGCATTTTAATTTAGTGTTACTACTTACTGTAACGGTTGCATGGGTGATGTATATTCTAGTGGAATTGAAATAAATAACTGTCACAATCTAAGCAAGAAGTCATAACGTGCTAAAACAGCAAAGCTTTATTTATTAAAGCAGAAATCCTCATCAAGCACTGTTCTAATAGCTGTAACAAGCAAAGTTAACTCATTTTTATCACTTATAAATGGCGGCATAATATAAATAAGCTTACCAAAAGGTCTGATCCAAACACCAAGTTCGACAAACCTTTTTTGTATGGATTCCATATTCACGGCATCGACTGTTTCTACAACGCCAATGCCACCAAGAACCCGTGAGTTTTTTACTCTAGAATGTGCATTCAAGGGTAATAAATGTTCTTTCAAATAGTTTTCAATGAAATTGATTTGCTGCTGCCATTCTCCCGTTGCTAAAATTTCTAAACTTGCGTTCGCTACGGCACAAGCAAGAGGGTTTGCCATAAAAGTTGGGCCATGCATAAAACATCCTGCCTCCCCGTTACTTATTGTATTAGCAACTTCATCGGTACAAAGGGTTGCGGCAAGTGTCATATAGCCACCCGTTAAGGTTTTGCCTAAACACATAATATCAGGACTAATATCAGCCCAGTTACAACCGAACATTTTTCCAGTACGGCCTAAGCCAGTAGCAATTTCATCGGCAATAAAGAGAATATTGTATTTATCACAAAATTCTCTACACGCTTGTAGGTATTTGGGATGATAAAACCGCATGCCCCCAGTTCCTTGTACGATAGGCTCGATAATAAATGCAGCAACTTCATGTTGGTGTGTTGCAAATAATTTTTCTAAGTCAACTAATTCACTATCATCCCAAGGTTTAAAAAAGTCGCTTTGAGGCGCGGGGGCAAAAATATTTTTCATTAATACTGATTCAAATATTTGATGCATACCATTTACAGGATCGCAGACCGCCATCGCGGCAAAAGTGTCACCATGATAACCATTCTTAACAGTCAGTAATTTATGTTTTTCGTTCCTTCCTTGGCTATGCCAATACTGCAAAGACATTTTTATGGCGACTTCAACTGACACTGAACCAGAGTCCGACAAGAAAACCTTTTGCAGCGGCTTAGGAGTAATATCGATTAATTTTTTACATAGGTTTATCGCAGGTTCATGTGTTAATCCGCCAAACATGACATGCGCCATCTTTTGGGTTTGTGCAATAAGGGCTTCGTTCAGCTTTGGGTGATTATAACCATGCAATACAGACCACCATGATGACATACCATCAACGATTTTTTCGCCGCTGGTAAGTTGAATATGAACTCCCTCTGCAGATTCAACTAAATAAGAAGGTAGTGGTTTGGACATCGAAGTGTAGGGATGCCAAACATGTTTTTTATCGAAATCGAGTAATTCTGTATGTTTTTTATTCATATGTAAGGCTAGCTTTAAGTTTTTGGTTGACAATTAATGACTGTCGCATAGATTACCTGTTAATATTTATCGATGCAATTTTCAAATTTACCTATTTAAAGTAAAGGTTTCACATGACACAAACAAATTTACCGCGCCATAACTGGTCAATAAAAGAAGTAGACGCTTTATTTGCAATGCCTTTTAGCGATCTTATGTTTAAAGCTCAAACCGTTCATCGTGAACACTTTAATCCTAATGAAGTACAAGTGAGTACTTTATTGTCGATAAAAACAGGTGCCTGCCCAGAAGACTGTAAGTATTGCTCTCAGAGTGCTCGTTATAATACTGACGTTGAAAAAGAACGCTTAATGGAAGTTGAAAAGGTATTAGAAGCCGCAAAAATAGCAAAAGAACAAGGTTCTACCCGTTTTTGTATGGGCGCAGGTTGGAGAAACCCGAAAGCTCGCGATATGCCGTATGTTTTAGAAATGGTAAAAGGCGTGAAAGCGATGGGTTTAGAAACCTGCATGACATTAGGAATGATTGATGGCGGCCAAGCTGATGAGTTACAAGACGCAGGTTTAGATTATTACAATCATAACCTCGATACTTCTCCTGAGCATTATAACTCAATAATTACCACTCGTAGTTTTCAAGATAGATTAGATACCCTGCAAAACGTCCGCGACTCAGGTATGAAAGTTTGTAGTGGTGGGATTGTTGGTTTAGGTGAAAGTGCACAAGACAGATCATCATTTTTAGCGCAATTAGCTAATTTACCTAAACACCCTGATAGTGTGCCTATTAACATGCTAGTGAAAATTGCCGGAACACCGCTAGCCGATGTTGATGAGTTAGAAAATTTTGATTTTGTTCGTTGTATAGCTGCTGCTCGTATTATGATGCCGAAAAGCCATGTTCGTTTATCTGCGGGACGTGATGCGATGAACGAGCAAATGCAAGCAATGTGTTTCTTAGCTGGAGCGAATTCAATATTTTACGGTTGTAAATTACTCACAACAGGTAACCCTGAGGCAAATAAAGACATGCAATTGTTTGCTAAGTTAGGTATTAACACAGAAACCGTGACGAGTAATGACGTTGAAGAAGAAGAACAACAATTAACAACAGCTGTTGTTAATCAACAAAACAAAGAACTTTTTTACGACGCTAGTTTATAAAGCTTTGTCTATGAAAAATATTTATAAATATTATGTCTTTTAACTTTATTGCTGAGCGTATAGCTCAGCAAAAAGAAAAATCACAATATCGCCAACGTCAATGCATCAGCGAGCAGAGTGGTCGTGAAGTTATCGTGGCAGGAAAAAATTACCTAAATTTTTCATCAAACGACTACTTAGGTTTAAATCACCACCCTTTGATTAATAAAGCGTTACAAGAGGGTGTTGACATGTTTGGCAGCTGTGCCAGTGCGTCTAGTTTGATCACTGGATTCCATTATGCACATCAAGCATTAGAAGAAGAGGTTTGTCAGTGGTTAAATAAACCTCGATGTTTACTGTATAGTAGTGGGTTTTCAGCAAACTCTGGTGTTCTTCAAGCGTTAGGGAATAAAGACTGCCAATTTATTTTAGATAAGTTAAGTCATGCTTCTTTAATTGATGGTGCATTAAGCAGTGATGCGAGTGTGAAACGTTACTTGCATAATAATCATCAGCAACTTGAGCAGTACTTAGTAAAAAGTGAACAAGAAAGTAAGCTTATTATTTCTGAAGGTGTCTTCAGCATGGACGGTGATTGTGCTGATGTAAGCCAGTTACTTGATATTGCTAAACGCAACCAAGCTTGGCTTTACATGGATGACGCACACAGTATTGGTGTTGTTGGCGAACAAGGTCAGGGCAGTTGTAGTTTCGGTGATGTTGATATCGTGATGGCAACGTTTGGAAAAGCGTTAGCCACTAGCGGTGCATTTATCGCTTGTAATGAAAATGTGTATGAATACCTCGTAAATTTTTCTCGTCACTATATTTATTCAACAGCCATTTCTCCAGCACTAGCATGGGCGACAAAAAGTAGTATCAAATTAGCACAAACTGAGTCATGGCGACGAGATAAAATAACTGAGTTAAGTCAAAAATTATCAACTAAACTTGATAACAGTATAAAGATTTTGCCTTCTGCTTCTTCTATTCATGCCATAGTTATAGGCAGTGAAGAAAAAACGTTGCAAACGTGTGAAATATTGAAAAACAAAGGGATTTGGCTAACCGCAATTCGACCACCTACGGTGGCAATGAATAGCTCTAGATTACGCGTTACCATTACAGCTAACCATAAAGAGAAAGATATCAACTACTTAGCAGATTGTTTAAATGAGGTCTTACTAAATGCCTGAAGTATTAAACAGAATTAAAATAGCAAAATCATTTGGCTCAGCCAGCCATTCATACGACGTTTCTTCTCGATTACAACGTTTTACAGGTAAAAAACTGATGTCATTCCTACCTAATCGTACGGATTTAACCGTAGTAGATTTAGGATCAGGAACCGGTTTTTTCACTGACATATTAGCCAGCAAATATCAGCAAACCATTGGGGTAGATATATCAAGTGAAATGCTTTCTTTTGCTCAAGATAAACGCAGTAAACAAATTCATTGGTTGGAAGCTGATGGTTACCATCTACCTTTTCAAGATAAGAGTATTGACGTAATTTATTCAAATCTAGTGATCCAATGGTGTGATCCCTTAGAACTTTTGGTTAAAGAGGTTTTACGGGTATTAAAGCCGGGTGGATTATTTATATTTTCGACATTACTTGATGGCACTTTACATGAGTTAAAGTCATCGTGGGCCCAAGTCGATGATGAAAAACACGTAATAGACTTTAAAACGGCAGAAGAACTAAAACCAATTATTGATAACACATCGAGTAGACTACTTGAACACAATACAGTAGATCTAGTGTTGGAATACGAAAATGTTATTCATCTTGCTCGCGAATTGAAAGGCCTAGGCGCTAACCATATACCTAAACAAAAAGGAAAGGGCTTAGCCGGTAAAGATAAATGGCAAAAAATGACAGAAAGTTATCAAGACTTTCAAGAGCCTAGCAATATTTATCCCGCTACATATTGTGTATATTCAGGAATTTTAGTAAAACTTAATGATTAAACTTTTTATTACCGCTACGGATACTGACGCCGGAAAAACCTATGTTGCACAAGTATTAACATCTGCTTTAGTCGCCCATAATTATCGAGTTGCGGTTTTTAAACCAATCTCCGCTGGTTGTCGATTAGTTCATTTACCTGAAGGTGATACGCTGATCAATGAAGATGCTGAACAGTTAATGCATCAAAGTAACTGTTCACAAAGTATTACTGAAATTAACCCTATAGCATTTGAACCTGCGATTGCGCCGCATATTGCTGCTAAATTAATTGCTACTGAAATAAAAATTAGTGAAATACACGATAGCTATAAACGTATTGAAAACAGATCAAGTAATCTTATAATTACTGAAGGTGCTGGTGGTTGGCGCTTACCGTTAGGCAATGGTAAATTTTTATCTGAGTTTGTTCAGTTAACACAGCAAAAAGTGATTTTAGTGGTTAATATGAAGCTTGGCTGTTTAAATCATGCCGTTCTAACCTATGAAAGCATAATTGCCGATGGGCTTGATTGTCTAGGTTGGGTTGCAAATTGCCCTGAGCCCATGGCTTTTTTATCCGAAAATATCACAGAATTAACCGCATTAATTTCAGCTCCCTTGATTGGGCAACTTAAATTTGAGACGGATATAAAAAAAGCAGCGGCGGCAGTGAATATCAAAGCCATAACTTCGCTGCTTTAAATAGTCATATTATCTAAAGTAAAAAATTTAACGCCTCTGCTAATTCAAACGTAGGTTTATTACCTACCTTAAATAAAAACCACAGAGTTGCTCGACTAACTCGTTTGCTAGTAATGAAATCTTGTTATTGTCAAGTTTCAACGCAGTCCATTCAACAACGCCTACAATAGGCGTTTCAGTATTAATTACCATAAACTCGCTAGAATTTGTTCTCGTGTTTCACCATTATGGGCTGGAGAATTTAAGTCTGTGTAATGCGGGTTTAAGTGGAAAGGCAGTAAATTAAGTGTATTAAAACTTTCATGTTAAACAATTGGCATATCGCTGGTGGTACAAATATTGGCATTGGCTACAATTTAAACCTGCACGCCAACCGATATAAAGAGTTCCATGATTAACTCTTTCTGGATAACAGAGATTAACTCATAATTATATGGTTGATGCAGCAAATAAAAAGTATTAATGACAATTACTAATAGCATCAAATTGATGTTCGATCATCGATTTTACCTGTTATAAATAGGGTGGCTTACTAGATCGTTAACAACTTAATAGTAATAAGTTTCTATTTATTATTTTAATCTCTCAAATTTTCTGTGCCCAAATTAGTTATTACTAATATACATAGACTCATTCGTTTACTTATTCAATTCATTCAAACAAGCGCTAGCAATAAATGCAGATCTTGTTTTATAGGCCGAAGATTTACTGACCCGATCATCTATTTGTTTGATAAGTAGTTCAGGCAGGGTGACATTAATTTTATGACTTTTACCTAAATAGGGTGTTATGTCGATATCAATAATACACCAGATAACACCTGAGTTTGTTTCCTGATGATTATTAATGCTTGTTGCGTTCGGTATAGCTTCACCATACTCCGACAATATAGATAAGTGTGACTCAATAGTGTCGCTTATTTTAGTTAACGCAACATCAATATCCTCACCATTACACTCACAGCCCGGTAAGTCAGGCACGCTAACTTTATAGTGATCAACACCAATTATTTTCTTTAATGCGACAGGGTATTTCATACTTATTTCCTTTTATAAAACCAATTTAAGTATAACCCCAGCAACCCTTGATCGCAACGATAATTAGACTCTGATAACCCTTGGAAATATCTACTTGTAACTCCGGTAACTCCTGTGGCTTGTGTTGCGGCAACCCTGCTAACCCTGTTTTTCAGCTAGTGTGAATACTTACTTAGGCTAAAGGCGACTAATAGATTGGATGATATTATTGGTGCTTTAAATAGAGTTGTATTTGTTTGTAATTGAATTCATGGAGGTTTTGGAGTTATATGTATGTGACGTACTTAGTGAGCTGTATAGAATTAAATATTATTTGGATGATGCTACTGTGATATATTTTAACTTAAAGAGTAAATGTTTAGATAAGATCTGGATGAGTTATCGAGTAATGAAATCGTAGAATAACTATTATTTAATATGTTTACTTATCTCTAGAAACAAAAAAGCCGCTAATGTAAATTAGCGGCTTTTACTCTTAAAAATACCCTATGGGTTATTTCTGTCCGAGTAATAAGAAAATTTGTTTGGCTATATCTGTGTTGTCTATATTACCAGTAAATAATTCACTGCTTTTACCAAGAGCATGAACAGGAACATCAATTGCTGTATGGCCACCTGATGTCCAACCAGTGTTAGTTCTAATATCAATTATCTTCTTAATTGCTACGGATATAATATTACTGATATTTGGCTTTATCGTTTTAAGTTTCATTTTCTCATTAAGTCGCTTATATGCAGAAATTTCTTCAATAGCGTTAATTTTTGCTAACTGGACTTGCTGAGTTTCATTCTGAGTAACAGTAAAGTTAAGTAATTCGCTCAATCTTTGTTGGGTAATTTTTTGATTAGATAAAATCTTTGCTGATGTGATTGGCGATCTTTTCATTGTTCTTAAAATTTCAGGATGCCATTCATACTTGCCATGTGCACCAATTGTTAAGCCACCAGTACTGTGATCTGCGGTTAATATTATTAACGTGTCTGGATTTTCCTTTACGTATTCTTCTAGGTATTCCATTGTTACGGCTAAGTCTGACATCTCAGCCATTGCTGTAGTGATATCATTTGAGTGACCAGCCCAATCAACTTGACTCGCTTCAACCAACATAAAATAACCATTCTTATTTTCTAGCTGTTTTATTGCAGCTTTTGTCATTGTTAATAAACGCTGTGGGTCCTTGTCATCGATGGCGTAAGGTAATCCCGTGTCACCAAATAAGCCTATAGTGGGTGTGTTTTCTTTAAGATTATTTAATGACTTGTAGTTATCTATATATTGAAAGCCGGCGGCTTTAAATTCATCAACTAAATTTCTATCTTCACGAATAAAATACTGCCAACCACCACCCATATAAACATTAGCTTTAATGCCATTATCTAAATAGCTATCTGCGATAGCATTATAGTTTCTTCTACTTTCGTTATGGGCTAGATATGAGGCAGGAGTGGCATGGTTTATTTGGGAAGTAACGACCACACCTGTTTTTTTACCCTGCTTTTTCGCAAACTCTAAAACAGTTTCAACACTATTTTTGTTAACATCTAATCCGATAGCTCCATTATATGTTTTATAACCCGTAGAAAGTGCTGTTGCACTTGCCGCAGAATCAGTAACGAAGCCTGAAATACGCGCAGGATAAGTACTTGACGACCCAACAAGGAGGCGATCAAATACAGTTTCTTCAATTAATTCCGTTGATGGGTCATCATTGAAATAGCGGTAAGAGGTGGTATAAGCAGGGCCCATACCATCAGCTATCACCATAATAATGTTTTTTGGTAAATCCACACTTGTAGGAGTGTTTACTTCTAAAGTTGGTATAGTCGTAACGTTATCAATCGTTTTACAAGCTGTTAGAGCAACGAGTATGCTAACAGCAGAAAAAAGTTTTTTCATTTTTTACTCTTTTATAAGTTTTATAAATTATTGTGTGTTCACTGTGCCTTATTATTAGTCAGTAATAGATCTAACCATACCATCCGGTGATCTGAAGATGCAGCTCTATCTTTTATCAGTCTAAACGTATCTTCTGATTCTGTTGGCCAATACACGCCAGAATTTTTAATTTCAAATCCCATTTTTGATGGTAAAACGTAATCGGCTCTCATTCGCCAAAAAGCGGTATGATTCTTTGCGTTTACATTATCTTGCGTATGTTTTATTGCTCCTTGACTTTGAGGTTTCGCATCTTGAATTTTATCACTATTTAATAAAGCTGAAATACCAGCATTCATCGCATTTCCGTCGACATTAGAAGCATTTAAATCACCAATAATGACGAAAGGAGTTAATGAACTCAAACCGCCTTTTACTCCTTTATCATCATATATATAAGCAGACTTTTCAGTTGAAATGTAATCAGCCCAAAAACGGATTTCATCATGGTTACGTTTACCATTTCTATCTTCTGGTCCATCAAAAACGGGTGGTGTAGGGTGGCTTGCTAATATATGAATAGTTTGATTGTTAATCTGTACAGGAATATCCCAATGTGATTTAGAAGACAATCTTATATTTTCCCACGCTTGGGAGGAAAACCATGGTTTCGATGTTTTTGGATCAACTGGTTGTAAGGCACTTGGCATATCACGCCACTTAAAATGCTGAAATGTACGTACATTCTCCATATCAATTGGGTATTTTGACAATAACACCATACCAAAGTGGCCAGAAAAATGACCGTAACCAAAACCATCTCCAGGCAAAACACCTTTTTCACCATTGCCATCTAAGTCAAAACCAGAGTTAACACCCGTATTAACTTGCCCTTGATAAAAATAAGGAAAATTGATCGCACTTTGTCCATATTGACTTTTGTTTAAGTACTGCTCAATGAATATTTTCAATGTTCGATGTTGGTTATTTTTAGTATTTTCTTGATTATCAAACTCATTAAGCAAAATTATATCAGGATTAACGCGTTGGATAATTTCAGCAATATTTTTTATTTGTTGATGGTTACTCTCTAAAGCTATTTGTAATACATTATTTGAAACTTCAGTCGTTTCTTGATTTTGTGAAGACTGATAATTTAGCGCTTCCATGCTTACGTTAAATGTAGCCACTTTAATTTGTGTTGCTTGTGTTGCTTGTGCTGTGCTCATGTAGGTCAACGCTAGTGTCAAAGAGAGATGTAAGATGGTTTTATTCATAATAATTTATTTTAAACCACAGCCACGTAATATCATGTCCGTTAAAAATGAAATAACGTGTTCAACGTCTTCATCTTCGTAATCAGCTCTATTCATTATGGTGAGAATTTGGGTTTCAAAGTCGGCATAATGTTGTGTTGCTGACCAGATAAGGAAAATTAAATGTACAGGGTCGACATCGCGCATCTCGCCATTGTCTATCCACTGCTGGAAAAGTTGTGCTTTTTCTCTTACCCATTTTCGTTGATACGTACGGGCAAAATCTTTTAAGTGCTGTGCACCTTGGATGATCTCCATAGCATAAATCTTTGATGATTCAGGGTGCTTAAACGACAACCTTACTTTTGCGTCAATAAATTTTTCAATCGCCGCTTTAGGTCCGTCTTCAGGGGTTATATCCCCAATCCCTTCATCCCACATTTGTAGTGTATGCTCTAATACAGCATGGTAAATGTTTTCTTTATTTTTGAAATAATAAAGTATATTAGCTTTAGGTAGATTTGCTCTATCAGCAATTGACTGTACCGTAGCTCCTTTATAACCTTGCAAAACAAACTCAGTACTCGCCGCCGTCAGAATTTTGTTTTGACTTTGAACTCGAATATTCCCTGTTTTTTTTATTTCTTTATTATTATTCATAAGGTTGCTCTGTATATAAAAGGTATAAATCAAATATTATTAATTAGTAGATTTTGCTTTTTATCATCTGTTGACCATATAGTTAACTTTTATGGCTCGTTAAACTCGTGTCTGTTTTGTAGCAGATTCAAGTGACTAAATTACTTTTAGTTATGAATTAATACTATAAATGTTTACACATTTATTTGAAAGGGAACTTTAATGCATACAAAGATATTTTTATTATTGTATTTGTATGTTTTTTATTCACGAGTAACGAAACATAATACATAAGTCATTGTAAATGTGGTTATTTGTAGTTTTGCCATGTTCTAAAAACCTGACTGGTTGAACAGCTTTATAATTAAAGTGCATTAAAAGTCATTTATAGATAATAATTCCTTATAGAAAGAACATATTCATTATCAATTTTAGTGATATTACTTTGTGCCACCTAAGTTGTTGTTACTTAATGATAATTAGTTCTTTGAGCACACAAAAAAAACTCAGGTGTAATTTGATTTTAAAAATGTGTAAAAATATGTAATGAAAATGACATAAAAATCTGGTCTAATTTCATTAGAAATAAAAAACAGAGCAACTGGTTAGGTTTTTGGTTGCTACGATAATAATAAAAAATTTATACTTTAAACATGCAACCAAGGAATAATAGATGAACACTCATCGTCTCTCACGAATAACTGGCGCAGTAGTTTTAGCGCTTGGACTTTCTACCTCAGCAATGGCTGCTGATACCTCGTCTTCAATGCGCGGTAAAATACTTAGCCCTACAGGCCAAGCGGCTAGTAACGTAAAAATTACTGTCATTCATGAGCCTTCAAAAACAAA
>MAAB01007519.1_pt1 | contig 16052 bp, 13 predicted proteins | sample 1115991 | NCBI WGS metagenome assembly MAAB01 (sample SAMN04961124, study PRJNA320927) | seawater metagenome | isolation source: sample BD02T18 sea water enriched with oil for 18 days | place: USA:Gulf of Mexico | collected 2013-07-27
CTATTACTGTTTTCTTCAGGTTATCAAGAAACACTCTTCTTTCCATTTATCACTTCTTACTTGGAACAAGGTGGTAATCCTTGGGAATATACTCATATAGAGAACGAAGCATTTCCCTACCCTCCTCTCATGCTTTATATACTGTCAATTGCCCTCTCCCCCATTGAACTTATCGATGTAAATTCTGCTATTCGCCCTCTCGCCTTATCATTACTCTACGGCATCCCCTTACTCATTTCTGATTTGGCCATTACTGCGGTACTGATAAAAATGTACCTCTGGCATAAAACTGAAATTTTCTTCTTTTACATTTGCTCTCCCATCATCGTTTATTCAACCTATATGCACGGCCAATTAGATATTATTCCCACCGCGTTGCTTTTTGTCGGTGTCTATCTACTATCCCGTTATCAATACCTGTATGCCTCCATTCTCATTGGTTGTGCAATCTCAACAAAATTTCATACTATCGCAGCGCTGCCTATTTTGGTTATTTACCTATTTAATCAGGGTAAATATAAAGAAACTCTAGGGATGCTTGTTATACCTATCGCTATATTCATTATTCTCTCGTTTCCATACATTGCAGAAAGCTCAAGTTATTGGCATAAAGTCATACAAAATCAAAAACAAAGTTTGATTTTTGGGTCTTCGTTCACCATCGGAAGTGTACAGGTTTATCTGCCATTATTAGTGGCTGCGGTAATCTATCTAAGATTTAGTAGTTACCAGAAAATCAACCAAGACCTATTGAATGCAACACTAGGTGTACTTTTTTCTACTTTTTTACTCCTCATTGAAGCATCGCCAGCTTGGTATATCTGGATGATGCCTTTTATTACTATATTTTATATTCGTTACTTCGATGGCTATCAACACTATTTTTTATACAGCGTCTTAGTACTATTTTATCTAATTTATTACGTACTATTTTTTCAATATGATTATTCAAAACTCATATTCCTTAGTAAAGAAATCATTATCGATCTGCCGAATACCTCACTGCCTTTAAATAATATTGTATTTACAATTTTACAGGCCATTTTATTAGCCACTATCTACCAATTCTATAAAGCCGGGATTCAGAGTAATAATACCTACGAGCGACAACAATCCTTTATTATTGGAATCGGTGGCGATAGTGGTTCGGGTAAAAGTACGCTGATTCGTCAGTTAAAATTTTTGTTCAATAAGCAACTACTTGAATTAGAAGGAGATGGCGATCACAAGTGGGAACGCGGTAATGCTCACTGGCAAGAATATACTCACCTAGATCCCAAGGCGAACGCCTTACATAAACAAGCCGATCAAGTTCAGCTTTTAAAAAATAGAAAGTCGATTAAGCGATCTGATTATAATCATGGCACAGGAAAATTCACTGAGCTTGATACGATCAGATCAAGAAACTTCATTGTATTGGCTGGCTTGCACCCTTTCTATTTACCAAAAATGAGAAAGATAATCGACTTTAAAATTTTCATGGACCTAGATGAACGCTTACGAACCAGCTGGAAAATACTCAGAGATAGTCAAGAGAGAGGGTATTCTGCAGAACAGGTGTTAGATTCTCTTGATAAGAGACAAGTTGACTCTTCACGCTACATTCAACCACAGAAAAGATTCTGCGATCTAATCGTTTCAATTTTCCCAGCAGAGCCCAATCAATTTCATAACCATAAATACACAGGAAGATTAGGACTAGCGCTAGAGATGAATGCCAGTATTCCATTAGATAGATTGATACAGGCTTTTCAAAATAATGGCTGTGAACTTACCTGGGATTATTCTGAAGATCTAAGCCATCAATTATTAAGATTTGACCGAGAGCCAAAAAATCTCGATATGAACTGGTTTGTAAATACCTATATCACCAATGCATCAGAACTTATTGATAAACCAAATTGGCAGGGTGGATTCGAGGGTATCACTCAATTTTTGATTATTTACGCCATTAGCGAAATAATGAAAGAAAGGAGTAGTAAAAATGTATAAAGGTATCTTATTGGATCTCGATAATACTCTTTATCAATATCAAGCCCTGCATGAGTTAGCATTTTCAAAACAAATTGCCTATCTCGCTGCTATTTCTTCCAATACTATTGAAGAAATAACAGCGGCCTACAGTACTGCTAAAACAGTAGTTAAGAATACTTTACCCGCGACAGCCTCTTCCCATAATCGTTTATTGTATGCCCAAATCACCTGTGAACTACTCTCTCTTGATGCATTGAGCCACAGTCTAAAGCTGTACAACATCTATTGGGATAGCTTTATACAAGAACTAAAACTGTCTCAGGATGCACTACAGTTTTTTGCGAACTATGGTCACCTGCCTATTTGCCTTGTGACTGATTTGACTGCAGATATCCAGCATAAAAAAATAGCGCACTTGGAACTCATGAAGTGGGTTAACTTCGTTGTTACGAGCGAAGAAGCTGGGTGTGAAAAACCACATCCTTTTATATTTGAACTGGCGTTACGAAAACTTAACTTAACATCAAATCAAGTGTGCATGATCGGTGATAATTACCAAAAAGATATCATCGGAGCGAAGCAACTGGGAATACATGCATATTGGTTATCGGCTAGTGAACACAAAGAGAATGGAATAACTCAGGTCGCCAGCTTAGGAGATATCCGATGGTAAAACATAAAGAGATTCTAGCGTCTATTTCTTCGTATGCTGGCAATCGGTTTGATCTTGTACAAGCCGGCGGAGGCAACTCGTCAGTTAAGCTTGATAACGATCAAATGCTAATAAAGTCGTCAGGTATCAGTTTATCTGAAGTAACCCATGACTCCGGCTTTGTCTGTGTTAATTATTCATATATCCGTGATTATTTAGCTACAACTAACTTTGATGTACTAAGCAAAAAACAACGAGAGCAGAACGCAGATAAAGCGATGCAAGACTGCATGATCTCTGCGTCGGGAAAACCTTCTATAGAGACATTTTTACACGCACTGCTGGATACTTATACTCTTCATACTCACCCGATTTCTGTCAATATATTAACGGCTCAAGAAAACTGGAAGTCAACATTACTCGAACTCTTTCCTGATGCGGCTTGTGTGCCCTATCAAACTCCAGGAATAGACTTAGCGTTAGCGTTAATTAAAGAATTAACTGCTTTCGAAATAGAGTATGGCTATAAACCTAAAGTTATATTCCTACAGAACCATGGTCTGATTGTATCATCTTCAAATGAGGCCGATATTTTGAGCTTAACTAATACCGTCTCATTAAAAATTGAAAATCAGTTAGTGATGAACTTAAGCCGCTATCGCCGAGTCTCGCAATTACAAACACTGTTTTCAAAACTTGGCGAACCTAATATTAAGTTACTCTGCAGTGACGATAAAACCATTGAAGAGGCTTTATCTACAGAGTCTCAAGCACCATCTATCTGGCCATTTTGTCCAGATACTCTGATCTATTGTGGTGTACATCCTGTATTCCTGAGTTCTGATGAGGATTCTATTGCTATAGCGAGTTATCAGGAACGTTATCAAGAATTTCCCAAGGTGCTAGTGATTGATAATACAGTATATTTCTGTGCCAAAAGTTTGAAGCTAACCAAAGATGCCCAAGATTTATTTAGGTTTCACTTATTAGTAACACAGCATTCAGAAAAAACTATGCAGCGGTTAACTATGGATGAAGTTGCCTACCTATCAAACTGGGATGCTGAAAAATATCGTCAAGAGGTCTGATATGCACATAATTATTCCAATGTCGGGAGTGGGTCAGCGCTTTATTGATGCGGGCTATCAAGTTCCAAAGCCTATGATAAAAATCGATAGCAAACCTATTATCCAATACGTGATTGAGCTATTTCCCGGTGAAAAAAAATTCACCTTCATTTGTAATGAAGAACATTTAGAAAATACTGATATGCGCTCAGTACTTAATAACCTAATGCCCTCTGCTGCAATAATCAGCATATCTAATCATAAAAAAGGGCCAGTATTTGCAGTCTCACAAATTTTAGATGCAATTGATGATAATGAAGAAGTTATTGTTAATTATTGTGATTTTGGTACTTGGTGGAATTATAAAGATTTCCTAGAGCATACTCGTCACCGTAAAGCGGATGGTGCCGTAGTCGCTTATAAAGGATTTCATCCACATATGCTGGGTACGACTAACTATGCTTTTATTCGTGATCAACAGCAATGGATGTTAGAAATAAAAGAGAAAGAACCTTTTACCAATAATCGTATGAACGAATATGCCTCTAATGGTACGTATTATTTTCGTGAAGGCTCATTGATTAAGAAATTTTTTCCATTACTCCAAGAGAGAAATATTGATCTTAATGGTGAGTTTTATGTCAGCTTAATCTATAACCTATTGCTAGAAGATCAGCTAAAAGTCTCCATTTATAATATCCAACACATGCTGCAATGGGGAACACCTCAAGACGTTGAGGAATACAATACCTGGTCACAATACTTCAGTAAGCTCATTCAGCCAGAGCAACCTTGGCAAGCAGAGGCTCAAAGTACTACATTAATTCCACTCGCAGGCCACGGCAGCCGTTTTCGCGATAATGGTTACAGGATACCGAAACCATTATTACCCGTTAGTGGTAAATCCATGATTCTTCAAGCGAATAATCAACTACCAAAAAGTGAATTTAATCGTTATGTTTGCTTAAAAGAGCATGTCTCAAACTATCACATTGACGAAGCGATAAAATCTAATCAAACCGATGCCAACATCATCACTATTGATCAGGTCACTGAAGGGCAAGCAATTACGTGTAATCTAGGCTTGAAGGGCATCGCTGAATCTGCGCCACTGTTAATTGCTGCCTGCGATAATGGAATGTTGTGGGACCATGAAACGTATTCAAAGCTGATTAATAATAAGAATATTGATGCGATTGTTTGGACATTTAGAGGGCACCCGTCTGCTCGGACTAATCCACAAATGTACGGCTGGGTTAATACTGTCGAAGTTGATGATATTACCATGGCCACAGGGGTCAGTGTAAAAAAGGCTATTTCACATCATCCAGAAAATGACCATGCAATAGTAGGAACGTTTTACTTCCGCAAGACTTCATTATTTAGAGAAGCACTCGTGATATTAAAAGAAAAAGATATCCGTGTGAATGATGAATTTTATGTGGATAGTATGGTCGGTGTACTCATTGATTTAGGCTACCAGGTTGCTACCTTTGAAATAGATTATTATGTCGGTTGGGGGATACCCAATGATTATGAAACCTTCAATTATTGGCAAAGTTACTTTCATAAAGCAGCTGATCATCCTTACCAGCTAGGAAAAGATAACACTGCAAATTTAGATAATATTGATGATTCTATAGAAAGCTTCTATGCCTTTGCTCAGGAATATAGGTGATATCATGGATAAGCTAGAATCGACAAAAAAAGAAATCCCAAGATTCATTATCACTGGCATATTGGCAGTAATGACCGATTATTGCAGCTACCTATTACTCATTAATTTTATCGCTGTTGATGTGTCTAAAGGTATGAGTTTTACATTGGGTGCAATTGTTGCCTTCATATTCAATAAGTTTTGGACATTCGAATATGTAGAAAAAGCCATCGCTGCAGTCATTCCCTTTATTCTACTATATACAAGTACCCTGTTGGTTAATGTAAGCCTTAATCATTTATCTCTTATCTATATCTCTGAATTAAAAACAGTGGCTTTTCTTATTGCTACCTCTGCCAGCACTATCCTTAACTTTTTAGGAATGAAATTCTGGGTATTTAACTCTAGTCATAAGGGAGGTACCGAATAACATGCTATTAAAATTATTCTCAGACAAATGGAGCCTCGCCTCATTTATATTGTTATTAGCCTTTATGGGGTTATTTTATCAAGTTGCATGGCAATATCCTGTAATAGACAGCTTTCCTCTAATAGAACGATTGATAGATCCAAATTATTTGCCAAATGATTTTTTCACCAATACTTTTAAAGAATTTTCACCTAGATTGGTCTCAGCAAAAATTATTGTCTGGCTAAGCCAAGTACTCAATATCGAGTATCAATATGTAGTTGCCTATGGAAATATCATTCGTATCTGGCTATATGGACTGGGTTTATATCTGTTTTTTTTAAACCTAGCGGGGCGATCCGTTGCATTAATCGCCTTCTCATTCTCTGCTCTATCATTTTTATCTATGCCCTTCCTCCCAGCATGGTGGCCTATTACTTATGACCTAACCAGCTCCAATATAGCACTTATTTTTGCAATGTATGCTTGGGTCTATGCATTAAAAGAAAAGGTACATACCTCATTATTCTTACTAACCTTAACAGTATTAATTCACCCAGTAGTGGGTGTACAGGCACTGATTATTAGTATTATTCTTTTTCTGGTTAATAATCCATGGACTGCCTTTATACGTTTATTTAAAACACTCTCACTTTACCCTTTTGCAATTGCCTTCACCTTCGCATTTCTATACAACTATCTTTCATATCAACAACTACTCCCTGACGTAGATTTCATTGCGATTAATGGACACTTTCGACATGGCCATCACTTTATCTTTAGTCATATGGAGATAGAGAAATGGATTTCGACGCTACTTATGGTCTTAATTTGTATTGCTATTACTCTATTTATTGAAAAGGATAAATCCACAAATATTAAAAAGATAACCTTTGTCATTATTGGCTACTCAGCAGTTATGATGGCTTTGAATTATTTGTTTGTGGAGTTATATCCAACGCGTTTTATGGTTTCCTTCATACCAATGCGCAGCTTTTCTATACTCGTACCTATTGTAGTTTTAGCCTTTTCTCGCTTAGCCTACTATCAATGGAAGAATAAGAGTTACTGTAATTTTTTCCTATTGTTTTTACCTTTTCTACCCTATGGTCACGTCGGATTAACCTGGTATTTATTACCAAATCAGCATGAGCTAGTATTATCGATATTGCTAACACTATTCGCTATGTCAGTGATTGTACTACAGCATTATCGCTTGCTATCTTTTAGCCTAATCGACAAATTGATAGAAAGACTATTCAAACAGTCTGTCCTTGCAACGTATATATTCCCTATAACGGTCATCGCCCTCCTCTTGGCAATTTTCCGTTTTAATATCAACATTCCGACTCTTAAAAACAGCCCTGATATTTATCAGTGGTTAAATAAAAACACTGAAGGGAACGATATTCTCGTCTCTGAATTAAATGCCGCCAATAACCAAAAGATACGTTTGTTGGCTAGGCGTGCTGTAGTAGTCAGTAAAGACTTTCCATTTAATGAAATATTTTATCAGCAATGGTACCAGCGCTATACCGACCTATATGAACATAGAGACTCTGCCCGTGGCCGTATCGATTCTCTTACTGAAGGTGAATTAAATGTACTAATGGATAAGTATAAAGCGCATATTTTAATACGGACAATCCCATTCTCTAAACCTAAGATGTTTACTCTATTAGGTGAAAGCAAAGGGGATAGGTCGAGGGCCTATATATATCGTAATAATGAGGTAACCGTCGATGAATAAACCCGATCTATCAATAGTAGTACCCTGCTATAACGAAGCGGAGAATATTCCAGATCTAATCACCCGGTTCTCTCACGCTATTGGTAATCATAATATAGAGCTTGTGATCGTCAATAACGGATCCAATGATCATAGTGCGGATATTTTATCTGTCGCTCAGCAACAACATAATTTCATAACCCTTGTTGATATTGCACAAAATCAAGGCTATGGATTTGGTATAATGACCGGATTAAGACATGCCAAAGCAGATATATTAGGTTGGACGCATGCAGATCTGCAAACTGATCCTTTGGATGTTATTAAGGCATTTACCTTAATACAGCAGCAACCGGATAAGGAGGATTGCTATGTTAAGGGAGATCGTAAAGGAAGACCGCTGTTTGACCAAATTTTCACTATGGGAATGAGCCTTTTTGAGTCCCTATATTTATCAGCACGATTGTGGGATATCAATGCTCAGCCTAATATTTTTCATCGCTCATTCTTTGACAAGTGGCAGCAACAGGCACCTAACGATTTCTCGTTAGATTTATTTGTTCTTTATACAGCTAAGCGTGAAAAACTAAAAACCATCCGCTTTGATGTGGTTTTTCCAGAAAGGATACACGGCAGTTCAAGTTGGAATACGAGCATTGCAGGAAAGTGGAAGTTCATTAAGCGCACTGTTGATTTTTCGTTTGAATTAAAAAAGGGATTATAAAATGACACACTTCATTGCCCATAGAATTAATACTTTAGACGAGTTAAAGAAATTACCGACAGATTACGGAGTTGAAATAGATTTAAGGGATTCTGGGAATGATCTTATTCTGCAACACGACCCCTTTAGCGATGGAGAGAAATTCTCCGACTACTTGAAACATTACAATCATGGAACCATGATTTTAAATATAAAAAGTGAACGTATAGAGCATAGAGTCCTTGAATTATTAGAAGAGTATAATATTTCTGACTATTTTTTTCTCGATAGCTCAATTCCAATGATATATCTACTAAGCAAGCTTGGTGAGAGGAAATCAGCTGTCCGTTTTTCAGAAATAGAAAGTATAGAAACAGTGCTTCTTATGGCAGATAAGATTGATTGGGTATGGGTCGATTGTTTTAGTCTGCTCCCCATAGACTTTTCTTCTTACAAGCAGCTTAAAGACGCAGGGCTTAAGTTGTGTTTAGTCTCCCCAGAACTACAAGGTCGTCCAGAAGATATTTCCAGCTACAAAGATTACTTAACGTCACAAAAAGTTATCTTTGATGCCATCTGTACTAAACAGCACAATATAAAAGTATGGAGTTAATATGCTTCATCTCATAATAAGCCTAATCATAGTCACTTTGAGTTTAAGCCTTAGTAGTTGTTTTCCAAAGAAACAGTCTGCTGAGCAAGAGCAGGTAAGTTCCCCCCTTGTCACAGGACCGAAAGGCCAATCTGGAGAACAGACTGCTATTTATCAAGATAGCGAGGGAAATGTCTATGGTTATTATGAGTATTTACCCGAACAATTTATCGAATTTAATGCTGACATTGCTCTGCTTTTTTATTGGAATGGTGCTAATGCGATTACCGGTAATGGACAGCACGAGTTAGTGAACTTATTAACCCAAGGCCTACCACAACTTATTAACCAAGATCGTCATTTTAACACCATTATTATTTCAGCCATGATGCGGGATTGGAAAACTGCTGACGTCGCTCCCTTTGTTGATTACATTATAAATCGATATAAAGGACATTTTGATCCAAACCGTATATATATGTCTGGATTCAGTGCAGGGGGAGGAATAACTGTTCGCTATGCTGCAGATTATGCTAAAAATCTCGCCGCCATCGCTCCTATAGCCCCTGCTATAAAAGCACCTAGTTTTAGACAACCCAACGACATCATGGCCCTAGTACCGAGTTGGTTTTTTCATAACTCTGCCGACGATGTTGTTGAAGTCTGGCGAAGTCGTGTTTGGCATCAAGCCTTAATAGAGAAAGGCGGCGAACATAAAATCACTATCTACCAAAAAGATGGCCACTATGCATGGCAAGATACTTACAATAATCCAGAATTTTGGCGCTGGCTCCTAGCCAAAACTAAAGCTGAAAGAGGGGTATTGTAACATGCAGCGTTACTACTTCCTGGATGCAATGCGCAGCATACTGATGATGCTGGGTGTCGTTTTGCATTCGGCAGTTGTCTTTAGCAATAATTCATGGCTTTTACCAGAACAAGAATCTCAGTTCTATAGTCAAATAGTTCATTTCATTCATCTTTTTCGAATGCCTGCATTTTTTATTATCTCAGGTTTCTTTTGTCATCTCATGTTGGGCCGTATTGACAACCTTATATTTATAAAACAAAAATTTAGTCGTATTTTAATACCATTAGCCGCTACTGCAATTACATTGAACTCATTACAAAACATCCTTCTAAATGATTATCGATCTGAGAATATGGATTTACTAAGTTCAGGATATTGGTTGCAAGGTAGTTGGATATCACACTTGTGGTTTTTAATATCACTCATGTATTTTCTAATAATCAGCACTGTACTTAAAAGCATAACCCCCAAATTATCCAGTATTTTGTTATCTAGCACAGTAAAAATTTTTACGTCTTCCCGTTGCTTCCTTCTCATTTTATTACCAATTATTTCTTTAGTACTAATAAAGCTAAGTAACATCGCTAGCTTACATATAATGAATTCTGAATTTAATTGGGAAATAGCTGAAAGTATTAAATATTCAATCTATTTCTATTTCGGTATTATTATCGCTCGCAGCCCAAGTATATTGGAACGTTTCACTCGATTCGATCTGCCGACAGTATTATTACCGAGTTTAATAATACTTGCTTTACTGAACATAGAAACAACAGGGAGCATCTGGCAAGATCGTATACAGTTAATCATCAATACGATTTTGACTTGGTCACTCTGCTATCTTTGCTTTATATTATTCAATAAATTAACCAACATCCCTTCTAAGCTATTTCTATATTTATCAGATGCATCTTATACAATTTATCTTTTTCATCACCTTCTTGTTATAACTTTTTCAATTTTACTTAACCCTGTTGATATTCCTAACTCTCTAAAATTCATTACTGTTATTGGTATAACTTTCGCTACCACAATTATGATACATAATTATATTATTTGTAAATTCTCGATTATGTCGTTGCTATATAATGGTAAGCATCCGAAAAGATATAAAAAGACGAATTAAAGAGTATACAAGTTATAAAAACAGGAGAGAGACTCGCTAGTATTTCATTGCCAATGTGCTTGACTTAATACAGTGAAGATCAATATAGCATTCAAAATCGACATATTATTTTTAATCACTTAGCCAGTAGGTTCAACTATGAAGTACCTATATCATCACAGAACCCAAGGATTAAATGTTGAAGGTGTCCATATTCATAGCATTTGTAATGCGTTGGCTGCTCAAGGTCATGAAGTCAAGTTAGTCTCAGTAAAAACTATTGATGAAAACTATTTAGCGAACAGCCATACTGAAGTCGAAAATGTAAATATACAGCCTAGCCTCCTTAAGACAATCGCCAAAAACATTCCTGAACCATTGTTCGAACTACTTGAGTTTACATACAGTTTTTATTCATTCTTTCGGCTATGGTATGTCATCAGCAAATATAGACCCGATCGAATCTACGAACGTTATTCATTATTTCTATTTTCAACAGTCATACTAGCCAAATTATATTCTATTCCTATTGTCTATGAAATTAATGATTCTGCGCAACTGAAACGTTTAAGGCCTCTATTCTTCAAGAGGTTTGCTAGTTATATTGAGAAAAGAATTTTTAGCTATGCGAGCGGCTTGGTTTTTGTATCAAAACGCTTAGAGAATATTATCCACATAGCCTATCCAAGCATTAGTTCGTTATCAATAGTTAGTCATAATGCAGCCGATAAAACAGTTTTTTTCTCAAGTAAAGAGTCAAAGACTAGAAGTAAAGAAATGCTTAACTTAACCCATAAACGTGTTTGTGGATTCATTGGCTGCTTTGCACCTTGGCATGGTGTAGACAGATTCATGTCTAGTATTGCACCACGCTTGAAACAACACCCAGATCTTACCTTATTATTAATCGGTGACGGTAAAACATTAAATGATATTCAACGAATAAAACAAGAATATCAACTTGATGATCAAGTCATTATCACCGGTAATATACCCCATATAAAAATCATCGATTACATTCACGCCATGGACTTTTCAGTATTACCCAGCTCAAACGAATATGGGTCACCCATGAAGATGTTTGAACTGATGGCGGCTGGTGTCCCTCTTCTCGCGGCAAGTTATGCTCCCATTGCTGAAGTCATAGAGGATGATAAAGATGGTTGGCTATTTCCTCCTGACGATTTTGATACCTGCATCGAAAAATTATTTACTATCTATAATCAACCCGAACTCATTAAGAATGCTGCATTATTTGCCGAAGATAAAGTCCACACTTTATACCAATGGTCCAGCAATGCTCACCATTTAGAACAATTATACTTGGCCTATACGAATAACGTTCATCAACAGAGTACATTAGGTTAGCTATGAAAATTAGAATCTTACATGTCGTTCAATCGATGAATACTGGCGGTCTCGAAAATGGCATTGTGAATTTAATAAATTATTCAAATAATAGTGATTTCTTAATAGACATTTTATGCCTACGAGCTGGCGGGGACCTAATACAACGAATCGATAATACTAATAGCCATATCTATTTCGAACAGAATTCTAGTCATCATATATTAAGCGCGATAAAAAAAGTCTACTCGCTGTGTAAAGTGAATAACTATGACATTGTCCATAGTCATGGTTTTGCGACTATGCTGGCGGCTTATGTCGGCGGTAAGCTTGCTCAAAGTTCCTGCATTATCAATGGCGAACATGGAACCCTGTATTATTCATCTCTTAAACAACGCTTAGTACAAAGGTTTCTATTTAATCAAATGCAACTCAACCTGACGGTTAGTGCAGCTTTGAAAAATAAGATCTGTCAGATATATTCAACATCCCCCCAACATTTCAAAACTATAATCAATGGCGTAGATAGTGAACGTTTTTATCCATCAAAAACTACAATTAAACTAAAAAAATCCTTAGCTATCCCTCTTGATGCAATCATCATAGGCACCGTTGGGCGCTTAGTAAAAGTTAAAAACTATCCAAGTTTGATTCGAGCACTAAAATCGGTACGACTTAAGCACCCCAAAGTTATTTTACTATTCGCCGGAGATGGCCCAGAAAAAGAGAGTTTATTGACTCAAGTAAAACAGGCGGAGCTTACAGATAATGTTAAATTTTTAGGCCGCCGTGATGATATTCAAGCATTAATGAATCTATTCGATATGTTTGTATTACCCAGTTTCAGCGAAGGCTTATCGAATACTCTACTCGAATCAATGGCCTGCGGCACGCCGGTAATCGCATCAAATGTTGGTGGCAATAGTGAAATCATCAAAGATGGAGAGACAGGGTATTTATATCCATCCGATGATTCAGGTCGGCTCGCTGATATTCTTACTACCTTATTAGAAGACGTTGATAAGAGAACTCGGCTCGGTCAACAAGCAAGGCGCCATATTGAAAGTAGGTTTTCTATTAACTCAATGGTGAAAAACTATGAAGATACTTATTACGAATTAGCGAATACTAGAGCAGACTACTGATGATTCTCGCGATAATTTATTACATCACTAGTTTTCTGGTTAGTTTAGTTAACCCATTTTGGGGGTTTGTTGGCTTTATTTGCAGTTTAATTTTACGCTTTCAGGACCATTATCCTGCATTAGTTATTTTCAAACCGTTTACCTTTTTATTTGCCGGTATGATTATCGGATGTATCCTAAACAGGCAGACATTAGCAAAAGGGGTCTGGTTACAAGATAAGTTGCTATTCACTCTATTATCTATTTCTATTATCGGCCTAGCCATACTGGCCCCAGGCAATTTAATTCACGAAAGTTATTTATTCATTTGCTCAATAGCAATCTATTACTTCGCCAGTCGTATATTACAAACCCCGAATCAATTTCTAATTCTCTTTATGTTCATGGCTGCCTGTATCACTTTTTCCGGTATTCTCGTTATTCAAGATATCACTACGCTAGGTATAAAAAGTCCTTATATCGATCCTAGAAGTGGTCGCTGGCAAGGCTTAGGTTATTATAAGAATTCCAACGAGTTTGGTCAGTTAATGATATCTACTCTCCCATTTTTGTTAACCGTATTAATTATTAGTATAAATCGTATATTGAAACTTATAGCGCTGGCAATGATTGGAATCATGACCTTCGTTATGATTCAGTGCGCTTCTCGTACGGTAATGGTCATCCTTGCCTTAATGTTAATTACTCTCTTTATGTTACGAGGTAACGGACACATAATTAAGAAGATGGTCATAGGTGGCATCATAGCTATGGCTTTGCTTGCATTACTCACATTTATGCCTGAAAGCCTGCAAGAGCGTATGGGAACAGTACTCAATGCTAATGATGACGCATCCTTTCAAGGACGAACACGCTCTTGGGGCTATGGCTTTGATATGCTTTCTTGGTACCCGTTTACCGGTGTAGGAAAAGGCCAGTGGATCGAATACCATGGTTTGATGCCACATAATTCCTATGTTCAAATTATGGCTGAATTAGGTATCTTTGGTATCTTCATTTTTCTCTGGATACTTAAACTGAGTTTTAATAATTTCTCTGAGATAATAAAACCAAAGACTTCTTTTTCTAACCAAAGCAAAATAATATTTAAACCGATCGTTAAGGTATTAGCTCAACATCCGAAACAGGTTATTGATAGAAGTAGCTCATTTTCTCGATCGATTACTATCGCAACCTTAATCACCTTTTCTGCATGGCTATTCTATATATTTCTTGGCAATCAAGGCTACTCCGTTTGGACCTATTTTTATATTGGTCTATGCGCAGCGATACCAAATTTCTCTAGAGAAGAAGTTACTAAAGATTCTACAAAATTATTTAAAGAATCTAGCGAGGTAGGCGAATAATGGGGCTATATATTATCACGCTGGGATTAATAGTCTTTTTGACAGTACTATTCTATATAAAGAAAAAACGCATAGATCGCTGGATTTTGTCTTATTGCAAAGGACTTATCCATCCAATTAAGGTCCAAAATAAACCTATTGATCTTATGTTCATTTTTGTCGATCACTTTGAACTTAATGGTCATGATGAACGGTTAACATCTTGGACACAAGGCTACCCGACTATTGCGGCTAAACATAAAGACAGTGATAGCCGACCTCCAAGTCATACCTTCTTTTATGCCCTAGACCTCATGCATGAACATGAATTGGCGGCAATGCAACCTGTGATAGAAAGTGGATTTGGCGAAATGGAACTCCATTGGCATCATCAACATGAATCTGAATCGAGCTTTATTGCCAAATTAGATGATGCGATGAAGCTATTTCATCATTATGGATATATGCGACCTTATAAACCGAATCAAGATGCTTGCTTTGGTTTTATCCATGGCAACTGGTCATTAGCCAATTCCCGCGGCGATGACTTCTGTGGTCTAGATAATGAAGTGCATATTTTAAAAAATAAAGGCTGCTATGCAGACTTTACTTATCCCGCATTGTTTAGTGAAGCTCAGCCTCCAACTATTAATAGCATTTATTATTGTAATCAGCTGGATGCTAACTCCTGCTACTTCAATGGACGAACTTCTCAACTTGGTTATCAAGCACAAGAGGATGAGTTCATGATATTTCAAGGTCCTATGACCATTAACTGGCGGGACTGGCGTCATAAGTGGCACCCCACCATTGAAGATGGTGATATCAATAATACCAATACACATAATGACCCTAAGCGAATCGATGCTTGGGTTCGCCAAGCAATTCATGTAAAAGGTAAACCCGAATGGCAATTTGTAAAAGTATTTTGCCATGGAGGTCAAGATCATAAGTCAGTTGTCAGTTCGATTACCGACGACCTTTTTTCATATTTAGAAAAGCACTATAACGACGGCACAAAATATCGATTACATTATGTAAGTACTCGCGAAGCATATAACATTGTACGTGCTGCTGAAGCGGGAGAAATAGGCAACCCCAATCTCTATAGAGATCACATAATCCCTCACCCATTGCAGCGCAATAAGGTATCGAAATAATGTGTGGAATAGCGGGCATCTATCGTTATAAATCAAATGAAATTGTTAATCCATTTGAAATTGAAAAGATGATTTCCGTTATAAATTACCGCGGTCCAGATGGAGAAGGTATTTATACACAAGACAATATCGGTTTAGGCCATAAGCGGCTGACAATTATTGATACTTCCAAACGCTCTAATCAACCGATGACCTCTCCTGATCAACAATCCACGCTTTGCTACAACGGAGAAGTCTATAACTATCTTGAGCTGGCTCAATCGTTAGTAGATCAAGGGGGGCAGCTAGATACTAGCTCAGATACTGAAGTCGTCTTACAACTGCTCAAACAAGAGGGCGTGAAAGCTTTAAACAAATTCAATGGCATGTATGCATT
>MAAB01038504.1_pt1 | contig 16050 bp, 12 predicted proteins | sample 1115991 | NCBI WGS metagenome assembly MAAB01 (sample SAMN04961124, study PRJNA320927) | seawater metagenome | isolation source: sample BD02T18 sea water enriched with oil for 18 days | place: USA:Gulf of Mexico | collected 2013-07-27
CGGAAGTCCACGAACTGGAAACTGCCCAGACAAAAATTAACCACCACCTTGAAGAAGTACTAGTGAACGTTGAAACAATGACTGAACACGCACTGGAAACGGTTCTGCATGACGAAGAATCGGCACTGCAAGGTATGATCTTGATCAGCCTGCTCTCAAGTATTACAGGCATTATTTTAGGTATTTTGATCACCCGCGCCATCACTAAGCCACTAGCCCATGCTGTAGAAACGGCTAAGCGGCTCTCAGAGGGAGACCTTACGGTTGAAGTCAATGTCAGATCCAGTGATGAGACAGGCCAACTGCTACTTGCTATGCGCAACCTGACACAGAACTTACGGGAAATAATTACTCAAGTAGCAACTTCAACGGAACAACTTACTGGTGCAACGGTTGAAATGACAGCGGTAACAAAGCAGTCAGCTGACAATCTGCTAGCGCAAGAAATTGAGCTCAGTCAAACCTCTGCGGCCATGGAGCAGATGTCTGCGACAGTGCAAGAAGTAGCACAAAGTGCAGCCCTTGCTGCCAAGTCGGCAAACCAAGCCGATACCGAAGCAAGCCGCGGACGCTCTGTTGTCGACCAGGTCAGCGGCTCCATTCATACCCTGGCAACAGAAATAGAAGATACTCAAGCTGTAATCACCCGGCTTGATCATGAAACCGAAAATGTCGATTCTATTCTCGAGGTGATCACTTCAATTGCCGAACAGACAAATTTGCTGGCTCTGAATGCCGCGATTGAGGCGGCCCGAGCCGGAGAGCAAGGCCGGGGCTTTGCCGTGGTCGCCGATGAGGTTCGCACCTTGGCCAGTCGCACCCAACTGTCAATCGCTGAAATTCAGCAGATGACCGGCCGCCTGAAGAGCGAGGCAAGAAACTCCGTGCTGGCGATGCAAAATGGCCACGCAACAACAGTTGCGACTGTTGATCTATCAACACAAGCCGAGCAATCTCTGTCGCAGATATCACAGGCGGTAGCCACCATCAATGAAATGAACGTACAGATAGCCAGTGCAGCCGAGCAACAGAGCGCAGTGGCAGAGCAAACCAGCAACTCTATCAGCAGTATTAACCAGGCGGCGATTGAAAATTCTGCAGGGGCCCAGCAACTAGCGACAGCTACAGAGGAAATAGCTCAATTATCAGAGAGCCTAAAGCAACTGGTCGGGCATTTTAAGGTGGCATGATACAGTTCACTGCTAGAGCAGATTCCAATAAACCGCTAGCTACTGTGCGAAATTTATAGTTAATATCCCACAGCTTAAAAAGGCAATAATATCTGAGCCATTGTGCAGTGGTTGGTAAATTAACGTTTCATTTGCCAGCCAGCCGAGGATTCTAACACTCGATTTATTATTGGATAGAAAAGGTGCCCTTCTCACTATCCAATATTGCTGTTGAATTTAGTGGTATTGAGTTGTTAATTAGCCCGTGTCCGGTAGTAAGGCCAAAACCTATAGGTAAGTCATAGCTGCAAAACAGATCATGAATGATGGCCTTCAGATCATTGTAGGGGTCAGTGCAATTGTGCATTTCAGCAAATACAATCCCCTTTAAACCAGCCGTCAGTCCTGTGTTGATCAAATGTTGCAGCATTCTGTCAATTTTGTACGGCGCTTCGCCAACATCTTCTATCAACAAAATCGACCCGGATAAGTTTGGAAAACACGGCGTGCCTATGGCCGTTGATATTAGCGACAGGCAGCCACCAATCAGCTTCCCTGTTGTTTTCCCAGGGGTTATAAACTGCAGATTATAAGATGCCTGCTGGGTCACGAACAAACAGTCATAGAGGGATTTTTGATTGTGTATGGCACTTTCACTGCCACTCAATAACTGCTTAGTTGCGACATTGGGGCCGTGAATACACTGAACTTGTGGGTAGCTGGTCGCCATCGCCAGATGTAATGCACTTATATCAGAGCAACCTATAAGCATTTTACTGTTTACTGTTGTTGAATCCGGCAGCCCAGCTAAGAGTCTGGCGCTGCCATAACCCCCTCTGGTGCAAAAAATAGCTTTAATATTCGGATCAGTTAACACTGCATTTAAATGTTGTTGGCGCTGCTGATCAGTCCCGGCCAGGTAAAAATGATGGCTCTCTTCAACAAACACTTCTACTTGCAGTGACCAGCTTTCCAGTAAATCTATGCTCTGTTGCAACAAAATTCGATCGGCGTTACAAAATTGAGCAGCAGGTGCAATAATTGCGACTTTATCATTCTTATTAAGCATCAAACTCTTCTCTTATGAAAACCCATCCTGACGTCGACCAACTGCCACGCTCTATGACGAGTAAGTTCATCTGCGCAGAGCAATCTTTTTTGATAGGAGCAGATAATTTTAGCCGCGACCGACAGCCTATTTCCCTAAATCAGCGATCCGATCAGCGCTGTTCAAATTATCTTTTATTGACGCAAAATTCAAGCCGCAATCCAGGTCTGTTTGTCAAAGATTAGATTAAAGCGCACTGGCGGTGCAATGCCTCAGTTAGCTGCCACCAGGCACTAACACTTCAACACATGTTCCACTACCCAATTCACTAGTAATCAGCAACTCACCACCATGCGCCTGAGCAATCAACTTACACAGATACAGCCCTATGCCAAAGCCTCCGGTATTACGGGTTCGCGATGGATCGGCCCGGTAGAAGGGCTCAGTTACATGCATCAGATCTGCCTCAGCGATGCCCGGTCCGTGATCGCGTACAGTAATTTGCAACTGCTGGTCGCGATACGTTAGCTGTACACTGGGAGCTGGAGTCACGTCGCCACCGTGAAGGATGGCGTTACCCATTAAATTGCGCATTAACAGACGCATTCTTTTCTCGTCTAAGTCAAGAACTGGCAGCTGTTGGGGCACATTTAAACTGACGTTATTATCGGGTAGCTCATCGATAACGCTCTGAATTAAGCTCTCTAAGTGCACCGGCGAGCGGCTTAGCGCCGCGTGTGGCGTTTTCATCCGCTCTGTTTCTAAGATCTCGGTGATCAGGGTTTCCATCTCCATAAGATCTTCTTGCAAGCGCTCTCTGTTTAGCGATGGATCGAGCATCTGGGTGGCAATTTTGGCTCGGGTCAATGGCGAGCGCAACTCGTGACTAACCGCGAGTAACAGCTGCCGTTTGGCATCTAACATCTGCTCGATATCGGCCGCCATCGCATTAATGCTATTTGCCAGATCACCCAGGTCATTGTTGCTACGAATCGGCAAACGGTAATCAAGCTGACCCTGGCCCATCAGTTGCACGCCTTTTTTGATGTCTTGTACCGGTCGCAACATACGCTTTAAGACAAAGAAACTACCCGCTAAAATTAACAGGATAACCAGTGCCGATATGCTAAAAACATAACCCTTAGCGTTTTCTCTGTTGTTGGATAGCTCGTAAAATACCTGATAATCGCCCACTTGGTTACGCATCACCATGCGGTCTTGATATTCGGCAAAGGTCACTTGTCGATTGTGTGGCTGGCGATGATGTTTATCATTCCACTTATTATGCCCCGAGGAAAACTCGACTTCAGTCAAATCAAAGTCGATACCGGTCGAAGTGTAATTAATATTTGGACCTTTAATATAGATATTGATAGGTAGCTGTTTGACCAATTGCTGAGCGCGATCCAGATTGGGCGGATTGCCGATATCGGTATTGATATAATCTAAATACTGCTCAAAGTGCGGGCGTACATTGTTTTTCCACTGGAAGGAAAATCCATGGAATAAAATACCGAACATCAAAACGATGATGCAGGTACCTACTAAACTGAAACACAATAACATCCTGGCCGGCAGTGAGCGCTGCAGTAGTAAGAGCAATTTTTTCATCTTAAAGCTCCTTGGGCGCTGCCACAAATGCGTAGCCGGATCCATACACTGTTTTGATCGGTTTGGCAGGTTTAAGCTTAGTTCGCAAACGCGAGACAAGGATGTCAACCGAGCGGCTAAACAGCTCTGTATCTATACCTTTAAGCTGGTTGAGAATATCATCGCGGCTAAAATCTTTACCTGGGTTGTTGGCTAACAGCAGTAGTAGTTGGTATTCCATCGTCGTCAGTTCCAGATGTTTATGGTTGACGCTGACCTGACGCTGATTGGTATCTATGCACAGCTGATCAAACTCTAGTAACGCTGTGACAGGCGGGGTAACTGTTTTACGTTTAATGATACTGTTGAGACGCGCCACTAGCTCGCGCGGGTCAAAAGGTTTTGGCAAGTAGTCATCTGCACCTATTTCCAGTCCTACCACTCGGTCGGTGACTTCGCCGCGGGCGGTCAACATGATGATAGGTATTTCACTGAATTGACGGATAGTACGGCACAGCTCAAAGCCGTCCATTTCCGGCAGCATGACATCCAAAATAGCACCGTCATAATCGCCGCTGCGAAGCATTTGCAGCCCGGTAGAAGGGAGCTCTGCGGCACTGATGACTATCCCGTAGCGCTCACAGTACTCTGTGAGTAAAGGGGCCAGTTTTTTGTCATCGTCTATCAATAAAACCTGGTGCATATTCGATCCTGAAACCATTACAGTGCTGCGATTATAGTGCTTTTTGCACTTGCTTACATTGGCTTATTTGTTAGCTGAAGCCCCTCTGCCAAGCCCCTGCCTTTTTTCATTCTGGGCCAGTTTGGCCAGCAACCTGGTAACTTTGGCCACAACTTTTTTACCATTGCGCTGCTCACGCCACTTCCAAAACTTATTCCACAAGCTAGCTTCAGATGCAGTAGTCTTGGTTTGCTCCGCATTGACGCTATGTATCTCGATTGATTTCCAATAGGCATCATCTGCCTCTTTGCAGCTTCCCGCCTGTATAAATTGACTCATATTGTCACTCCCTGTCCGAGCAGCTGAATATCTTTGTCAGCTGCTCGGGTAATTGTATTTAGTTATGCTTCCAACCGTGGCCGCGAGCTTCTTTCTTGTGTTCAATAAACTCTAAAATTTCAGTCTTTTGCTCAGAATTAAGGCCATCGAGAAAGTTGCCAAAGGCGGCTATGATCTCCGGTGCTTCGGACTTCACTAGTTCAGTTTTGCTGTTGATCATATCCAGCGCCTGCTGTTGATCAAAGGTGTCCGCGCCAACCAACTTCGCTACATCTTGATGCAGTGGTTTTCCCTGGGCGTGCAAGGTGGATCTTACCGCCATCACTTTGTCACGCAGTTCAGCTAAAAGTTGCTTTTGTTTGTCATCTAAATTCAGTTCACTGCTGATGTATGTCACTACATAGGCGGCGCGGGCATCTGCATCGCTGGCCTTGTAAGTTGCATAAGCGGTGGTTCCACCGATAAGGCCGACACTGAGAACAACTGCACTGATAATTTTAGTAGAACGTTTCATAATATTTCTCCGTTTGATTGTTGAGAACATCCGTTTCTCTGTTAACGGATATCTCATGGGGTAGGAGAAGTATCTATGATAGAAGCGTTAGACTCTTTGCACTGACGCATCAAGTTGTAACAAGTTGTAACTTTTTAGTGGAATTTGTGATTTTTTCGAATAATTAACCTGAGATTGCGTAGAGCTGGCGCTCTACGCTGTGTTTGTTAAATAATTTAAGATATTTTTGGGCTCTTTTTAAAACCAATACTGTGTAATCCCCAGCCTAAATTCAAACCGGCGACACTCAGTAAAATAACTATAATGCCTAACCACTGATAGCCAGTTAAGCTTTGATCGTAAACGACAAAATCAACTAATATAGCAACCGCCGGATACAGGAATGCCAATATAGCAATCATACTGATCGGCAGTTTTTTATAGGCTGAATACATCAAAATGTACATAAGACAGCTATGCACGACACCTAGTATCAACAGATAACTCCAGCTCAACGCATTTACCGGTAACATGGCAAAATTTGCCGCAGGCAGCAGTAAAATACAGCCGATGAAGGTATTTACCAGCGCAATGACCTCGGGGCGAATTTCAACCAGACGCCGGGTCAGCAGCGTATTAACCGCATATAAGATCGCCGCTCCCAGAGCCATGGCAAAACCTAACAACTGCTGATCACCTGCAAAGTCACTGCCGCTTATCTCAATGATAAATAACAGACCGATAAAGGCACTGATAAACCAAGGTAATTTACCCAGGGCTATCTTTTCGCCGAAAAACAAACTACCCGCCAGCAACAAGAAAAACGGCTGGGTATTATAGACGACAGTAGAGAGCGAAATAGAAGCGTAATTGAAAGCATTAAACAGCAGTACCCAATTGAGTACTAATGCACTTGCCGCCAGTATCGCGGTTAAAACCGCCTTACCCTTCAGTGGCCAAGGCGACAAAAAGCCGCGCCACCAGCAGTACAACCCTAAGCTAATAGCACCAAACAGACAGCGAAAGAAAATAACATTCCACACCGACTGCCCGGATTCAACCACCAGGAAGCCAATAAAACCGGAGAGGACCATTGCTGCAGTCATTTCCAGGGTGCCCGATTGCCTTGCTGTTAAGCCCATAGTCATTTTTACCAAAATTAGGCGGCGCATTTTATCAGATTGATATAAATATGAAAGGCCGCGGTGAAATAAAGTTATGTTTGCCACATGCAAGTGCAGTGCCAGAAAATGCTTAGTCAGTTCCCAGTATCTGTTTACGAAACTGACTGGGGGTGACCCCAACGACTCGCTTAAAGCTGCGCCCCATATGACTTTGATTGGAAAAGCCACAGCACAGCGCTATCTCAGACAGTTTTGACTTAGTATTGCGGCACTGCTGCTTAACCCGCTCGATGCGAACATTTAATAAAAACTCTTGCGGTGTCTGCGCAGTGCTCTGTTTAAACATCCTGCAAAAATGGTACTCACTGAGCTGTCCAATTGCCGCAAGCTCTGACAAAAATATCTGTCTGCTAAAGTTGCTCTGTATAAAATCACAGACTTGCAAGAGTACCTTGGGCGCCAGCCCCCCTTTTACATTGAGTTTTTTGCGCGCCAGGGCGTGGATCATAGTCACTAACACAGTATTAGTCACTTGCTCCAGCAACAGCTGATCAGCCCCAATCGACCAATCGCTGGCCGCTATCTGATGCCGATATATCGCCTCTAATCCCGGGTTTTCAAAAAAGGTAAGTTCAGGCAACTCCAGAGTTCGCGGGTCAATATCAAAAGTCTTTAATGCCAGTTGTTTTAGGTAGTCGTCATCGAAGTACAAGTGCATAAACTGTTGCTGCATTCCCACTTGCCAATGACTTTGACTTTCTTTTGGCATCAGACAAAAACTACCGGGAAAACCAAATTGATTGGGACGATCAGTTCTGAACGTCTCGAAGCCACCATCGAGGTACATGCTCAAAGTATGTTGTTTGTTATTTTGGTAATACAGATTGTCGTTGTCGTTTTGGTAGTGAGCCCAACTCAGGGACTTCGTCAGCGATTTAAAGCGCAGGCGATCTGTGTTCGACTGCTCAAAATTTAATGGCCTGACGGGTTTACTGCGCATTTTCCTACCTACTGTTCGCTGGAAAACAAGAGTAACACTTCTGTTTAAGCGCTCAACAGTTATCCCGTAGATATGCGCAAGATTGTGTTAATTTCGCCAATTTCACGAGATAAAGTTCTGCCTAGATCAGTAATAATTACGCTCTTCGCTAAATCAACTACGCATTAGCGAGGTTACTGATAATAATGAGGATGCACTGATGTCGGTTTTTTTGTATGTAATGATGATTTTCGCCTGGGGCTTTTCCTGGATCGCCATAAAATGGCAAGATGCCACTGTCGCTATGGAAGTGTCTATTTTGTATCGTTTTGCTCTCGCCGCGCTCTGCATGTTTGCTATCGGGCTTATCACTAAGAAGCTGCAAAAGGTCACTCTGGCGCAGCATAAATTTATCGCCGCGCAGGGGGTATGCCTATTCTGCTGTAATTTCTTGGCCTTTTACTCAGCGACCCACTACATTCCCAGTGGCTTAGCAGCGGTAGTAATGGCAAGCATCCCTGTCTTTAATGCCCTGCACGGTAAACTTTTCTATCAAACGCCCACCAGCGCTAATTTCTGGCTTGGGGTACTGGTCGGTTTATCGGGGATCAGCTTGCTGTTTGGCGGCGAGTTAATACAAACTGCCTGGTCCGTGCAAACTTTAACGGGTCTGGGTTTTGCCCTCTTGGGAACTTGGTGTTTCTCGATAGGTAATATGCTGAGTATCCGCAACAGCCGCAATAAGGTGCAACCTTTTACCGCCACCAGCTACGCCATGCTCTATGGTTGCTTGGCGCTGCTGCTGATCATTTTTATTCGAGGATTGGAGTTCAAATTTAATACTGAGCTTAAATATTTCGCCAGCTTATTGTATTTGGCAGTGCCGGCATCAGTGATAGGTTTTACCGGCTACTTAGTACTGGTCGATCGCATCGGTGCCAATAATGCCTCCTACCTGCTGGTGATCACCCCGATAGTGGCACTGATAGTCTCGAGCTTTTACGAGTCTTATCAGTGGACTCACTATTCAAGCATAGGGCTAGTGCTAGTAGTACTGGGTAATATCTTAACCCAATTAAAAAAGCCAGTGTTCTCCAGCAACGCTGTTGTCGCCCAATCTTGATGGCATTTGAGCAGCTACCGGCACTGTCAGTGCTGCCTGTAGCTGCTATTGATCAAACAATGTTAATAGTATCGCTGTTCTGTTAAATGGCAGATTCCTGAATTTTGTCTTTTAAGCGCAGGTATTTGTAGGTCATATTAGCCACCATTGGCCCTAATATGCCTCCATTCCAGTCACAGCCAAAAGGGGACAATAACTGATAGTCTTGATTTATTGCGCAAATTCCCTGGGCCACCTTAACCCCGCAGATAGTGCCGGTATTCAGTCCGTGACCACCAAAGGAGGAGCAGATCCACACCCCGGGTTGCTGCTGCTGCACTATCGGCATTTTGTGCCCCGCATAGGCCATCAATCCCGACCAAGCCTTGTCTATTTTTACTTCTTGCAACTGCGGATAGACCGAGCACAAATCTTCACGCAATAAGCTGGATAGTTTGCCTACATTGTCCTGATTGTCGGTGGTAATCCTCGATCCCCAGAGCAACCGATCCCCCTCAACGATACGATAGTAGTCGGCGGCGCGTCGATCATCACTAATGCTGTAGGGACGACTAATCAGCTGCGCTGCCAAATCACCCAGTGGCTGCGTTAACAACATATAAGTGGCGATAGGCAGGTATGAGCGCTGTAGTGCCTGTATCTCTTTGCCACTGTAACCGCCACCGCAAAAGACAACGTCTTCACAACTGACTTTAGCACTGCTTTGGGCAACCCCGACCAGCACTTTATGTTGGTCGGTACTAATATTGGCAACACCGCTTTGCTCATAAATCAAGCCACCCTTTTGCTCTATAACACTCGCCAGACCCAGGCAGTAATTTAACGGGTGGAAGTGAAATGAGTTGGCATCATAAAGCCCGTCAAAATAGCGCTGGGTACGACAGATCTGACGAACCTGATCAGTGTCCAGGTAGTCCTGTGGATACTGATACTTGTCCAGCATGGTCCTTTGCCTGTCGATAATGATTTGCTTTTTTCGGTAGCGCGACACACTCAACCGGCCCGTTTTCAACTGACAACCGGCGAGCGCGAAACGCTCAATATTGGCTTTTATCTGCTCGACCCCCTGCACCGACAATTCAAATAACTGTTGCGCGTGAGACAAGCCCAGTTTTTTCTCTAATGCATCATTGCCCTGCGCCCAGCCCGGCGAAACCAGACCGCCATTTCTACCTGAAGCCCCCCAGGCAACTGCTTCGCGCTCTAGGATAGCAACGCTTTTACCCTGTTCAAGCAACTCCAAAGCACAACTCAACCCGGCGATACCGGCACCGACAATACAGACATCGACACTGACATCATCGTTCAAAGTAGGTCGCGGCGCAGCATTGATTGCCGTGCTTGCGTAATAGGTCTCTGGATAACTCATCTGTGCTCACTCTGGAAATGGAGTAATTAGGCTATCCCCAATAAAGTATCAGGGGAATTATTGTCAACTACTGTCGCTTAAACAGCTGTGCAGTAGTGTAAAATTAAACTTAATAGCAATATACTAAGCCCCGCTCCCAAGTGGTAGTAGTTAATTTCTACTGGGGATATCAATTATCGTTATAGCCTAATTGCAATGGCAACGGGAGTTTAATCAGATTGGATTTTCGATCTTTACGTTATTTTATCGCTGTCTATGAAGAGCACAGCTTTAGTGCCGCCGCAAAACGCTGCTTTGTCGCCCAGCCGTCAATATCCGGTGCCGTACAACAGCTCGAATCAGAGTTAGAGTGCGCATTGTTTGTGCGTCACTCCAAGGGCATCACTCCGACGACTGAAGGCACTGCTCTCTACCCTAAAGCCTGCCAAGTACTCGCTGATGTGCAGCAGATTAAACAGCAATTTCAAGAGAATCCGCAACAGTTGGCGTTTAAGCTAGCGCTATTACCTTTTCTCTCCGGGAAACGGGTCTCCAAGCTAATCCAAAAATTGATGCAGACTTTACCTAATCTTGACCTTACTTTAGTCGATGCCAACGAAGACGCCGATGCCAGAATCATCTCGCAGACAGTCCTGCAAAAAGATGAGATCTTTCACAAGCTCTGGGTAGATAGGTATGTATTAGCCATTCCGATGCAGCACCCCTTAAGCAAAGAACCTACTGTCAGCTTAGAGAAGCTTAACAATTGCTCCTTCATCAGTAGATCGCCATGCGACATCATCGATTCCTGGCAGTTTGCCATTGCCAAACGCGGTCTCAACCTGAAAGTCAAAGCCACTGTGAAAACTGAAGAATACGCATTAGATTTAGTGGCGGCCGGACTGGGTGTCTCTATTGTGCCACTGCACTCACTGGATGGACGTGCTGATTTAAGTTTTTGTGAGATCAGCGACTTGCAATTGGAACGAATAGTGGGTCTAGCCTATAGCAAAAACACACCGGTGGCTCCGAGCTTGCTGGCGGCGATTACGAATATTAAAGGGGCATGATGTGAGGCGTGAGTTAACATTGTAAAACTTTCACTTATTTCTTTTTTGAGTTTTAGAATCTAATGAATTAAGTGCAGTTTCACCTGCGGCGAGTTCATTTCTTTTAAATGGGACAAGGCTTCCGCGTCCCGCTAACGCCCCTTACTTACGTCCTGTAAGCAAAAGAAACGGAACCAAAGCGCTCTTTGCCATCCATGGCACCGCTTAATACCGTTCATCCTGAACATAAAAACTCCACCCTATATCGCCGAAAGACTCCTCCGCTTTGAGCTAAATGATTGGCCGCTCATCAGCGCCATCTCGATAATTGCTCCATGCATTATTCTACCTCCCACATCCATGTGGTCGCAGGCGCATTCACTCTGCGCATCATCCTGATGCTCCGCTTCAACCATTTAACTCAAAGCTCCGGCGGCACTATCAAGGGAACTGGGCGGCTTCGTCGTTAGCTTATGCATGAGTGTCCTTTTCAGTCTTATTCGTTTAAATATTCGTATGAAAAACAGAAAAATACTCGTTAAGTAACTCCTAACGCTGCGCTTTAACTACGGAGAAAAGAATAGAGTTAGCGTAAACGCACTTGTAAAGTAACTCCTAAAGCTGCGCTTTAACTACGGAGAAAAGAATAGAGTTAGCGTAAACGCACTTGTAAAGTAACTCCTAAAGCTGCGCTTTAACTACGGAGTTACTTTACCCCCTAGGGTTGCCGCCAGAGCTATTATCTAAATTGGCGAAGCGGAGCGACAGGATGTTGCGGAGAGGGAGTGGGACAGGATCTCCCTATGAGCGGCCGTCAATTTTGCAAATAGCGGAGGAGTGTTAAGTAAAGGGATTTACAAATGCAGTGATCACATGAATGTGAAAGAACTGCGGAGGCAATCTTGGACGTGCTTTTTTGGTTACTCTTTTGCACTAGCAAAAAAGTAACTCGTTGAAAACGAAGATAACTTAAAACTAATAAAATATCAGATTTTAAAGCTGTCAATAACACCCGCTTGAAATGATAAAGCTAAAAAAGTCAGTTATCAAAAAGAGCCATTTTTTATAACAGTGTATTAGCAACTATTGCAAAAATGCCGATCAATGCATAAATGGCCAATGGAGCATACATGGCCAGCCCACTGCACCTTAATTTTTTCGTTTTGATAAAAATGACAGTAAACACCGCATTAATGACAGTAAACACCGCATTGCACAAAGAGATAGCAAATACCAACAGTACAAAAATACTGATGGCATTGAGAAATTCGCTGCCATTGTGCATGTCATTGAGACTAATAAAATTGGCAAACGCGAAAAACAGCCCGCCAATAGCAGATAAGCTAAAGACCAATAGAGAATAGTTAATGATTAAAACTGTTTTTAATGGGTGCTGCATATTCCTTTAAACCTGTGTAGCCATGCATCGATACCTGCAGCGCCGAGAATATATCAGCGAGAAAAGCGTCGAACTGCTGTTTTCTGGGAACATGCGAACAAGTCCGGTGCGCCTCTGGTATTCAGAGCATTCTGAGATCTAGGCCTCGACTACAGACATGCTGGTTGCCTGACGAAAGTTATCATGCCCGTGGGTGCAATAACAACGAGATCAGAGTGCTCTGTATGCCCCTACGGGTGGGCTCTAAAACGATCACCTGCTTTGCCTACACGGACGTAGGTAAGGAGCGATAGCAGGACGCGGTAGCTTTGTTAGTCAACTTGGAAAGGGCTCGCCATTGTGCTGCGTTGACAGCCGCACATCTGATCGCTTTAGAACCCGCAGAGAAGATACCGGACTTAATCGCATGCTCCCAAACAGTCCGACTCGATCTATAACTTAACTCTAGCCCTTAGCTGCTCAATTCGCCAACAGGCTTTCTGCCTCAGCTAACACTTGATCTAACACCGCCAAAATCATCTGCACATCTTGCTCTTCAATGGTCAGCGGCGGGCGTATTTTCAGTATGTTATCCGCAGGCCCCTCAGTGCCCATCAATATACGGTTTTCGCGCATGCGATTTTTCACATAATCCGCCACTGCAGTGGCAGGCTCGCGGGTCTCGCGGTCAGTGACTAAATCCAGCCCGATAAATAGCCCGTAACCGCGCACATCACCGATCAATTGATGCTTTTGCTGCAACTGGCGCAAGCCGTTTAGCAGCAAATTACCCATACTCAGGGCATTTTCTTGCAGTCCTTCGTCATCGACTATTTGCAGCACTTCTGTGCCGACCCGGCAAGATAAATTGGAGCCACCGAAGGTAGAGAAATACTCGGGCCCGCGGGCAAAGCTGGCGGCTATTTCCGGGGTTGTCACTAACACACCTATAGGTTGACCGTTGCCTATTGGCTTGCCCATCACGACGATATCCGGCAGTGCCTGCTGTTGTTCGAAAGCAAAATAGTATTCTCCCAGTCTACCCAGTGCCGTCTGTACTTCATCGGCAATACAAACCCCTCCAGCTGCTCTGATGCGCTTGTAAACACTCGCCAGATAACCTTGTGGTGGAATAATCTGGCCGCCGACACTGGGAAAAGTCTCGGCGATAAAGCCGGCTAATTTGCCACCGCGCTCATCGATTGCCGCTAGCGCATCATCGACTAAAGCGGCGTATTTTTCAGCGCGCTGCACATCATCTGCTTTAAAGCGGCCACGATATTCATCGGCTACATCCACCAGCTGTACCCAGTCCGCCTGACCTACACCGCCTTTAGCGTTAAACTTGTAAGCGGAGATATCTATGGCCCCGGTAGTATTTCCGTGATAGCCATGATCGGGAGTCACCATGTCTTTGCCACCGGTATGTGCTCTGGCTAATCGCAGCGCCAACTCATTGGCCTCAGTGCCTGAGTTGACAAAAAAACATACCGACAGTGACTCGGGCATTTTAGACAAAATTTTATTGGCAAACGCGGTTTGCGCCGGATGCAAATAGCGGGTATTAGAGTTCATTCGCAGCAATTGATCAGCCGCGACCGCCTGAATTCTAGGATGTGCGTGCCCCACATGAGGCACGTTATTGTAACTGTCTAAGTAGGGGCGACCCCACTCGTCAAATAAGTGATGCCGCCAACCGCGCAGAAACATCACCGGGTCGGCATACGTCAGCTTTACGTTCTCACCGAAATGCGCCCGTCGCTGTGCCAGCACCGCCGCCTTGGCGACCGGTTTATAGCAGGTTTTTGCATCCGGCAGGTTCATCAGTGCCGCCGGGTTAGGGCAAATAGCGTTCCACAGGGCCAGCTCATCCGGGTCGGCGACACCGGGCCAGTCTTCACCTATGCCTTTAGTACTTAGTGCCAGCTGGAAATGTAAATGTGGATTCCAGCCGCCATTGGCATGCATGCCACCCAGGGCGGCAAAGGTCTCCCCGCGCTGCAGGATTTGACCGCTGCTCAGGCTGCTGATCGACTCTGGGTCCAGGTGTCCGTACAAGGTGTAGAAGACATCTCCGGCCGCCGTTTGGTGACTGAGAATAACCATACCGCCGTAATCTAAGTTAGCGCGACGATTTTCAGTACAAACCACAGTGGCTGCTAAGGGTGTCTGCACAGCCCTGCCAGCTTGTGCAAACGCATCTACGCCAATGTGCACTGTACGTCTGTTGCTGGCTTTGTAGGGACCCTTACTGAAAGCTGCATCTGTGTATACCAGTCTGGGCTCGTTGTAATAACCCAGCCAAACACCCTCCTCAGGATGGTATGCACCGCCGAGTACTAATGCTTCTTCCCCGCTCATCGCAAAAGGGTTTTTAGGCACAGTGCAAGCTTCAACTGACAGTTCACGCATAGCGGCGTTTGCCAAATCACAACCTAATATAGGGGCAAAATTACCGCGCTCAGCCTCTAACCAGGCGGCTATTTTTGGCGCTGTGTCAGTGACAGCGAGGCCACAGGCCACCCGTAATCTACCGCCGAGCAGTTCGAAATTGACCTTATTATCGAGCAGGAATGTCCAGGCTGGCTTTTGGCTGATCAATACATAAGGGTCATCAGGCTTCTCTTTAGACACTAATGTTGAAATAACCACGCTGACAGCCAGGCGCATTCTCAGCAGTGGCCAGAGCATTTCCAGTTCTGCAGCGGTTATTGGATATTCACTGTGGTAGCCCTTCACCAGGGATTCCAGCGCCTGTTCCGGCTGATCCTGACCCAATACTACATAGGCGGCAGTAATCGCCAAGTTACAGATTCTCGGCCCGGCGCACATATCGCCGAGATCAATCAGCCCAGTTACTCGCGCAGCTTCAGTCAGTGATCCGGACACTAATATGTTGTAATCATTGACGTCGTTGTGAATTGCACCTCGCTCCAGCTCAAGCAGCTGCGGCTGTAGTTGTTGATATTGGCTGACAATATCTGCAATAACCTCACGCTTCGTATCTTCTGTGATGACCGATAGTTCATCCCCTACCCACTGTGCCGTGCTTAAATCCCACTTAAATTGACGCTGCAGCGAAGGGTGTTTAAAGTCCTGCAACGCCTTATCCATAGCGCCGACTGACTGACCTAAGTGATAGATCAAATCCAGACTCTGCGGTAGGAATTGGGCGTAAGTTTTACCTGGCATTTTCTCTAACAGCCAGACAATTCGCGACTCGCCTTCCGGCCCTGATACTGTCGTGTATAAGCCCCCGGCACTGGTCGCTAAAACACCGGGCACTGGCACTGTGGGAGCATGCTTGGACAAGTGCTCAAAAGCCCGACACTGCATATCGATAAAGCTGCTGTCACAGTCGGCGCGCATCACTTTTAATACGCCCTGGCGCTCGCCTGTGAGCAAAAAATTGAGATCGTATTCTCCATCTAGTTGTACTAAATTGGCATCTATATCCCAAATCTCTTTTAACACTTTTGTCCAATATGCTGTCATGGCTACATCTCTATCCAAATTGGTTATTGTTGTTACTTGCGGCGCTGCTGAACAAATAAGTCACTCGTGCAGCCACCCCTAAAGGTGTACTTTGAAACTTCCTAATGCTGACATAATAAAGACAGTTAATCACTATAGATAATAGCCATTTTCTAGCGGGGATATCAGCGCAGCTTATAGCGGGGCGATAACAGATAAAATCGATTGCAGAGGAGGCGGATCATGAGTGAAGA
>MAAB01037963.1_pt1 | contig 16047 bp, 21 predicted proteins | sample 1115991 | NCBI WGS metagenome assembly MAAB01 (sample SAMN04961124, study PRJNA320927) | seawater metagenome | isolation source: sample BD02T18 sea water enriched with oil for 18 days | place: USA:Gulf of Mexico | collected 2013-07-27
CTTATGATTTTACACTGTAAGATCATATGGTAAACATTTGTGATTATGGCCGCAGGTTCAACGGGTGAACGCCCATTTTTTGAAATAATCACCAGTATTAGATACTGGATTATTCATGCAGTAACATTACCAGCTATCTTTATAGCAGGTTTCTTATTCGTATACACAGGTTTGGCTTACGACGCTTTCGGTACTCCTCGTCCGGATAGTTATTTTCAGGCATCTGAAGCAAAAGCTCCTGTTGTAACACAAAGATTTGATGCGAAGTCTCAACTTGATTTAAGAACAAAATAACTATGTCTAATTCTCAAGCTCCAATGCAGGCTGCGGAAGTCCGCGTTTATCCAATATTTACTGTTCGTTGGCTAGCAGTTCACGCTTTAGCTATTCCTTCAGTATTCTTTTTGGGTTCTATTGCTGCTATGCAATTCGTAGCCCGATAAATTTAACAATCATGCAAGTAAACGAAAATCCAAACAAAGTTCCAGTTGAACTTAATCGTACAAGCCTTTATTTAGGCTTATTATCAGTCTTTGTATTGGGAATTTTATTTTCCAGTTACTTTTTCAATTAAATTAAAATTATGAGTAAATTAAAAGGACCTGATGGAAGAATTCCAGATAGACTTCCCGACGGTAGACCAGCAGTTGCATGGGAAAGAAGATGGACTGAAGGAACTCTTCCTCTATGGCTTGTTGCTACAGCAGGTGGAATTGCAGTTATCTTCGTTTTAGGTATATTTTTCTATGGTTCATACCAAGGGGTTGGAGCTGGAGGCTAACAAATCCTTACCTTGACCTGATAATCACTTATATCAAATAAGCCTAATAAGAATCAGTAAATATCCTTAGTTTCTCTTTTGTGGAGCTTGGGATATTTTCTTTTTGGGTTATCAATCCATCTTTTAATGAAAAATGAGACTTACTTTTTGGTCTTTCTTTTTCAATTAATTTAGCTACTTCAAATATTATTTTATTAGCCACTTCAGTATTTGATCTAAGATTATCCAAAACCATCTCTACAGAAACTTCTTGATGAGTTTGATGCCAGCAATCATAATCAGTAACCATAGATAAGGAGGAGTAAGCTATTTCAGCTTCTTTAGCTAATCTTGCTTCTGTGTGGTTCGTCATTCCAATTATTGAACATCCCCAACTTCTATATAAATTAGATTCTGCTCTAGTTGAGAAAGCGGGACCTTCCATTGCTAGATAGGTACCCCCTCTATGCAATTGTCTACCGCCAGGAATATTTTTTTCTCCGATTTCACTTAATATACGTGATAAATTTGTGCAGAAGGGATCTCCCATAGTTACGTGAGCAACAGCTCCCTCGTTAAAGAAGGTTGCAGGTCTATTTTTTGTCCGGTCTATAAATTGATCTGGAACCACTATATCAAGTGGCCTTATCTGTTCTTGTAATGAACCAACTGCTGATGGAGCAATAATCCATCTTACTCCTATTGATCTTAGAGCCCAAATATTAGCTTTATAAGGGATTTCAGAAGGGTTTAAACTATGTGTTCTGCCATGTCTAGGAATGAATGCTATCTCTAGGTTTCCAAGATTATATACTTTTATTGAATCAGAAGGTTTACCATAGGGAGTATTGATTTCTAGTTCTCTTAAGTACTCTATTTGATCCATTGAATAAAATCCACTTCCACCAATCACTCCTAATCTTGATTTTTCAATTGGTAATAAATGTTCTTTATTCATAGTGATGTAAATGACTTTTAATCATCTAGTACTAATTGGAGGAGGTCACACAAATGTTCTTTTAATTAAGAAATGGTTAATGTGTACGAAATTAATGCCAGAGATTCCTGTTTCAATTATATCTAGAGATTCTCATTTGGTTTATTCGGCGATGTTCCCATCGGTGCTTTCAAAATCTATTTCTCTAGAAGAGAGTTTGATTGATATAAAATCTTTAGCAAAAAATGCAAAAGTATCTTTTATAGAAGAAGAAGTAAAGGATATTGATTTCAATTTAAAGAAAATTGTTTTAAGTAATAGACCTTCAGTTAATTATTCGAAGTTGGTGCTTAATTATGGAAGTCAAACAATAATTCCAAAAGAATTTGAATCACTAGTTAAAAATCGAAATGCTTTTTCAATTAAACCTTTTTTAAGTGCTTATGACTCAATAATAAAAGAGGACATTTTTGATTCAGTTAATGAACTTCCATTTGTAATTGTTGGGAGTGGCCTTGCTGCAATTGAAGTATCATATGCTTTGCGAAAAAGATGGGGAGATAGACCTTTAAAACTATTATGTGATTCAAGAAAAATTAATAATACAATTCTAAAAAGTTTGCGGAATTCCAATATTGATTTAGTTGAAAACCTTAATTTCGAGTATGGAAAGATTCTTTTATGTCCTGGAAATACATCGCCTTCATGGGCACAAAAAAAATTATTAGATTCGGATTCTCATGGCAGAATAATTACAAAGCAGAATTTGCAGTTGAAAAGTTTTTCTGGAATTTTTGCTGCGGGTGATTGCGCAGTTGTAGATTCAGTAAGAAGACCAGCATCGGGAGTTTTTGCAGTAAAAGTTGTAAATACATTAGTCCAAAATCTAAAAAAGGATGTAGAGGGAGGATCTTTAAAAAAGTGGTTTCCTCAAAGGATCGGATTGCAAATAGTTAATACATTTCCAAGCCATCATTCAAAGGCTTTTGCTATTTATCGCAATTTTGTTTTTGGCCCTTCTTTTCTTTTTTGGATTTTAAAACACAAAATTGATCTGAAATTTGTAAACAAATTTAGATTAAAAAGGCTAATTATGAAGAGTAGTGAAAAAAATATGTCATTGAATGATTGCAGAGGATGTGCAGCTAAAGTTCCTCAGTTTGTTTTGAATAAATCATTAATAAATTCTAATTTAAATTCTTTTGCCTCATCACCTGAAGATTCAGTTGAGATATATCAAAATGGTCAAGATATTATCTTGCAAAGTGTAGATGGATTTCCTGCTTTGGTAAGTGATCCTTGGCTTAATGCAAAAATTACTACTTTGCATGCTTGCTCAGATTTGTGGGCATGCGGAGCAAAACTTTCATCCGCGCAGGCTTTAATTTCATTACCAAAAGTTGAAAGGGAATTTCAGAGTTACCTCTTTTCTCAATCACTTCAAGGTATTAAATCAACAGTTGAGGATCATGGAGGTGAATTACTTGGAGGCCATACTTTCGAGGCAAGAAGTTTAGTAAATAAACCTTATTCATTAGGAATAGATATTTCTTTAACAGTTCAAGGTATTTTAAAAAATGGAGCAAAACCATGGCTTAAATCTGGAATGAATATTGGAGATATTCTCATGATGTCTAGACCTTTGGGCGTTGGTATTTACTTTGCCGGTCAAATGCAAAATATTAATATGCTAGGTAGTTCTTCTGAAGTAATTAATAATTTAGTAAAGAGTCAGCAATATTTGATTGATGAAATTTATCTTTTTCAAAATCAATTTAAAGAATCATTAGTCAATGCTGCGACTGACATTACTGGATATGGATTTATTGGACATCTTAAAGAAATGGTTGAATCATCTAATTTATATAGGCAAAGCAATAATCTTGAGCCACTAAAAGTTTTATTAGATTTATTTGCATTTAAAGCTTATCCTGGAGTATTTGATTTAATAAGAAAAGATGTTAAAAGTACTTTCTTTGAATCTAATAAAGAAATTTTTGACAAAATTTATAAAGTAAATAAGCAAAAAAGAATAATTAATTTTTTAAACGAAAATTCATTAGATCAAGAGACTTTTAACGAGAGAATATCATTACTATTAGATCCTCAAACATGTGGACCCTTGTTGATTAGTTGCAATCGTAAATATGAAAATGTTCTAAAGGATAAATGGTACAAGGTTGGAGAGGTTGTAAAAATGTAATTAATTTCTATTTAATTTGTCAATTTCCAAATATCTTAATCTTTTGATTTCCTTTCCCATCTCCTTCCCTGGATCCCATCCTTCTTTTTTTAATGTTTCTCCATCTTTTTTTGATTTTATGAATTTGTAAATAAATAACCACTTAAACAAGTTACGCCAGTATGGTCCTCCATCACAAATTAATAATTTGACTGTCTCATCATTAAGGTTTCTGTCCTCAATAAATTCTGTCCAACTTGATGGAGAAAAATGATTGAAATTTTTTTGGTTTGTATTTAATATCTTTTTGATATTTATATAATCTTCTAATATTTTTATCTCACTATTATTTACCAAAAATCTTTGACATGCTTTTTCTAAATCTTCTGAATCTTTTAATAAGTAAAGCATATGATTTCCCTTTAACTTCTTAATCCAATTTAGTCCTCTTAAAAATCTTTTATCGACTTTAATATTTTCATTTAAGATTGAGATAATTTCCCATTTATGAATTATCGAAATTACATTAGTCAAATTATCGTGTTTGCATATTTCAGCTAGTTCCATCCTTATTCGTATGCCTAGTGCAGGAGGGTAAATCATTTTCTGATGAGTTTCTGAACTTTTCCATGGCCATTGTCTAACTGTTTCTTGAGATTGTTTGAGGGAATTATTTGAAATATTGAAATCTAACCTTGAAGCATATTTTGCACATCTAATTAATCTACTTGGATCATCTGAAATACTATTACTGTGAAGTAAGTTCAATCTTTTACTTTTTATATCAGAAATTCCTCCATAAAGATCATAGATTTTCCTTGTCGAGACCTCGAAGGCTATTGAATTTATAGTGAAATCTCTCCTCTTAAGATCCTCCTCAATAGTACTTTTATTTACTGTGGGATTTAAGCCTGGAGCAGAATAAATTTCTTTTCTTGCAGAAGCAATATCAATTTTATAGTCATTAATATTTATTTCTACAGTGTTGTATAAATTAAATTCCTTGATTAAACATAAATCTACATTTACAATATTTTTTTTTATAAATTTTGCAAGAGAAATAGAGGATCCTTCAATAACAAGATCAATATCTACAGGTTTAGAAAACGATTTTTTGTGGAATTTACTAATTAATAAATCTCTTAAATAACCGCCAACAAAAGCTACTTTAGTATTGTTATTAGATTCTATGTATTTAGCAATTAGGTTATATAGATTAAATGGAGTTTTGATTAATTCCCCTTGGATGTAATCAGAGATATCGTTCATGAGTTTTAACTTACATAACGAATTGGAGCTAATCTGGGATCTAGAATTTTACTTCCTTTATCACCAAATTTTACTGCTAAAGATATTTTTTCCCCACTCCCAAAAATATGTATGATTTCACCTTTCCCAAACTTTGAGTGAATTAGCATATCTCCAACTATCCAGCTTTTCCCTTTACTGGGACCTGAATATAATTTCCTTACTGCATTTATTGGTTTGTTAACAAATTCATTTGGATTGTTTCGATCAACTCTAGTTAAACGATCAAGATGCCAATCTCTTCTAATTGAAGCACCACCAGTTTGTGGTAATTCGCCATCCATTAAATCTTCAGGTATTTCCGAAAGAAATATTGAAGGAATTGTTGCTTCACGCATTCCACCCCATAATCTTCTTTCTCTGGCATGACTTAAGAAAACTCTTTCTTTAGCTCTAGTAATACCTACATAGCATAATCTTCTTTCCTCTTCAAGAAGTGAGGGAGTATCTATTGATCTATGGCTAGGGAAGAGACCTTGTTCTAGCCCAGTGATAAAAACATTTTGAAATTCTAAACCTTTACTATTATGCAGAGTCATGAGAGTTACAGAGTTAGGATTATTTTTCTTCGTATCATTATCAGTTGTTAAGGCTGCTGTAGAAAGAAATCCCTCTACATCTCCACTTTCTGTTTCTTCTTCATATTGAGTAGCTGCATTAATTAGTTCTTGTAAGTTATTTCTTCTATCTTCAGATTCTTCAGTCCCACTAGAGAGCAAGTCACTTAAATAACCACTTTTTTCTAATATAAGTTGTAGTAGTTGAGCGGGACCTGAATTTTCTAGGTAACACAGTAGATCATTCATAACTTCAGTAAATTTATTAATTCCTTTTGATGATCGGCCTATTGTTTCTTCAAGACTTTGCTTATCATTAAGAACCTCCCATAATGGGATATTTAACCTATTAGATAGTTCATTAAGTTTTTGAATAGTAGTCTTACCAATCCCTCTTCTAGGAACATTTATGATTCGTAAAAGACTAACGTTATCTGAAGAATTAACCAGAACTTTCAAATATGCTATTGCATCTTTAATTTCTCTTCTATCATAAAAACGCAATCCTCCAAAAATTGTATAAGGAATGCGCCACCTTACAAGAGATTCTTCTAATACTCTCGACTGAGCTCTGGTTCGATATAAAATTGCAAAATTTTTCCAAATTGGGTTTTGATTATAGTTATTGAGAGATTTTATTTTATTGGTGATTGCTTCTGCCTCGGAAATTTCATCATCACAGCTGAGTAACGTTAAAAGTTCCCCTTTTTCTTTAGTAGCCTTTAAAACTTTGTCAATTCTTTCAGAGTTGTTTTCAATTAGTGAGTTTGCAGCATCAAGGATATTGGAAGATGACCTATAATTTTCTTCTAATTTAATTAAAGATGATTTTGTATCGTCGTTGATTGAAGTTTTAAAATCTTCTTGAAAACCAATTAAAATTCTGAAGTCAGCTGCTCTGAAACTATAAATACTTTGATCAGCATCCCCAACTACAAAAATTGACCGATCTTCCCAATTGAAGAATTTTTTTGGTTCAGTATTCCCAGCAGTAATTAATTTTATAAGTTCATATTGTGTTCTATTTGTATCTTGATATTCGTCAACTAAAATATGTTTAAATCTTTTGTGCCAGTAATCTCTGACTATATCATTTTGCCTCAATAAGAAAACAGGCAAAAGTAGAAGATCATCAAAGTCTAAAGAATTATTTTTTGAGAGCGAAATCCTATATCTCTTGTAGGCTTCTGCAACTGTTTTATCAAAATTATTATCTGCTTTTTCTAAAAGATCATTAGAAGTTAAGCATTGATTTTTAGCATTACTTATTAATCTTTTAATCTTTTTGGGATCATATCTTTTTGGGTCAAGATTCATATCTTGACTAATAATTTCTTTTACTAATGTTTGAGAATCTGTTTCATCGTAAATTGAAAATTGCCTTGTCCATTTTAGGCCTTCTGGATCAGTATATTTTTCAATATCGTATCTCAGAAGTCTTGAAAATAAAGAATGGAAAGTACCGATCCAAAGGTTCTGAAGCCTCTCTTGGTGAACGTTTGTTCTTAATTGATTTTGATCAATTTCTTTGAGAGTTGTCCAAGGCTGACCAAATTGATTAAAAGCTAATTCTTGGGCTAGAAGAACCTCTAATCTTGCTTTCATTTCTTTAGCAGCTTTGTTAGTGAAAGTGACTGCGAGAATGTTATAGGGATCTATAGAGTTATTTTCAATAAGATTCGCAATTCTGTGTGTAAGAGCTTTAGTTTTCCCGCTACCTGCACCTGCTACAACTAATAGTGGTCCATAAACATGTTTTACTGCTTGAAGTTGTTGATTGTTTAGGGACTTAAAAAGGAAATTGTTGGTTTGAGGCACTTTTGGAAGGGTTTTTCAAAAATCAGACTTTACTATGAGATTCAGATTCCGTTTCTAGATCTTCTAACGCTTTTTTTAAATTAATAAGTTCATTATTGTTATTAATTATTTCTTCAAATTTATTTTGAGGCATCTTTAATTTCATACTTCTGTCTAGAATTTCTTTTTCCAATCTCTTTTTATATGAGGAAATAAGTTTCTTTGATAATTTTAAATCCTGTTGATCCAAAACTTTATTAAAATGTAATGTCATTTTAGCGGAAAAAAAATTTTTATTTGAATTATTTCAACTATCACTTTGGAATGAAGTTATTAATTAAGAAGCGTTGCGTTAAGTTTGAAATTGTATTGTTTTTACTAGCTTTGTATTATTCTTAATATCGGTCTTTAATTTTTTACTACAGGAATGTCAGTTTCAAAGAATAATCAACTATTGTCAGCCGATAAGAAATTAAATGATTTAAGCAATATAAAAGAATTTATTAATACTGCAAACTCAAGATTAGACGCAATCACCTCAATAACCAATAATTCACATGCAATTGCAGCAGACGCTGTAACAGCAATGATTTGCGAAAATCAAGATTCACTTAATTCAAAAATATCTTTAAATACAACTAACAAGATGTCCGTTTGTTTAAGAGATGGAGAAATAATCCTAAGGATTGTTGCTTATCTTTTAATTTCTAATGACGAATCAGTTTTAGAAAAAAGTTGTTTGAAGGATCTTAAAAATACTTATCTTGCTCTTGGGGTACCTTTAAGAAATGCAAGAAGGGTTTTTCAATTAATGCGAGATGCAACTATCTCTGATTTGAATTCAACAGTTAATAATATGAGTGGAAACAAAGGCTTTCTTCCTAAATTAATATCTGAAACAGAGTTTCAATTTGAAAGGATAATTAATCTTTTAAACTAGCTAAATTCCTTATCTCTGAAGTATGGGAAGTCTGTATAACTGATTTATTTTCTAGATTTCTAATAGTAGAAAATCTGGATCTTACATGAGTGGATAAAAAGGAAATTCTCTCTTCGGAAACTGTTGATTTATAAATAGTTTTAATGTGTAAATTATTTTGTTCATCAACAAAATAATTGGATGATGAAATAAAGGATTCTGTATAACCTTTATTTCTTAAAACAATTCCTGAATTTTCATCTTTGGGTAAAAAAATCAGAATAGTTTCATCTCCCTCACTGATATCATCATTGTCCCAATCACTAATAGCTTGCCAGTTTATAGAAATGGCTATGCTCTCTAGGTTTAAACTAAATTTATAATTTTTAAAAATTTCAACGACTTTTTTATTTTTTTTGTTGATATGTTTTATATATATTTTACTAGTTGAGTTTTCAAATTCCTGAAAAGCTAAAGTGTGAGTACTTCTAATAGATTTCCACTCTCCTATACTTTTATCAATGAATTGATTAATTATTGTTAGATTCTTCGTCAAGTTTATCTTCTACGGAATGATTTTCTGCTTTTTGTATCATTCTTACCATTGAATCCACCATTAATCTCTTTGCAGAAGTTACTTTTAATCCAGAAGGAGTAGTTGATATTTGTTCTCCAGGGCGATCATATGAAGTTGGTCTAAATGGAGTCATCTAATAACTTTAAAAATTAATCGATTTCTATTCTTGCATGAATCATTATTTATATAGTTATTGTTTGCGAAAATGTCATATCTTTCTTCTTTGATTACAGAATTATCAACTGTTTTGTTATTTAGGCATTTTATTTTTTGCCAATCCTGAAATAGTCGCTAAAGCAAACATTCCCAATAGAGCAATCCCTAGAAATAATCCTGCTCCCTGGCTAACTCCAGCTCCTACTGCTACAAGTATAGAGTCACTGATTAGAAGACTTATTAATAATGCAGGAGTAAATATTTTCCAGCGAGTTCCTCCAATACCAATTGCGTAGCTTAGAAAATCAAAAAGGCCAGTCATTAGTAGACCTGTCATGAGAAAGAAATTTTCTTCTAGCTGGTTTTGATTAAAACTTTCAATCTTTTGCATTGCTTTCGGGCCTACTAAATTACGTACAGGAACCCGACCATAATTTCTTGCGATAAAGAAAGCAGCTTGGCAAAAAACGATATCAGAAAAGATTATTGTCATGTAACCTTTTTGAAATCCTAGTAATGAACCAGCTAGCAGAGAATAAGCTGAACTTGGAAGGGCAGGTAAAATAATACTTATTCCTCTGAGTATGAATATTCCAAAGGGAGCCCAAATCCCCATAATTTCTATTTTGTTCCTTAGAGGTTCAATGCCATAATTTTGGATTAAATAAATCAATACAACAAATATTGCTATAAAAAAAACTACTGAGAAAAATTTCTGTATTTTATTCATTATTTTTCTAATAAATTTATTGGAAGTAAATTCTTAATTTAATATTTGATTCTATCTATAATAGAAATACTAATCAATAAAAATTTTTACAAATTTTTAATTTTTTATTTCCTACTAATAAAAAGAATAAAGATATTCTTGAATCCATTAATCGACATTTTAAAAAAAGAAAGAAAATATTTTCTATAAAGATGTTTTACAAAAAAATAAATCTGTTTCATCTTTAGAGAATTTAACTGCAGAGTTTAGTTTAAACAAGCCTATAATATAAGGGTACTTTTTATTTAAGTTCTTTTAAAAGTTCGACACTTAGAGGTTTAAGTAGATTTCTAACAATATTTTCAATTAGGGCTAAATTAATTCCTTCATAATCATGTGCAATAAAGTTTCTAACAGCATAAGCACCTTGTGTTGCTTCTTTTATAATTTTATTTGAAGAGTTTAATTTGTTTAAATTTTCGCCAATTTGCATAAGACACATTAGAAGGGAATGTTTACCTATTCTATCATCTAAGGTATTAACTACACCGTCATAGTTAGAAACAATATATTCTATATCATCTATATATTTTAAAATAGTCTCTATTCTAGCTTTAGACATATATCAAATCTTTTTTAATATATTTATTTGCAATAGAGTCTAAAGAAGACTTGTCTACAAAATCAATATTTCTGTTTAGTTCTTTTTTTAAGAGCTCTTTGATGTCCATAATATGCGTGATACTATTCCATCCTGAGTATTTTTTTAAATACTCTTTGGTATCTTTAATTTGATAAAGTATGTCAATATCACTTGTAGGATTTTCTTCATTTCTTGCAAAAGATCCAAAAATACCTATAAGTTCAAATCCTTCATTTTTAATTATTGGTTTTAATTGTTTTAATTTTTCTAAAATCTGATTATTCATACTTTATCCTTTCATTAATTTAATTTATTTTATTATACAAGAATTTTATACATTTTTATAATTTCTTATTTGAACTTAGTTTGCAATAAGTTCTTTACTTTTCTCTGTACAAATATCAATAGCTGTATTCATTAAATCTCCATCAGTAATTCCTGCAAAGGATTTATATTCTGAGGCTTGCACGCAGTATGATTTTGCTGCTGCTACTGTTGTTGGTTTTTTCTCTTTTGCAAAATCAAACAGTTGTTGTCCTACACTTTGGGCACTAATTCCTAGTGTTTTTAATCCCGATGCTATATCAAATGCAAAAATACTTGAACTTATAAATAATATTGAAATAAATAGTTTTTTCATAATAATCCTTTTTTTGAAGTATATAATAATTTTGATTATATTTTAGAAGTTTTTTCATAATCTGTCACGCTTTTGTTTTGTAAATCGTCTTAGATATATACCAAAACACAAAAGGAAAGAGTATGATTGATGAAAAAAAATCTTTAGAAATGTTAGAGGGCTATAGCGCTCACTATAATTACGATGTAAGTTACATGAAAAGTATGTTAAAAGAAGCACCTAGCGCTTATGAAACCTTTGAAGGGTTTTTACCTATGGCTTCTTACTCAAATAAAATAGAAAATGATGTTTTTTTTGTAGCTCAATTAACTGCTATGAAAAATGAGGATTGTGGCTCGTGCTTGCAATTAATAGTTGATAAAGCAATAGAAGCAGGTGTTGAAAAAAATATTATAGAAGAGCTTATGTTTAATGAGGGGAAAAATTTAGACGATGAATTAAAAGACGTATATGAATTCACACTTGCTGTTGTAACATATGAAGAAGTAGATAAAAACTTATATGATAAAATGAACTGGACATATTCCAAAGAAATAATGGTTGAATTATCTTTAGCAATTGCTTCTTGTAAAGTATTTCCAACACTTAAAAGAGTATTGAACAACTTTGAATCTTGTTCGCTAATAAAAATAAAGGTTTAAAATGCAAGCACGTGATGAAGTAAGCAAAGAAGTAGAACTGCATAGAAAAGCACTTATTTCTTATGTATATCGTTTGACTGGCTCCTATGAAGAAGCCAAAGATATTACACAAGAGTGTATTTTAAGATATCTTACTTTTGAAAAAGAAGAAATTATAAATGAAAAAGCTTGGATGTTTAAAGTAGCTACTAATTTATCACGTGATTTTTTAAAAAGTGCTAGAAATACGAAAGAATCATATATAGGGCCTTGGTTACCAGAGCCTTATATTGAAGAGTCTAACGATACTTCTAGTGACTTAGAGTTAGACGAGTCTTTAAGCATTGCATTGATGATTATTATTCAAACACTTTCGATTAAAGAAAGAGCTGCTTATATTCTGCATGATATTTTAGAATTTAAACACAAGGAAATTGCCTCTTTATTGGATATCAATATACAAAGCAGTAGACAGTTAAGTTCAAGAGCAAATAAAAAAATAAACAAGAACCTTCTCCTACTAGTAGTTCCAAACACAATGAGTTAAGTTATTCTTTTTTGGATGCGATTAAAACAGGGAATACTCAAGCCTTGATTAATATCTTTCAACATGATGTTGAACTTCTTGCAGATGGTGGTGGAAAAGCAAGTGCTCTTAAAAAAGTACTTTTTGGGGACAATAAATTTATTGCAAATTTTTTAATAAATGTCTTAAAAAAAGCATTCAAAAATCAAGAAGAAAAGCTTGAATTAAAAAGCACCTATTTTAATGGAAGTTTGGGCTTACTTTTATTTTATGATAATAAACTTGAAACGGCCTACAGTTTTGAAATAAATGAAAATAAGATAGCAAAAATATTCGTACACAGAAATCCCGATAAACTAGAGCTATTTAAATAAAATAGATTCTTCTATTCTCCCTAGCCTTATTTACTCCATCCATTTGACTTAATATCTAAAATAATATATACTTAACCAAACGTACGTTTTAATAAAAGGAGTATTATGAATTATTTATTTAAGTTTAGTGGTGAAGGAAGTTCTATTAAAAATAAAATTGATTTATTTGATGTGTTATTTTCATCTCTTGGTGCATTAATCGCTATGTTGGTTTTGACTTATCTTACTAAGTCTTATTCAAGTCTACTTGTTATGGGTTCTTTTGGAGCCTCTTGTGTTTTACTCTTTGCTTATGAAAAAAGTCCTTTCTCTCAACCTAGAAATGTAATAGGTGGGCATTTTATTTCTACATTAACTGCCTTGGTATTTTTACACTTTATTGGTGATATGTGGTGGGTTATGGCATTAGCTTTGAGTACTGCTATTTTTTTAATGCTTCTTACACGAACGGTTCACCCTCCAGCTGGTTCTAATCCTATAATTGTATTTCTATTATCTTCTTCCTGGGATTATTTGTTTTTTCCTTCTTTGTTTGGTTCTATTTTATTGGTTCTTGTTGCTTTGTTCTATGTCAATCTTCATAAAAAGAAGTCTTACCCCCTTACTTGGTATTAGAAAAAGAAGAATTGTAAATTTTAAAATTCTTTTTTATTCCTTACTTCTCTTATATTATGGGGAAGGAAGATATATATGCTAATTGAAAAATCAGATATGTAAGGTAATTTATTTAATTCTATTTGGAATGAACGTTCTTTTATGATAGAATTCTTTATTGGAACGAACATTCCAAATAATAAAAGGATTAAAAATGAATAAAGTATTAGGGAAAGTAGCAGTAGTAACAGGGGGTAATAGTGGAATTGGATATGCGGCGGCAAAAGACTTATTAGCAAATGGTGCAAAGGTAATAATTACAGGGCGTGATGAACAAAGAGTAAATGATGCAGCTAAAGAATTAGGAGTAAAAGGAATAGTTTCTGATGTCAGAGATTTAAAATCCATTGATGCCTTAGTAAGCCAAGTAGAAGAGGAAGATGGAAAGATTGATATTTTGTTTGTAAATGCTGGTATTTTTACTCCTGCACCTATTGGAAGTATTTCCGAGGGGGTTTATGATGATCTTATGGACATTAATTTTAAGGGAGCAGTTTTTACAGTAGAGAAGTTTATTCCAATCTTAAATGATGGTGCATCTGTTATTAATCTGTCTTCAATTAATGCTTACACGGGAATGCCTAATACTGCAATTTATGGAGCTTCAAAAGCTGCAATGAATTCTTATACAAGAACAGCAGCAACAGAACTAGCGCCTAGAAAAATCAGAGTAAATGCAGTTAATCCAGGACCTACACAAACTCCTATATTTGGTAAAACAGGTTTACCAGAGGCAGATTTAAATGTATTTGCAGGGGCTATGATGAATAGAATTCCTTTAAAGCGTTTTGGTCAAGTAGAAGACATTGCCCATTTAGTGACTTTCTTAGCCTCTGATGACGCTTCGTTTATTACAGGCTCTGAAATTAATATTGATGGCGGTATGAATATTAATCCTCTTTTATCTTAATAGAATATTTGTGGATAATTATATCTTTGCTATAATTAGCAAAGATAATGATGGAGAAAATAATGCCAAGAGTTAAATTGTTTGACAAAGATGACGTTTTAAAAAAAGCCATGCTTTTATTTTGGGATAAAGGCTACCATGCAACTTCTATTCAAGACTTAGTAACTGCTCTTGGAATAAATAGAGGAAGTTTATACGATACCTTTGGTGGCAAAAAGAATCTTTTTGAACAAGCTCTTGCTTTGTACTGTAATCATAATATTAAGATTACACGTGAGTTTCTTCAAAGTGAAGAAAGTGTAAAACTGGCGATTAAAAAACTTTTCCAAGTTTTTATTGATGATTCTGTGGAAGATAAAAAAGGATGTTTTGTAGTAAATACAACAACTGAGCTGTCTTGTGAAGAAGATATTATAAATGCAGCGCTTCTACATAATAAAGATAATTTTGAAGCTATGTTTTGCGAGTGTTTAAAAAAAGGGCAAGAATCAGGTGAAATATCTCAAGACAAAGACATAAAAAGTTTGAGTTATTTGATATATGTTTTGTTCTCTGGAATAAGAGTGGTAGCACGCTTAGAAAAAGACAATCAACGCTTACATAAATTATCAAATGTGGTACTTAGTTTACTGGATTAAAAAAGAATTATTTACGAACTTTTTGTAACCCAGTTGTTACTTATACTTGATATTCTCTTTTATCTTAAATTAAAGAGTGCAATATGAATCAATCACTTATAATAAATACCTTAAGCAATTTAAATTACCAAGAACTTGCATTTGCTAAACAATGTGGTTTTGAAGGGGCTGTTTTACCTTTTAATACAGATTACGATCTTATCTTTATAGATGATTGTAAGAACAGTGATTATATTAATGAGTTGGCCATTGAGAGTGGATTTGATAAGTTTGTTTTTGTTGATTTTATAAATAAAAAAGAAAAAGTATATAGTATTTCTGATGTAGCCTAAAACAAAAACCCGAAGGTTTTTATTTATTTACCAATAAATTCTTTTTCATTGGTATTTTCTACTACTTTTTCTGAAATTTGACTAACTTCTTGTGCTACTTTATTTGTAGAACTAGCAGTAGCTGCATTTCTTTGTGTTGCTTGATCAAGTGTATTAATAGCATCGTTTATTTGTTCAATTGCTGTTAATTGTTCTTTTGATGACGTTGAGACAGTAGTAATTAATTCAAGTGTATTGTGAATATTTGAATTAAGTTTTTCATAACCTTCAATCATATCAGAGGAAATCTTTTTCCCGTCATTTGCTTTTGCTGTTGCAATTTCAACTAAATCTTTAATTTCTTTTGCGGCTTCTGCTGATCTTGCTGCAAGGTTTCTTACTTCTTGTGCAACAACTGCAAAGCCTTTTCCCGCTTCTCCTGCTGTTGCTGCTTCAACCGCTGCATTTAAAGATAAAATATTTGTTTGAAAAGCAATTTGATCAATTACAGTAATCGCATCAGCAATAGCATTTGTTTGAACATTGATTTCTTCCATTGATTCAACGGTTCTACTTGCTAGGTCTTGACCTTGTGAAACAGAAGAGGAAACTTCATTTGCATACGAATCCATTTGTGAAATATGATTAGCATTGCTTTGCATATTTCCAGTAATTTCTTCAACTGCTGCAGCTGTTTCTTCTAGATTTGCTGCTTGTTCATTTGCAGAATTAGTTAAGGTATCAACATTTATAGACAAATTGTCTGCACTAGAAGCAAGTACTAAACCAATTTTTTTATTATCTACTAACATAGAGGTTACTGCATTTC
>MAAB01007521.1_pt1 | contig 16039 bp, 19 predicted proteins | sample 1115991 | NCBI WGS metagenome assembly MAAB01 (sample SAMN04961124, study PRJNA320927) | seawater metagenome | isolation source: sample BD02T18 sea water enriched with oil for 18 days | place: USA:Gulf of Mexico | collected 2013-07-27
CAACTCTAAGTCTAGCTTTAATTCAATATTCAAAAGAGAAACCGGTTCAACACCCACACAATTCATGAAAAACATTAAAGATAAATAAGCAATAAAAACAATGCATTGACATTTTCTGGACGTTTCCTAAAAGTGCATTATCACGATCTAGGACGCAATATTAACCACTTTTAGTAAATTACTCTTAATTCATTTATTCAGGAGTAGTCATGCCAACCTTTCAATTTATAAAAAACATTATCTCTCATTGCCATCCATGGCACCGTGCCATACCGTACATCCTGTACATAAAAACGCTTTTAATTAGCCTTTCAATTTTAGTATTGCTGCTGTTCGCAATAACCGCCATTGCAATTTTTTCGTTAGATTATCGAAAACCAACCGGTTTGATGCCGGTAGATAATCAAAGTGCTTTGGTGATTGATAACGTCAATATAGTCAAAGTCAAAACTAATCAGCTGCTGAGGAACAAACAACTAGTTATCCAAGGCGGTAGGATAACAGCCATCAACGAGGCAAAGACTCCAATAGCAAACAACCTGAAATTAGTAGATGCTCAAGGCGCATTTATTACACCTGGTTTATTCGATATGCATGTTCATTTGCATGATAGAAAATACCTAATGCTAAACCTTGCTTATGGCGTCACCAGCGTTCGGAATTTACGTGGACAAAATATGCACTTAAGGTGGAAGCATGAGTTACAAAATAACGAATGGTTAGGTAGTAACCTTCACCTTAGTTCGCCTGTATTAGCAGGAGCAGGTACCCATGAGCTAAATGAAGAAATACTCACCCCAAAGGAAGCTAAAAAAGCAGTTAACCAAGCTAAAGAAAATGGTTATGACTTTATTAAAGTATACGGTTATTTAGCACCTGATATTTTTGAAGCCATTATTAAACAAGCAAGAGAAATAGATTTTCCCGTTGCAAAACATGGCCCTCACCCTGCTAAAGGTTCTGACTGGAGTTACATCGAAGGATTACAATCATTAGAACATGTCGAAGATATTTTTCAGGGTCCATTAAATTACCAATATGACCAAGAAACAATGCAGTCAACGGCGATAAAAATTAAAGCCACCAATGTTCCTGTCGTACCGACTTTAGCAACATTTAACCATTTAACTCAGCTTAGTAACGGTAAACAAACCTTTATCGACAGTTTAGATTTAGATTATTTAAATCCACTTTACTTTGATATTGAAAGCGAGTTTAGTATTACACGTTGGTTAAATGATAATGAACAACAAAGTGCTTATCATCTAGAGAAACAACAGCACCTATTTAATATCGTAAAGGTACTAAATGAGTATAAGGTCAAACTCTTGGTAGGCTCAGATGCTGGTACTATGTATAGCTTGCCTGGGATCTCAACTCATAATGAAATGCAGCTACTTAAGCGGGCAGGATTATCAAATCATGACGTACTAAAAGCCGCAACCATAAACGCAGCCGAAACCCTAGCAATAGCAAGTGACTATGGCAGTATAACCACAGGTAAAGTTGCCGACTTAGTCTTGGTATCAACTAACCCACTTGATGACATTCAAGTCCTTAGCAACCCATTTGCAGTGGTTAAAAATGGCCAATGGTTAGACAGTGCACAACTTGAAAAACTTAAAGTTGAAGCAAAAAATACCAATAATTATTTTTGGAGTGTTATGAGCTTGATTGAAGATTTACTGATAAGAGCGTTCAATTAATCGTTTTAGTAAACCGCTTATTAAATAGAAAAACGACCAGTCAATGAGATAATCTCGATGACGGTCGTTTTTTCAATTGCTCGCGTTGATAATATTTATCTGTTATTTCATTTGCTGCGTAATGCCGAATCCACCGCAATCTTTTCAGGGCCACTATTAAAGCTGAATCGATATAACAAACTGACACTAAATACCCCAAATAATATACTCAGTGCTTGCCACCAAAGCTCGCCATTAAGGGTAAAAATGTAGCTGAACGTTACTAATAAACGTAACGATTCTACCAACCACGCCCAAGCTCTTTGCTCTTGCACCAAACTTAAGCTGATCATGCTAAGTAGCAATATACCGCTGACTAATAAGGTGATTTGATGAGTTAACTCAGGAGCTAAAACTAGAAAATAGACCGATAAGGCAATGAGCAAGGTATGTTGTAACCCGACATAAATATTTGCCAAAAGGGGCAATTTAATATCAAATTTCTGTAAATTTTTAGGGTTAGTATACTGGCGAGGCACCGTTTTAATCACATCATCGGGTCGCCAGCCTGTCGGTTTAAACCACAGGGTTAACTTATTTCGCCAGGACTTAGTATGCCAAGCATCTTCTGCTAACCGGTAATAAGGTTCAATATTTGCCCAAACTGGATTCCAACTTTTTAATGCTTTGCGTACCCCATAGACCGGTTTTTCACTGTCCAACTCCACTTGATAAGTATTAAAGAGCCTATCCCAAATAATGAAAACACCAGCGTAGTTCTTATCAATATAAACCGTATTTTGACCATGATGTACACCATGTAAGCTAGGTGTAACAAAAACGGCTTCTATCCATGAGGGTAACTTGCCTACAAGTTGAGTATGAACAAAAAATTGATAAATTAAATTTAAGCCACCTACCGTTAAGGTCACGATGGGATCTATGCCTAAAAAGGCCATCGGTAAATAAAATACCCAACCAAACCAAGCACTGGTACTGGTTTGCCTTAGCGCGGTAGACAGGTTGTACTCCTCACTTTGATGATGCACCACGTGAGAGGCCCATAAGATATTTACTTCATGGGCATAGCGATGAAACCAGTAATAACAAAAGTCGTATACGATGAAGGCCACTATCCAAGTACTAGCACTATCTGTAGACCAAGTTAATAATGCATATTGGTTAAAACAATATTGATAAATTGAAAACGGAATGATTAACAGCACGACACCTGTTATACGGCTGATGATGCCAGTACTGATGGAGTTTATAGTGTCATTAACTTGATAGTAGTTAGTTTTTTTAAAAAAATTAATGGCTATTTCTATACATAGAAAAAAAATAAAAATGGGAATGGCAAGGACAATAATATTCATAAATCACTCTTTTCTATTAGCTTAACTTAAACTAGCACAACAGATCAAACCAGTTAACGATTGAGCAAAGATATAACAATTAATAACCAGACAATAAGTGTTTTTTAAGTCATTGTCTGCTTAAATAGCTAAGTCTTTAATGATTAACAAATAATCATCGCGGTATGGAATCAACTAAATGAAGAAAATCATATTTTTCGTCTCAGCAATAATCCTCTTATTAACAAGTATCAGCCTTTGGCAAGCGATGTTTCACTTTCAAAATGTGCAATATCAACCAACTGGTAAACTTATCCCTGCAAAGGTTGAACAATCTGCTGCTGTTGAGCGTTTATCACAAGCAATTCAAATTCAAACGGTTTCCAACGATGATCCTAAAGCGTTTAACCCGCTACCATTTACCAATTTCCAGCAATTTCTTAAAGACAAATTTCCAGAAACCCATGCTAATGCTGAACTAACAATCATTAGCAATTATAGTCTCGTCTACAAGTTCGAAGGCAGTAATCCTGATTTAAAGCCCATTCTCTTGATGGGCCACATGGATGTAGTGCCCGTAGATGAAATTACCGCCAAGCAATGGACCCATAAACCCTATAGCGGAACCGTAGCCGATGGCATGGTATGGGGACGCGGAGCAATTGACGACAAATCAACGGTGATGGCACTCATGGAAGCAATGGAGCTGACGCTGACAAACGATATCGCTTTTGAACGAAGCCTGTACTTTTCTTTTGGTCATGATGAAGAAATTGGCGGCAAAAAAGGCGCAGCACAAATTGCTAAATACTTTAAAAAACAGGATATAACCTTTGATTTTGTTCTTGATGAAGGCGGACTAATCATTGAAAAAGGCATGATGCCCGGAGTAGACAGCCAAGTCGCAATAATCGGTATCGCTGAAAAAGGCTTTGTGAACATTCGTTTAGTGGTTGAGCAAACAGGGGGACATTCATCACAACCTCCTGAAAATACTGGCCCAGGAATATTGGCTAAGGCTATAGTAAAGCTCGAAGAAAATAAATTTCCTACTGATCTTTCTTTTCTCAGTACCACATTTGATAAAGTTGGCTACTTTGCTGACTTTAAATCGAGGTTAGCATTAGGAAATTTGTGGTTATTTGCTCCTATTGTTGAAAAATCCTTATTGTCCAAAGGGAGAACAGCCGCCAGCATTCGTACAACAACGGCGACGACTATGTTAAGTGGTAGTGATAAATCAAATGTATTACCAAGCAAATCAACAGCTGTGGTTAATTTTAGAATTATGCCAGGACAAACTTATCAAAGTGTCGCTCAATATGTTGAAGACGTTATTGATGATCCCCGTGTAAAGCTAGAAGTATTTATGGAGAGTAACCCCTCTAAAGTTTCAAGTATCAACAATTCTGGATATCAGCTACTTGAGCAGACCATTCGTGAGCTAGACGATAATATTTTAGTTGCCCCGTATTTAGTACAGGCAGCAACCGACTCCAAACACTTCTACCAAGTATCAGATAATATTTATCGCTTTATTATGGTAAAAATTAATAATGACTTACTGAAATCTATTCACGGCATTGATGAACGGATAGTGATTGAAGACTATATACAAGGCATACAGTACTTTCATGAAGTGATTAAAAAGGCAACGTTATATTAATTGAACTGAAGCTCATTGATTTGTCGGACTGAGTGCCGACAGATCAAGTATTTTTTATCCTCCACAAAGTTTTAATTTCTTGTAACAAGGCACTTATTACAGGCTCATTGGCTCTATCTTTAGCCACAACAAAGTGCAAGGTAGTTGAAAAATCTAGCGACGATAGTATTTGAATTTGCTTATTCTTTTCTGCCTGAAGCGCTTCTTCCATTTCTAAAAAGCTCAATCCTAAACCACTTTTAACCAACTCTAGTCGAGTACCGTCATCACTGGTTTTTAATACCGATGGAATGTTTTTACCGAGTTTAGTTTTTAATAAATCATCAAAAGGACAATAGTCCCCCATCATTATCCACTGGTGGTTGCTAAGATCAGCTTTAGTTAATATTTTACTGCGATCAAATGTTAATGGCGCCACGGTTGTTATTTGTTGTTCAATCACCGCTACGCCAACATAGTCAGCAGGGATATCACCAAAAATATAACCACCATCTAAGTGATTATCCCTAATGTCATCGATGGTTTTCCCCGTAGATTGTTGATGAATGTATAAACTGATACCCGGACTGTTTTCATGTAAATTTTCGGCTAACTCAGCAAGCCTCATTTGTTTGGCGGTTAAATTCAGCCCTATACGAAATGTGCCAATGATTTCATGTTGATTATCAGCCGCAAGATTAACTAAATCTACTGCACTATCTAAAGTACGTTGTGCTTTTGTCAATAATAACTGGCCTTTGTCGGTTAAAGACATGCCTTTACTAGAGCGAATAAACAATTCCGTGGCGAGCTCTTCTTCCAACGTTTTAATGTGAGCGCTTATCGCAGGAGGCGTTGTATATAAGCGCTTTGCCGCTTGCGTTAAATTCCCCGTTTGAGCAACAGCAACAAAAGAGCGTAAGTGATAAAATTCCAACGTCTTTTCCTTAAAGTAGACCAATCAATTTTTATTATATCCCCGCTTAAGTATTACACCATTCATTTATCTTGAACACTGTCTTCAGAAATGATGAATTTTTCATAGTCTTTAATCAGGCTACATTAGCTACATCAAAATCAATCACTAATAAAATATTAAACGATTAATAATATCAGGAGTATTTATGTCAAATAACAGCAATGCATTTTCTTACCAAGGTGCACCAACTCAACAAGCTAATGATTTTTTTGCCACTAAGCTAGCCTGCGAAACAGATTGTTCAGATGTTTACGCCGATATCAAAGCAGGCAATAAGAACTATGTTTTATTGGATGTACGTTCTAAAGAAGCCTTTGATAAAAGCCATGCCATTACTGCGATAAGCATGCCTCATAGTGACATTAATAGTGAGTCATTTGCACAGTATCCTAAAGATACTTTGTTTGTTGTTTATTGTTGGGGCCCTGGTTGTAATGGCGCAACTAAAGGCGGATTAAAAATTTCGGCTTTAGGATTTTCGGTAAAAGAAATGATCGGCGGAATTCATTACTGGGAAGACTTTGAACGATACCCGGTAAATCGTCGAGTTACTGAAGTGCAAAAGTAAAAAAGACCCGCGATAGGCAACCATTATCTATAATAGTGGTTGCCATAATTTCATTAAAAAAGTTTGAGGATCATATGGTTAGTTGTTTTATTGAATATATTATTGATGAAAATAAAGTCAAAGAGTTTGAACATTATGCCAAGCTCTGGATCTCGTTAGTCAATGAATTAGGTGGCCAACATCAAGGTTATTTTTTGCCATCAGAAGGTGCCAACGATATTGCCTTGGCGTTATTTACTTTTCCTAGCTTAGCTGCTTATGAGCAATATCGAAATACCTCTTTTAAACATTCAGCCAGTATTGCCGCTTTTGATTATGCAAAACAAACCCAATGCATTAAGCGTTATCAGCGTAGCTTTTTTCGACCATTATTTAGTTAAATCTTAAGGACAAGTAATGGAATATTGCATTCGCCTTGCGACAAATAAAGATCAACCATCTATTTTAGTGATGATGCAACAACATGCACTGTTTGAAGGACATGAACTCAGCCTTTCTAAACAACACCAACAATTAAACAACATCGAAAATCTACCTGTCACTATTTTTGTCGTTGAATCAAATGACATGCTTATTGGTTATATGTCAGTGATCAAACAGTTTTCAACGTGGGACATGGATTGGTACCTTTATCTTGATTGTTTGTACTTAACGGAGCAAGCCAGAGGGCATGGCATAGGTCTAAAGTTGATGGAAAACCTGAGGGATTTTGCCAAAAGAAGCAAGGTAACTATGATCCAATGGCAAACACCAAAGGACAATTTTTCTGCGATATCATTTTATCAAAAACTCCCGGCCATCAATAAAGAAAAGCAACGCTTTTTCTGGCCAGTCTAAATAGTTTTCATCTCCATTTATAATACGATGAGAAAGCTTTACATTGGCCTTTTTGAACAACTTGGTGAGTTTTATTCTGAAGAATTATAATGTTTAACAAAAACATCATAAATCACTTTTTCAACCTCAGTACCATAACAACGTGTATGTTTAAATACACCATCTTCTTCATAAACACTTGAGTTATAGATGACATATTTAATTGCATCTTTTCCTTGTACTCTTGAAGGGTAATTCTTTAATTTATCTAGACGACCTAAACGCTTCATCATGTCAGATAAGCAGTCTTCATCCATCTGAAACTCTGAAACGTGATGACCGACATATTGACTTCTTGTATACCCTAGAACCTCAAGTTCACACATGTTTGCATAAAGAATAATGCCTTCGGGTGAAACGGCGTGAATACCAATTGTTGAGTTATCAATAAATTCTTCAGGACTTTCAGTAAACATAAATCACCTAACGAGCTAATAGCCTAACTCGTTTTCAAAATTGCACATTTATATAATCACTCTAGCTGCTTTAATTTCGTTTAACAATCTTAAGCCTCTATATTTCAGGCTATTTTTAACAGCCAGTGTGCTCGTATAACTCTAATGGAAGTCCATCTGGATCTTTAAAAAAGGTAAATTTTTTATTAGTAAACTCATCTATTCTAATTGGTTCTACAACTATATTTCTTGAAATTAAATATTGCGACATTATTTCAACTGAATCGACAGAAAAGGCTAAATGCCTCAAACCTAGAGCTTCAGGAAAGCTTGGTCTGTCTGGTGATTTAGGGAAAGAAAACAATTCTATTTGAGCACCACTAGGTAGCTTTAAGTCGAGTTTATAAGAACCTCTGCTTGCTCGGTAATTTTCGGCAATAATTTCCAGCCCTAAAATATCAGAATAAAAGTGCTTTGATTTTTCATAATCAGAGCAGATTATTGCTGCATGATGGATAGATTTTAACACTTCACTCTCCTTGGCAAAGTATCCACTTTACTTATTCAATATTTGCTTTAAGTCTTCGGGAATAGGCATTGGTTTTAATGGATTGACATTGGCTCCGCCTGTATTTCCTGTAGGAACCCAAATTTTGGAAAACAATACCGAAGCGATTATTCTGGTCACTTGCCCAAATACTTCTCGAGCATTGTGTTTCTTGAAACCAACTTTCAGCATCCACCAATGGGATTTAGTATGTGGAATGATATAACTTTGCCCAAGAATATGAGCTCGTTCTAAATGGTGAAATGCAGAGTCAAATTCATTAAGTTGATAAAAATGAATAGCTTCTTTCATTTCTAAACAGTAAGCATCTTTAAGGTTTTGTCGCATCACTTTATCCATTAATTTTTTTTAACACTCTGAAAATTATAAAGTACGTCATACTCGGCATGCAAACTTAACACTATATTATTTAATACATGAAAAGCATTAAACAGCGATCAATGAATTAAATAAAATTCGGTAGCCATTAACTACCGCAGCTGTTGAGCGCTAAGTCTATATTGTCTACAATAGCGTACTTTAAATTTAAGTCAGGTCACTAAAATGAACGATAGTAAATCGCTACCAGAATTACCGGATCGCCTTTCGGGAAATTCCCGTAGCCCACACCATGTGGCAGAAATTTTTGAACACAACATTGGGATTCGACTAAACGGCAAAGAGCGTACCGATGTTGAAGAATATTGTATTAGTGAAGGATGGGTAAAAATTGCCTCTCCTAAAGCCTTGGATCGTCGAGGACAACCTCTTTTGATCAAGATAAAAGGAACGGTTGAAGCCTTTTATAGTTAATACCATTTTAGTCTCCACCTCCATAATCAGGATGTGGAGACTAAAATGAAAAAATACTTTTCATTAGTACATCAAATACTACACCTAATACCGCCATATATATCATATAGATAGCTGAAGCTTTTGCTAAGGTTTTCCACCAGTTTTGCTGATATACGACTTTGAAGGCCCTATATACATACCATAGTAAATATAAGGTAGGGGGAATTTGCAGCAGCAGAAATATCTGATGAGATTTTTCCAAAGCCTCTATCGGTGAAATTAGCATTAACATGACATAAGCTATGCTATGTAAATGCATGGAAAAGACTAAATTACCAATATAGTAACTCTGCCTAAAAAATAGTTGAACAATAAGGGCAAATATTGGGAATAGTAAAAACATCGCCTTTGAATAATAACTCACCATCGAGTCAGTCATAGGGCGATCAGGCGCGTAAACCTGATATACGCTAGAGAAAATGACGAAAAACATAATACTGATCGCTAAGTATAAGCGTAGCGGTGGTGTATATTTTACCCGTTTCCCTTGGTTAAACTCGTAGGTGAGCTTCCCCGGCTTGCTAAACAAAGTGCGCAAAGTCAGCCACAGTCTGCCATCAATATCTAATAGCTCATGTAACATGTCTTTACTCACCGCCACAAACGGTCTATTTAAGCTAGATGAGTTTTGCCCGCACTCGGAACAATAGTGAGCACTTTCAATAAGTTTAGTATGACAATTTTTGCAATTCATCTGTATATCATAAAGCCAAGTCGTGATGTTATGCAATCTAAGCTTTATGATCTGATCAGGCTTGCATTAGTGAAAATGAGTTATGAACTTTCAGAGCGTTTTTTTTGCTTATTTCGGTAATGACTTTTACTGGCAATATAAAGTGTTTTTTTAACCTCACAGAAGACCTTACTTTTGTCTTTATTGGTTAATTTGGTTGTTTTAACAATTTCTGTTTCATTTTCATCATTCACTATTTGTTTTAGCTGCTCAAGTTCCTCTTGTGAATAGGTAAACTCGGCGTATAAATCTTCTCTGGCAGGTGCTTTGAAAATTATCTCCGCAGACTTATCCCAAACGACATATTCGCTGTCGAGTAGATTGATCAATTGCACCATTGGAATGGGATCTACCGCGGAAAACATACTGCCGCCAAATATCGAACCAACATAGTTCCGATTTTTGTAGCTGATCGGTAGCTTCATGGTCACGCTCAGTAAATCATTTGCCACGTGGACTATTTTTCCGGTACTTCGACGATACATTGGGGATAAATTAAAGCCATGTTTAAACAAACCAGCTTTACTGAATATCTTAACGCCATATATAGCCATTTTTTGATAAATAGACATTAAACTTATTTTCCTGTTTTCTTTCGAGGGGAAACTCTCATGGTGATATCAGCATGGAATACTTCTTCTCCATGGGTATCGAAAACGCCGACAGGCATGACGACATCTTGTGCTTCAGACCAATGAAAATCTTCCACTGAACATATTGCGCGTAAATCTGTTTTTGCCATTTTGAGATACTTAACTTCCATACCAACGGGGATCCAACGAAAATCTCTGTCTAGTGAAACATCCAGACAACTTCCACCGGCTAATTCAGCAGCGTTACACATGGCAATAGCATGAACCGTGTTGATATGGTTAAGTACCGAACGACGCTTTTTAAAGAATATCTCTACTGTTCCTGGTTTTACCTCAATAAAGAGGGGCTTGATACTTGAGAAGTAAGGCGCTTTTATACAAACCATTCGACTTATCAACCAGCGTCCAACGCCTGTGCCACCGAGTGATTTCCAAAGTTTTAATAGCGGGCTTTTTGAAGGCTTGTAAGCCATATTATTCTCTCCTAATAAATATAAATAAGCTGATTTAAACGGTGGAAACAACATTGAATTAGCTAGGCTAAGTTTTTGTATTATTGTCTTCAATCAGATGTGACGGGCCTGGATATGCTTGTATTTATGCGGCCTACCAAAGTCATCTGACCAGTATAAGAAACCTAGTTTACATGTCAACACCGCCAAGTGACCGTTGTTATTTTATTAAACGTGCCCATGCACTTGGCTCAGGAAAGCGGTAACCAATTAGCATTAATAATTTGTAGGTCGACACGAACATAGTGAGGCTCGACAAAAAGGCGTTGTATCGAGGCAAGCATCGACCTACAGTTCAATCCTGAGTGAGCTACATAGCCATGTTATTCAATGATCGCCGTACAGGTAATTTATCTTCCTTCAGCTTCAACAATCTTGGTGAAAAAACACACTATAACCATCACTGATAGCGAACTATGAATACAATCGATTTCACCAATGGCACTAAACCCATTAAGGTGAGGTATAACTTTTTTGATGGAATAACATTTGAACAATTTTACGAATAAAGTGGTTTTGATTACCGGTGCAGGTAACGGTATTGGCCGAGCAACGGCGATAGCGTTTGCTCAACAACAAGCGAAAGTTATCGTTTCTGATATAAGCCATCAAGATGGCGAGCAAACCGTCGCATTAATTCGTGATGCAGGTGGAGCAGCACACTTTATACCGTGCGATGTCACCCAAGAGGCAGATGTTCAAGCACTGATAGAGGGCACTCTAGCCACTTACGGCCAACTTGATATTGCTTTTAACAATGCAGGTATTGAAATAGAACAAAGCAAACTTGCCAGAGGCGACGAAGAGGTTTACGACAAAATAATGGACGTAAATGTCAAAGGTGTGTGGCGTTGTATGAAACATCAAATCCCAGTCATGCTTAACCAGCCAAGTGCTGTTATTGTTAATACGGCTTCGGTCGCTGGTTTAGGTGCTGCTCCTAAAATGAGCATTTATAGCGCAAGTAAACATGCTGTTATTGGCTTAACTAAGTCTGCTGCGATTGAGTACGGTAAAAACGGCTTAAGAGTTAATGCCGTATGCCCTGCTGTTATCGATACCGATATGTTCCGTCGTGCAGCCGAAGAAGATCCTAAAAAAGCCGAATATGTAAAACACATGCATCCAATAGGGCGCATTGGTCGAGCAGAAGAAGTCGCCGCAGCGGTATTATATTTATGTTCAGCCGATGCAGGTTTCACCACAGGCGTTGCCCTTCCTGTTGATGGCGGCGTTACGGCTATTTAAAGTTAACTGCCTGAGGATTTTTGATGAAAGATGTAATCTTGTATGGATACCCGACCAGCCCCTTCGTAATTAAAGTAGCAAGTTTTTTGAATTATAAAAAAATTCCTTTTAAACATGTTGCTGTTAATCCTATTTCACCGGTACAAATCAAGTTTACTGGTCAAAGACAAGTGCCGGTATTACAGATTGACCAAGAATGGCGGAAAGATTCAACTCAGCTGGGTATATGGCTTGATGAACTATTCCCTGAAAAATCCCTGCTAGGTAATAATGAAGATGAAAGGAGCGCCATTTTATCAATAGATCAATGGGTCAGTGATCATCTGATCGTTGGCAAGTTTAGAGCCGCTGTAGAGTGGGAAAATACTTGGGATGCGCTGAGAAATGGCTGGTTATTATCTCGGGCTGTAAGTCACGGTACTAAGATTCCATTGTTTATTCGTATTTTATGGCCGTTTTTAGTGAAAAAAGCTAAATTCATCGTCGATATGGTTGCTCATCTTGATAAAAAAGAATCTCTTGCGGCAATGCGTTTGAGGTTGTGCGACGAATTTATTCAACACTTACAATCTGGTCCTTTTTTAGGAGGTCAGCAACAAATATCGCTTGCAGATTTATCTGCATACATGACTATTATTTCCAGTCATTTAATGGGTATGCATGCCGATTCGCCATTATTAAAAGATGCACAAGTAGTCGATTGGTGCCGACGGGTTCAAGCACAATTACCCGACAATCCATTACTGATACCGGATAAATTTATTGAACGAGAGCATGTTTAGGGATTTTTTGCTGCCAATACATCCCCTTCACTTTTTAATATCTATCTTTAGGTAGAGGGAAAATTTACCTTTTCTTGTAGCAGCTCTAGAAACCATCTTGTTCGATAAGGAAGGTATTTACTGGTTGTATACAGTGCATTAATCGTAAAAGGGTTGACTGGGTATGAGGGCAGAACTTCAATTAATTCTCCAGACTTAAGGTCTTCCTCATAAAGCCATTTTGGTCCCCAGTTAATACCTGCGCCGTTTTTTACCAAGTACTCTATCGAACGCAAACTATTAACCATAATATTGCTGCTAATTTTTGCATTCGAGAAGGAACTGCCGTCTTGAAACTGAATATCCATTTGTGACTGCTGAGCTGAATAAAGGATAAAATTATGCTTTTCAAGGTCCGCTGGTACATCAGGTACGCCGTGAAGGTTTAAGTATTCTCTGCTGGCAACAAGAACCCGAGGAGGACAACCGAGATGTTTAGCGTAAATTCTAGCATTACCTAAGCCACCAATCCTAATAGCGACATCTATATTGTTTTCAAGCAAATTACTGGTATCACTGCCTAAGATTAATTCTACTTTTAATTCAGTGGCTTGCTGCTGCATTTGCTGAATAACCGGAATAACAAAGTTGTCGCCAAGATCAACTGTTGTTGCTATTCGAAGTTGCCCACTGAGCTCACTATTATTGTTAAAAACAACATCTTCAAGTGCTTGTTGATCGTTAACTATTTTGCGCAAACCTTGGTAGTAGGTTTTGCCTATTTCTGTAGGAAAGGTTTTTGATGTTGAGCGATGTAAAAGTTTGGTGTTTAATCGCTGCTCTAGTTTGACAATCTTTCGACTTAAGGTAGAGGCTTCTATTTTTAGGTGTTCAGCCGCTTTCTTAAAGCTGCCATATTCAACGATATAAACAAACAATTCTTCTGGTGTATACATATTAATTGCAAATTTGACATTTAATGGTTGCCATAATAGGTATATACCTCAATTAATGCAATAAGATATAGTGCTGTCTATTAAAGGACTGGTTGTTGAGTTGATAGACCAGATTGAAAATTTTAACCCCATTAGGAAATACAAAATGCTGACCGCTTATAGTCGAATCATTAAATTTTTTTGTTTAACTTTACTTATTACTTCTACATTTTCGAATGCCAAAAGCCTTGAAAATACTGCCGTTGAAATAGCGGATGGCATATATTCATTCAGTACTAACGGCGAATATATTTCTATGTTTGTTATTACCAACGACAGTGTATTGGTTTTTGAAACCATGAATTCTTATCATGCAAAAGCAATGCTCAGTAAAATAAAAGCAATCACTGACAAACCGATAAAATTGGCTTTGCATAGCCATAATCATTGGGACCACTCAAGTGGTGGCAAGGTATTTGTTGACGAGGGGGCTGATACACTTGCACACGTAGAGGCAGCTGCATGGATGGAAGCAAATCCCTATCAGGATATGATTGTGCCCACTAAAACCTGGTCTGGAAACTTAAAAAAACTTGAATTGGGTGGCGTGCAAGTCGAGTTACATTATTTGGGCATGAACCATGGCTTAGGTATGACGGTATTCTATTTGCCAGAAAGCAAAGTCGCTTATATCGCCGATATCGTTACTCCTAATCGTGTTATTTTCACCGTAGCACCAGACTTCAATTTAAGAGAATGGGAACGTAGTTTAGTTGAAGTACTTAAGCTAGATATTGATAAAGTTGTATATTCACACAATGAGCATCAAAAGCCATTGCAACAAGGCGATAAAACAGATGTATTGAGCCAACTAGAATATTTGAGAGACTTAAGAGGCGGTTTTTTTGCTGAGTTGAAAAAAGGCACAAATCCAATGCTTATTCCACGCACACTTAAGCTGCCTAAATATGAACACTGGGTAGGGTATAATGATTGGTTAGAAATGAATGTTTGGCGGGTATTAACGGATGAATTTATGGGCCCATTTCCTTGGAGACCGGAAACAAAAGACCATAAAAATCAATAAGACAGGCTTGACCATATAAGGAAATCATTTACCATCAATTAGGGATAAACAGTTGATAAGGACTACTAATGACAGCAAACAAAGATAAAATACGAGCATTACTGAAAGGAATCGAAACAGGTGATCCTCAAGCTGTACTGGTGGTAAATGAAAATGAGTATGTTCAGCATAACCCTCATACCCGTGAAGGCAATGTCGGCTTAGCAGAGCTATTCAAACAAATAGCGAAAACTGAGCCGAAAGTGAAAATGGTACGGGCTTTTGAAGATAAAGACTTTGTTTTTGCTCATATGGAATATAACTTTTCGAGTGTTAAAGCGGCGTTTGAAATATTCCGCTTCGAGGATGGTTATGCCGTAGAGCATTGGGATAACATGCAACCCTTACAAGCGCTCAATGAGTCAGGTCGAAGTATGTTAGACGGCCCAACAACTTCTGAGGAGCATGAACTAACAGAGATTAATCGTGAAAAAATATCATTATTTGTCAACGACATATTAATTAACCGGAGATTAAATTCAATAGCAGACTATGTTTGCTCAGATCACTTTATTCAACATAATCCTACCCTTGCTGATGGCATTTCAAACTTGTCTTTAGCATTAACGGCTAAATCAGGTGGCGAATTTAATATTATATATTCACGTATTCATCGTATTTTAGCGGAAGGGAACTTTGTTTTGAGCATTAGTGAAGGGTTACTGGAAGGCAAACAATCTGCCTTCTATGATTTGTTTCGCATTGCAGAGGGAAAAATTGTTGAACATTGGGATACCATTGAACAAATTCCCCCTCGCGATGAATGGCAAAACGACAATGGTAAATTTTAATACTCAATAAATGAATAATACAATTCAGTGGTTATAAAACATGAACCCAGAAGCCGCTTAAAAAGCGGCTTTAAAGTGAGATGCATAGTTGAAGTCACATAAAGGGAATAACGGTGTTCAACACTCGATTATTTATGAGAACCTTAATTAAATAACTCTGCTAGTGGAGAGCCTGAATTTCCACTCGGCAATTGAATATTCAGCATCATGGATAACGATGACGAAATGTCTGTTGGTGAAACTTCTCTGACGGATTCGCCATGAGGTATGCCATGGCCAAACCAAAGTAATGGCACATGAGTATCGTAACCATAACCAGAACCATGAATGGTACCTTTTATTAATGAAACATCAATTTCAGAGTCATCATCTTGAACCAATCCGGCATCAAAAGTTAAAATAACATCACCCGATCTTTTTTGATGATAGCCGTTT
>MAAB01007522.1_pt1 | contig 15998 bp, 15 predicted proteins | sample 1115991 | NCBI WGS metagenome assembly MAAB01 (sample SAMN04961124, study PRJNA320927) | seawater metagenome | isolation source: sample BD02T18 sea water enriched with oil for 18 days | place: USA:Gulf of Mexico | collected 2013-07-27
TCTTGATATTCACGACTGGCTTTATAGGCAGGTTCTACAAATAAGCTGTGATGTTTGCCTTGAATTTCTTCAAGGGTATAGCCTAGGGTAATTAAGAAATTATCGTTGGCGGTAATAATAGTGCCATCCATGTTAAATTCTATTATCGCTTGTACTTTATTAATAGCATCGTTTATAGCTTTTAATTCTAAAAGCTCTGTATTCTCATTTAGTACAATTTCTTTAGCCATGTTCATAATTCAACCTATTCCCTTAATTTAATTACCCATATTTATTGAATGACACTTTAAGATTTTCACGTTACAAAATACCCGTAACAGTCGGTATAGTGGCTATATAACCATACGAATATTTATGTAATTTTTTGCGAATACATGTCATTTGACTTTTACTAACTAAAATATAAGACAAATTTACTAAGTCGCCACTTTATTTAAATTCGATTTGGTTGAATGGCAATATTTAAAGTTTAAAGTTATTAAGATTAACTTGTAGGCTAAAAGTATAGATACTTATTGACTTCATATTTATTGTAGTTTTTTATTTTATAAAAACAGTGGTTTATTGTTAGTTGAAATAACGATGATTGCTTACTGGCTAGGCGAGGTTGTTTTTGTAAAGAATATCATCAGTGATTTATCCGCCAAATTAATAACCAGACCGAGAATAATCAAACTAAAAGCAATAGCCTTAGTTAGACCCATTGGTTCTTGATAAAATATAATTGAACCTATGAAACCAAATATCGGCACCATTAAAGTCAGTGGTGCCATAGTGGATATAGGGTAAAGCACGGTTAATTTATTCCACAAAAAATATCCTAACAAAGTAACAGGATACGCTTGAAACATGACAGAGAAAATGCCTGAGAAACTGATATTTTGTGTCAGTAATATAAAGCCCTGACTGCCCTGTAATAGGTAAGAAATAATAAACAGTGGTATCGGAGCAAAAATACACGACCAAACGACAAAAGCAAACATTTCACTTATGGGCTTTGTTTTAATGATCAGGGTTGTCAGGCTTAAACTAACCGCTGCCACTAAGGCTAATATTATACCCAGCACTGTGACTGAACCATCGGTAATGGTAAATATTAAAATCAGGCCCATTATCGACAATAGTAAGCCAATAACTTTTGCAATTGATAAAGACTCTCTTAAAAATATAGTGCCAAACAGTACACTGATAAACGCACTCGATTGTAATAACAGGCTGGCCATACCTGCCGACATACCGGCGTGAATAGACAGTGTTAACATCCCCCATACACCAACACCAAACAATATGCCGTAAGTTGCTATTATCGACCAAGCAACCTTAGGTCTTGGAATAAACAAGATCGCTGGTATGGCGGCAAATGTGAACCGTAACCCTGTTAAAATAAGCGGATCCATTTCGCTCACGCCGAGTTTAATAATGGAGAAATTTAACCCCCAAACAACGACAACGGCTAGTGCGATTAATAAATGCATTGATTTCATCTGAAATACCTTTTAAAAATTACTTTTGACTAGTATGAATAACTCGCTAATAATAAACAGATTCAATTATTGATTATTTTAAGGGTACAATTTGGTTGCTCGATATATTCAACTTGCTGATCGAATTATTGCTGATATTGAAAATGAGCGGCTTGAGCATGCCCAGAGAATGCCATCAATACGTAAATTCTCACAACTCTATAATATTAGCATTACTACCGCACTCAATTGCTATCAACGACTTGAAGACCTTGGGTGGCTGCAAGCTAAAGCGCAATCTGGTTATTATGTTACTAAACCCTTAGGTGCGACCCTTTCACCTGAGTTTCCAATTTTTGATTCAATAGTGAGTGAACCACAGAGCTTTAAAGAAAATAATATTGCTAGTAGCAGCCCATTCTATATTTCGCAATTTTCAGCTGAATTATTACCGATAAAGGTACTTGAACGGTGTTTTCGTCGTGCCAATAAATACAACTTAAATTTGGTTAATTTGTATCCTGAATACCAAGGACAAAAAGCATTACGAGAGGTATTAGCTAAACATTTCTCTGAATTATACTTTAACCTTTCAGCTGAAAAATTAGTGATCACTAATGGCTGCATTGATGCCATACGAACGGCAATTGAAGTAACCACAAAAGTGGGCGATACCGTTGCAATATCATCTCCGTGTTTTATTGGTTTAATTGAATTACTTGCTAACATGGGCCGTTTGGTGATTGAAATTTCTTTTCAACATGCCGAATTGGGTATGCAACAACTAGAAAATCATATGAAAAATGGGCGTATTGATACCTGTCTATTTAGTGCCAACCATATTAACCCTCAGGGCAACTGCTTAAACTCAAATCAAAAGGAACAATTGGCCGCCTTGGCTGAGAATTATAAAATTCCCATCATCGAAGACGATATTTATCTTGAGCTAAATTATAGGGATCCCACACCATTACCGATCAAACATTGGGATAAGTCAGGGTGGGTACTGTGGTGCCATTCCGTATCGAAAACCATAGGGCCGGGTTACCGCATTGGCTGGTGTGAACCGGGGCGATATTTTAAGCAATATTTAGTACAAAGGTCGGTACAATATTTTGGTATTAATATATTTGTGCAAAGTGCCATTATGGAATTTTATTATTCAGGACAATACCTTAAACATGTCAAAAAATTACGCCTAACAATAAGTCAGCATTTATACAGTTATTCCAAGGTATTATTAGAACACTTACCTGAAAATACTCGACTCAGTAGTCCTCAAGGAGGCTTAGTCTTATGGGTACAAATTCCAGGCCTAGACAGTAAGAAATTATTAGTGACGGCAGCTCAACATAATATATATTTTAGAACAGGGTCAGAATTTAGTACCTTAGGTTTATACCAAGACTGTTTTCGAATAAATTTTGGTTGGCCTATCGCTATAAATGTCAAAGAAGGTGATGAACTAAACAAAGATGGTTCAGTACATCGATATCAACAACTAGTGACTTTATGTGAACTAGCTAGTGAACAAGTAAAATAAGCAGTGCAAAGTACTCACTAATTTTATTGATTAAAGCTCAAGGAAAATTCAGCACCGCCAAGTTCAACAGAATCGGTAATAGTGAAAGTAGCATCGTGTAGCTGAGCTATTCTTGAAACGATAGCCAATCCCATACCGTAACCTTGCTTTTCATGGGACTGGTCGCCACGCATAAAAGGTTTTAATAATTCATCACGCTTTTCTTGTGGAATGCCAGGACCATCATCACTGATAATCAACGCTAACTTAGACCCATTCCTTTCAATCGTTAAGTTAATCTCTTTACTGGCATACTGTTGAGCATTACTGAGTAAATTATTGATTAACATGCTCAAGTAATTCATGTCACCGTTCACCATAGCGGCTCCATTCGCTTGCCAATGAATCACTTTATCGCTATCTGTTATCGCTTGAACACATTGACTCACTAATTCATTCAAGTCGATAATTTGTTTTTCGACCGCAATCATCGATTGCTCTATACGCGCATAATTAAGCAATACATTGACCAAACGTTCCATTTCACTGATATCACGAGATAAATGCTGTTGATACTTATCTCTTGTTTTAGGATTGTCCGTTTCCTGTAAAACTTCAATGCCAAAACGCAGCCTTGCCAGAGGTGTGCGTAGATCATGAGAAACTGCATCACTGAGTAATTTATTGTCACTGATCAGGGTTTGAATGCGCAGTGCCATCCGGTTAAATTCAATTTCAATGTCAGAAATATAAGAAGTTGAATGGCTTTCAATTCGTTGTTGTAACTGTCCCTCACCAAAAGCCTTGGCTGTCAATTTTAACTTTTTCAGTTGCTTTATTAAAGGATAAAGCCAGATAAGTACCACCATTAACAGCACAATATAAAACACACTCGTTAACAGCAACTGTAATAAGCTATTATTACTTTTTTTAACAATAGGTGGCACAACAAAAGTTAATACTTTTTGCTGTGTCGGCAAAATAAAATGCATGGACAGATTATTTTCTGTTTCTAAAATTAGCGGTTCACCTGCATAAAAAGACTGTCGCAGTGGGTCAGGTAAAAAGAATTTATCAAGCGCGACTAAGCTAACTGAAAGTTCTGCCTGCTGTTGCCAATGAGCAATAAATAATTGAGGTTCTTGCTGTTTATCCAAGGTTAACGCCAACGATTTTCCTAGTTGACGATAGGGAGATAATTCATCTGACTTATTAATAGGCTGTGTCTGATATTGGCTAAATAAGTTGTCTAGTGCTCCGCCTATTCCTATAACTGCCACTAATATCACTAATAATAGCGACAAGGTAAGTTTTTTCATTCGTTACTCCCAAGCCTCTTTAACAAATAAATATCCCTTGCCCCAAACGGTTTTAATTCTATATGGATTGCTGGCATCGTCGCCAAGTTTTTTCCGTATTCTTGAAATAAGAATATCGATGGAACGATCAAAACCATCGTATTCAATACCTCGGCGCTGAACGACTAATTCTTTACGGCTGACAACAGTATCTGCCGATTGAGCAAGCTGCCAAAGTACATCGAACTCATTCGAAGAAATCGCCACTTTAGCACCTGACAAGGTGGTGGTTCGAGAGTTTGCATCGATGATAAGTTGACCAAAAATTATTTTATTCGGGTTAACTTCAGCTGCTATTTCAGGTAAAGAAATCCGACGAAAAAGCGCTTTTATTCGGGATAAGAGTACCCTTGGCTTGACCGGTTTAACGACGTAATCATCAGCTCCTAATTCTAAGCCCAATACCTCGTCAGTTTCATGATCCCGTGCTGTCATCATTAATATTGGACCATGATAAAAAGGACGAATGGCCATACAAACTTCAAAGCCATCTTTTACTGGTAACATTATGTCTAAAATCACCAAATCAGGTTGATCAGCTTCGATTAATTCAATAGCAAGATCACCTCGGTTCGCCAACGTTACCAAGTATCCCTGTTCCGTAAGGTAATCGCCAAACCATTCGGCTAATGACATATCGTCTTCAACCAACATAATATGTTTGCCCGTGATGCCTTGGTTCAAAACGTTATCCGTCAAAATATTCTCCAGGTAGATTTTTGACGTTTAGCCGATTTATATACCCAAGCAACCGGTATTTGTGTGCTGGCTAAATCTATTGCTGATTTTTGTTTACGTAAGGCAAAATCATTGCTTAACTTTGATTGAAAATCGAAGCTAAACTGACCTTGAGCTTGTTGTTGCCAACACTTAATTATTTTGTTGATAGTGGTATTCACTAAACAATAATCGCTAACTTGTGAATGTCGCCATTTAAAGGTCACTTCAAGGTAACATTTCTGGCCTTTATGCAGGGCGATACAACGTTCGGGCGTTACTTCGAGATATGCTTTATTAGCGATATCAGCCGATGAAGCACAAACATTGCCTGCCATCATTAAACACAAAGCGGTAATTAACGTCGTGATAAACCGAGGTGATTTTATTTTTTTTATACATTTTAAAATAAGCAAAATTTGATCCTCACTTAATTAAAATACGTAGGTTAGGCTGGTACCTAACGACATGGCTGTTGAACGGGTAGTTTCAAAAATGGGGCTGTCCATATCTGCATCTGATAATGTTCTAAAGCGCGCCGTGCTCCGAAAAACCCAGTTTTCTGATACAGGGTAAGTTACCCCAATTTCAGCAGTAAAATTAATGTTTGAGCCAGGGTTATATTCGGTGAATTGTGAACGTAAAGCTTCGTCTTCGCTGATACCAACATAATAGTCATTAATACGGCTATCAAAAAATTGAAGACCTACTAAACCATGAAAATTCCAATTTCTAACCTGCCAATTTCGACCCAATAAGGCTGATGCTGAAGTACCATGACTATTACCACTGATATCATGTTTTAAACTAAACTGCACCACGTTATCACCTAAATAACCGGTTAAGCGACCGCCAAACATGGTACTAGAATTTCTCTCATCAAGTAGGTCAAATTTCCCATCATTTTTATCAGAATGCAGACCACCAAACTTTGGCCCCATTACAATATCTAACGACCAATTATCACTTTCGTATGCGTTGTAGCCCAATAAAATAGGGTCGCCACTTTCACCATACTTTTCAATAAATAGCCCGTTCCAGTTATAACTACCATTAATAACTACATAAGCTGCGGCCCAGCCGCTATTGTCTTCCGTCAAACTAGGGCCTACGCCTGCAGCTACTCCTAATCCTAATTCAAAGTAGTTTCCAGTAGACGCTTTTTCTTCGCTATTATTACGTAGCGTATGGGCAATATCTGCAGATAAAACATTGCCAGAGACAAATAAACCTAACAAGCCTGCTATCAATGATTTGGTCATTTTTTTCGATGATACCATGTGTTTTTCAATCCTTAATTGTTAAATACCAGGTCATTATATGGAGCGTGGAATATAAATGACGTAACAAGATCCATCATCTGTAACAAAATGTAGCAACCAATAAATATGGGGGATAATTTCAATTATAAAGTACCAAGAATATTTCGATATACTAGCACTTTAGACTTATCAGTCGATATATTGAGTAATGGATTTAAGCGAAATTTCTTATATAAATAAAGGTGATAGCATTAATATTTTGATAGCTGGCTCATTTCTATGGGGCAAGATCCAATAGCTAAAAAAGACCTTTTTTCATAATGAATATTTAGTTGAAATACACCAAGAATTTCACTCATCAAATATAGAAATGTATTATTAGCCCAAATAGCCATGTTTTACAGATGAAAGCATCAAAATATCAATCATTAGAAACAAAAAAACATCAATCATTACAATTGATGCTTTTGAAGAATAAAAGCTTAAAAAATATTAAGATTTTTTCTTAAATCGACGTGATGCTAAACCCATTATGGCTAAAGAAAATATAGCCAATGTAGAAGGTTCTGGAACTTCAGTTCTAACTTCTTCTGCGTTGAGTGCGTTATCCCAAATTTTCACTTCTGAAATTAAACCATCATAATAAAGGTTGTTACGAGCAGCATTAAAAGTACTAGCTTCAGAACCATCACCTATAAAACCAAACCTAGTCGCTGAAGTTCCTAAAGCTCCCATAGAGGCTATTGAAGAATCTAAACTACCATCAATATAAATGTTTTTGCCCGCAGAAGCACCGTAAGTAACAGCTACATGATGCCAATTGCCATCGTTAAGACCGCTCATTGAACTAAACATGTCATTGATCTCGCTTCCTGATCTAGTCGAGAAGCCAATTTCTCCGGCTCCAGTAACAAACATATTAAAAAACTCTGAACGATCAAAATCAAGCAACGCCCAATTAGAGGTCCAATTACCTGTCGCTGTTGTTTTAAACCAGGCCGAAGCAGATAATTCTGGCAAGCTTCCTACACCAGAAAAAGACTGATTAAGTGCGATATAATTACGGTTAAAGCTGGCACTTAAACCATTACCGCTACCTGAACTGTCAGCAACAAAGTTAGTACCGTAACCAGTTCCGTCATGACCATTACCGCTGACATCAGAATAATCACCATTTAAATTCCAAGAACTAATCAAGCCAGCATTTGCAACATTAGCCAATGTGCCGACAGCTACTATAGCGCCAAATAACAAAGTGTTTAAAAACTTTAATTTCATTTTACATTCCCTTTCTAACAAATATGTTAGGTAACAGTTAAAACATTAATACAGTGATTGATTGCAACTACAATCAATAAACATACCAACTTAAAAATACCAAACAAATTCAATACGATGATAATTAACACAAAGATTACCAAGAGTATATTGTAAAAAAGCCCGACACAAACCAACTCATCAACCAGTTGATTTTTCTAGATATTTTAGATAACTGTAATTTAACTAAGTTTTAATAGAATAATGAAATTAGATGTCTGTAATCCACCTAAAACTCTATTAAAATCATGAGATGGACCATATTCATCCCCTGTAAACAACCATTTCAGCAGTATAATTGGTGAAAAGTTAATTTCGTAAATTGTTGTAGTTCGGGACATAAATAGTCCTATAAACATATAGATTCAACACTTAGCAACCATCGACGAACAGAGTTATAATCATATTTTATAAATTCCAATCTTTCGTACAACTCAACATAATAATTAGTTAAATTTTCGTTTAAAAAGTAATATGTGAGACGTCAACTCTCGTATCAGCAGACCTTTTTTATACTGATTTAGAGTATTGGAAAAGATCTCTTTTGTGGCAATTAGTGATCATTACCAATTTGAAAAACATCGATACTCTAGCATCAACAGTAATTGGCGCTTCAACGGTTCATAACGTAAAATGAAAAAAATTACTTACTATGCTTCAACCTAATGAAAATCAATCTAAAAAAAGCCACACTCATTAAACGCTATAAACGCTTCCTTGCCGATATCATATTAGCTGATGGTACTGAGACAACATTGCATGTCGCAAATACCGGTGCGATGAGTGGCTGTGCCACCCCGAATGACAACATTTGGTATAGCACTTCTGACAATCCTAAGCGTAAATATCCTTTCAGCTGGGAATTAACACAAACCCAACAAGGCCATTTTATCTGCGTCAATACCATACGTGCTAATCAATTAGCTGAACAAGCGATTTTGAATGGCACAATTACCGAACTACAAGGCTATGATGAACTGCAAAGAGAAGTTAAATACGGTGAAGAAAATAGCCGTATTGATATTTTACTAAACGCTGCTATAGATAAAAGTTCATCAAAAAAGCAGTATGCAAAAACTTATATTGAAGTGAAAAGCGTAACACTGCTGGAAGGCCAACAAGGTTATTTTCCCGATGCGGTTACGACACGTGGTCAAAAGCACTTGCGCGAATTAATAAATATCGCCAAGAATGGCGATAGAGCTGTATTGTTATTTGCTGTATTGCATACCGGTATTAACAGTGTAAAAGCCGCTCAACATATCGATATGAAATATGCAGAATTATTACAAAAAGCTATTGCGTCGGGCGTTGAAGTCTTGGTCTATAAAGCTGAAATAACCCCTGAATCTATAGCGTTATCTAAACGTATACCGTTTGAATAACAATCTTTTATGGAAAAATATCAACGAGTCATATGCATCGCTTTAATCTTATGACTAAAGCGATTTAGCGAACTCTATTTAACTTAACAACCCAATTCGGTTAATCCGGGATAGTCTGCAGGTCTTTTGTCACCTTGCCAAAGAAATTTACGGTCTGCTTCGTCAATAGCTAGGTCATTGATACTGGCATGGCGTTGCTCCATCAAACCTTTATCATTGAATTGCCAGTTTTCATTACCATAAGATCTAAACCACTGGCCAGATTCATTTTGCCATTCATAAGCGAACCTAACTGCGATTCTATTTTCATGCATAGACCAAAATTCTTTAACTAATTTATAGTGTTTCTCTTTTTGCCATTTTTCGGTGAGCAAGGTCACAATTTGTTGTCGTCCTTGAATAAAAACATTTCTATTACGCCATTGTGTATCAAGACTGTAGGCGCTCGCTACGACTTTAGGTTGCTTAGTATTCCAAGCATCTTCTGCCTTACGTATTTTTTCTATTGCCGTTGCTACAGTGAAGTTTGGTATAGGATGTCTAACTTCTTCAAATGCTAAGTTGTCGGTCATGGGTTTTCCTTTGAGGTTACAATTCTATATGTAAACTTGCTGATTTTGGCCTTGAAACGCATAAACACATTTGTCCTGATGCCCTTTCTTGCTCAGTCAAACAGTTGTCTAAATGCTCAATACTCGTTTCTTTCGCTACCTGAACAACACAACTTTTACATTCACCTGCCATACAACTAAAAGGTAAATCAATACCAGATTCTAATACCGCGTCGAGCAAAGTTTGCTCGCGAGCAACATCGATTTTGATATTTGATTGAGTTAAGGTTAATTGACAAGGTTTGGCGGAATCTACAAGCTGCGTTGAAAAATGTTCGTAATGAATTCTATCGCCTTGTATTTCTAGCTCTATCGCGCACTGCTTAAAATCGTTGATCATATTTGTAGGGCCACATAAATAAAAATGGCTTTGAGCAGATTGTTGTTTCATCAACTTTTTAATTGCTAATTTTTTCCCCTCGATTGAAGGGTATAAATGTAATTTTTCGGCCAATTGTTTACTTAACCTGTCGGTATAGGCCATATCTTTTATGCTACGCCCTGCATAATGTAGTTCAAATTCAACATTCGATTTAAGCAGTGCCAATGCCATCGATTTAATCGCCGTAATACCAATACCGCCAGCAATTAAAATTGTAGGTGGCTTACTTTCAACCAAGGGAAAAAAGTTTTCCGGTAATTTGCAGTTAAGTAATAAGCCCATTTGGTAATCCTGATGAACAGCCAGTGATCCGCCACGGCCTTTTTCTTCAAGCTTAACGGCTATTTCGTAACAATCGCTTCTCTCGGGGTTGCTGCTGATTGAATAATTACGCCATGCTAATTGCCCATCAGCTAACTTAACTGGCACCTGAATATGCGCGCCGGCATTAATTTTAGGTAATGGCGCTTCATCGACGCCACGTAATTCATATGCTCGAATATCAGCCGTTAACTGACGTATTCCACCAATAATCAAAGGCAATTCACCGTCGCCGAGCATATTACTTTTGTCCTTTATTTCGTTAAGGGCAAGTTTTTCTTCGAGTGCTTTAATTTGTTCCTCTAGTGGGGTAATCAGTCCCGATAACTCACTTTCATTGTATCTTGGCGTGATATGTTGAGGACAATTCCAGTCAAATGCCGATATTTTAATAACAAAACCACGCTCGACACGGGCTTGATAATTGTTATCTTCTAACAATGCTAACGTTTGCAAATCTTGCGCGTCTACCAGTGAGATGCGCCCTAATATTTTCAAACGACGTCGGTTTGGATAGTCCATTAATATAATAGACACTTTGTTATTCGTTCGAAAATTTCCAGTACTCACGTATTGTCGATTACCTTTATAATCAGCAAAACCCAGAGTTTGGGCGTCTAATACTTTAAGAAAACCGCTAGGTCCACCTCTGTGCTGTACATAGGGCCAATCTGTTTCGCTGACACTCGCCATATAAAAGCTATCGCGCTGCGCAATGAATTGGGCTTCAGCGTCAGAGAATAAAAAATTATAGTCTTCACCTGCATCCATGCCTGCATAACCTGTACGGCTACCCTGTTCACTTTGTACCTGTCTTACATTATCGGTAAAAGCAATTTTCGCGTATTGGTGAGCCATAGAAATTTCCTTGTATAAATATAAAAGAGGCACATGCTCTTCTAGGTATAAAGTAAAACACCTTACTAAAGCAAAAAATTAACAGGTTTTCTTAAATTCAACTTTTTGAAAAACGATTTCACACGAATCGTTTTACTTAAAATATTGGTCAGTATATTCATACCAACATGCGTGATAATTTCTACTATTTCAGCATATGAGTAGCCATTAGGATAAACAAGTTTGCTACAAATCACTTTTAATAAGAATACTATAAATATACAATTAATTATTTCAATTATTGGAATAATCGATGCTTGACCAAATACAGTTAATGAAGATATTTGTAGCTGTTGCGCAAGAGCAGAGTTTTGCTGCAGCAAGTCGCCGTTTAAACATGTCGCCACCCTCAGTTACCAGAGCTATCGCTATACTCGAAGACCGCTTGGCTATTAAGTTATTTAATCGCACAACGCGTTATGTCAGGGTTACCGATGCTGGTGTAGGTTACCTAGAAGATGTAAAACGTATCCTTAACGACATAAAATTAGCTAACGAAGCCGCACAAGGTATTAACGCCAGCCCACAAGGAAGCATCAGTGTCACTGCGTCTCTACTTTTTGGACAGCAATTTGTATTGCCCTCGGTATTAGAATATTTAAATACCTATCCCAAAACAGCAGTTAATACCGTGTTTTTAGACCGCATCGTTAATTTATTAGAAGAAGACTATGATGTTGGCGTGCGCATCGGCAACTTAACCGACTCTTCGATGCGTGCAAAAAAAGTTGGTGCAGTGCGTTTAGCCTTAGTCGCCTCCCCCGATTATTTAAAGAAACATGGAATCCCGCAACATTTCTCAGAACTCGATAAGCATTCTTTGATAGAAGTTAACGCTGGTAGCCTAACTCCGGATTGGAAATTTGTTGAAAATGGTAAGCTTATTAATCAACGGATATCGTCTAAACTACGAGTGACCACCCATCAAGCAGGGATCAATGCTGCCGTTGCGAGTTTTGGCATTGCTCGGGTTATTTCTTATCAGATTACCGATGAATTGGCACAAAATAAGCTGAAGTTCATTCTGGAACCTTTTGAAGAACCACCGCTACCTATCAATATTGTCCATAGGGAAGACAGATTATCATCCGCTAAAGTCAGAACCTTCATTGAACTTTTAGCACGTAATTTAATAAACCACACCGCGCTGAATTAAATTAGCTCATTAAGAAAATCATCCCAGCGATATTCTTAATGAGCTGGGATGAAAGTTCATTTCCTTACATGGCGTTATTCATATCGTAAACTCAATGAAGGTTTAACACTGGCCGTTTTTAAGGCAATTATCGCGACAGTTAACCAAGTAACAAGAGCAACAATAAACGCTGCTGCGAGGTAAATGGTGATATTTTGATTTATCCGTTCATTAAAGTTATTCAACCACTCATTGATAAAATAATAAGAGACAGGGAAAGCAATCAATAAACTTAGCGCGATTAGCACAATAGATTCACTCGTTAACAAGGTCATTAAGGAAAACCTTGAAGCACCTAATACTTTACGAATAGCAATTTCTTGACTACGCTGCTGGGCATTAAAAGCCGATAAACCGAACATACCAACACAGGTCAAAAACACAGCTAAACCAGAAAATATTGCCACCATATCAACTAACTGATTATCTTTCTGATAAAGCTGCTGATAATTATGCTTAACTAACTCGATTTCTACCAGTTCCATCTTAAAGCGCTGTTCAACAAGATTAATAATATCTTGTTGAATTTTTAGAGCGTTTTGATCATCCACTTCAATAACGACCGAGCCTGTATTTGGAATCGTTAAGCCACAAACAAATAATACCGGATAAGCCGTATTTCGAGCAGAACCAATCTTGACATTTTTGACCACACCAACGATTTTTCCTTGAAGATTTTCATAAGGGCCTGCGCCAAAACGCCATACTTGACCAATAGCTTGTTCAGCATTTTTATAGCCAGCAACCGTTAGCACAGATTCTGGAATGATAATGGCAACGGTTCCCTGTTCTTCGTTAAACCAATCAGATTTATATTGAGTAGAAAAGTCACGCCCAGCAATCAGTTGTAAACCTAAAGCCTTCACTGCATTAAAACCTACACCACCAAACCCCATGACCTGACTAAAATCGTCTATTCCTGGTACTGAAGTTACAAAGGCACCTGCATTGGTTGTTTTGGTTAAATCAAAATCGATAGGAGTCGAAGAAACAACTCCCTCGATCGTAGATAACGCTTGATAAAATGACTGATTATCTTTCGGGTATAATAAATCTGATGAAACATCTAGAACACGAAGCCTTTGATTTTTACTATAATTAACATCAAGATTTTGCAAATAATTCAACTGAAAATATAAACTAGTCGCGGCAATGATCAAGCTAACGGATAACGCAGACTGCAAAATCATCAATGACTTTCTCACCAATATTGCCGTTTTTCCTCGACCAAAGTCACCACTGAGCACCCGATGAATACTAAAAGACGAAATAAACAAGGCAGGATATAAACCAGAAGCGACACCAATAACAACAGTAATCGCAATAATTTCAATTAAATATTGTGACCAGTTTCCGATCACAAGTTCTCGGCCTACCAGCTGATTAAAAGCAGGCAATAACAATTCAACCAATCCACATGCTAATAGTGCAGAAATTAGCGCAATAACAACGGATTCAGTTAAGAACTGTATAACAAGTTGAAATTTACTGGCACCCAATACCTTACGAACACCCACTTCTTTGGCACGAACGCCTGCCTGCGCAATACTCATATTGATATAGTTAAAGCTTGAGATTAATAATAGCAACAGACTTAATGCGATACTTATCATTATCGTTTTTGCTGAACCACCTACTTTCATATCAACAGTAAAATTAGGATCAAGGTGGATGTCTAATATAGGCTGTAAATCAAAGCGAAGTTCATTACTTTTATCTTGCCAAATACGATTGAATATTTCAGTGGTCTGCTCGGCTATACTTTTTATATCAGCGTCCGGTGATAGCTTAAGGTAAGTGTATGATATTTTTCCCATAACATTCATTAAGCCTTTCGATGAAACAATTGAATTCATTGCGTAATGCGTATTATCGCTAAAGTCGGCAAATACTGCGCTTACTTCCATTTGTTGATTGTTTTCAATCAATAAAAATGTTTTCCCCACCGCATTTTCAGTACCAAACAAACGCAGCGCTTCAGTTGACGACAGCGCAATTTTGTTAGGTTGATTTAAAGCTGCGGTCAATTCGCCGTATAATACATTAATAGCGACAAAATCAGTTAGATTGTCAGGGGCTCCGATAATGTTTTCTAACTTAAACGTATCAGCACCAATATTCACTTTCCCAGTCCAGACAAATTCCATTTTCATTAAGTTTAAAACATCTTCGACACCGGAAACTTTTGTTAAGAACTGATATCCTTTAGGTGATGTCATGGGGTATTCATTACCACTGAGTTTTTGATGCATGACCACCCGGTATGTTCGACTCGCGTCCGGTTGAAAGTTATCATAAGAGCTTTCATTTATAGTGAAAAGCGTAATCATCAATGCTGCGGCCAAACCAATAGATAAACCAATAACCGTTAAAACAAGGTTCATTTTATGGCGTACTAACGAGCGAAAAGCACTAATAATATAATTACTAAAAAGAGCACTACTGGTTAAATGTTTAAGCATGTTGCACCTCACGAACGACATCACTCGCTTGATCAACTATAATTTGACCGTCAAAAAGGCGAATGACACGGCTCGCATATTTCGCATCATGCTCAGAGTGAGTAACCATGATTACTGTGGTGCCATCAGTATTTAAGGCTCGAAGCATTCCCATCACTTCCTCACCATTTTTAGAGTCAAGGTTACCTGTGGGTTCATCGGCAAGAATTATTTTCGGCTTAATAACTAACGCTCTGGCAACCGCAACTCTTTGTTGTTGTCCTCCAGAAAGCTGTTGTGGCAAATGATCTGAACGATGCTCAATAGCCACTTTTTTCAAAATTTCACTGACTCTTTCTTTACGTTCAGCTCTAGAAATATTCAAATATAAAAGCGGTAATTCTACATTTTCAAAAACGGTTAAACTGTCAATTAAATTGAAACTTTGAAAAACGAAACCGATAGATGAGCTTCTTAATTTTGACAGTTTACGTTCGCCATATTTAGCAATATTTTTTTCATCAAAAAAGTAATCACCACTGTTCGGCGAGTCCAACATACCTAACATAGATAATAAGGTAGATTTTCCACAGCCAGAAGGACCCATAATGGCTAAGAAGTCACCTTTTTCTACGATTAAATTAATATTATTGAGTGCTGTTGTTTCTACATCTTGAGTACGAAAAAGTCGTGAAGCGTTAGTTAATTTAATCATGATTTATGTCCTGTAATTTGTATAATATCGGCTTGGTTAAAAGCGTTATAATTTGACGTGATCACTCTTTCGCCAGCAGCTAACCCTTCAAGTATTTGTAAATAGTTTTGATTTTTTTTACCTAATTTAATTAAACGTCGCTCTGCAGTGGTGCCATCGTCATTTAGCACAAAGGCCCAGTTACCACCTGTGTTGTTAACAAAAGCACCACGTTTAACTAATAAAGAATTTTTTATGCCTTGGTTTAACATGAGATCAAGTTCAAGGCTTTGCCCTCTTTTGATATGCTCAATACTCGCAGGTAACGTAAACTCAATTCTAAATTGTGCTTGTCTGACACGGCTATCAATTTTTGTGACTTTTATATCAAAAGTTTTCTCATTAATAAATAACTGCGCGTTCATCGCTAAAG
>MAAB01007523.1_pt1 | contig 15997 bp, 15 predicted proteins | sample 1115991 | NCBI WGS metagenome assembly MAAB01 (sample SAMN04961124, study PRJNA320927) | seawater metagenome | isolation source: sample BD02T18 sea water enriched with oil for 18 days | place: USA:Gulf of Mexico | collected 2013-07-27
CCGTCTATTACATAATAGGCCTAGCTGCTATACTTAGCGCAATTCCCCTATATCCCCACCTTAGAGACTCCCTATGCCATTTTCCAAACTTGGGTTGTGTGATCCTATTGTGCACGCCATTAAAGACGTGGGTTATACCGTGCCTACAGCCATTCAACAGCAAGCTATTCCTATTATCCTTAACGGTAAAGACGTTATTGCTACCGCCCAAACGGGCACAGGTAAAACGGCATCTTTTGTGTTGCCTATATTGCACATGTTTAATAAAGAGCGAACTCTGCGCGGTAAACGCATTCGCGCGCTAATACTTACCCCCACCCGTGAGCTAGCGGTACAGGTTGAAGCCAGTGTCGCCCAGTACAGTAAACACGTAAATTTAAGCTCTATGGCGGTATATGGTGGGGTGGATACCCAATTTCAAAAGGACCGTTTAATTGAAGGGGTAGATATATTAGTGGCCACACCAGGCAGGCTGCTAGATTTGGCTCATCAAAGAGCGTTGCATTTTGATGAGTTGGAAGTACTGATATTAGACGAATCTGACCGAATGGCTGACCTTGGGTTTATGGGAGACATTAATAAAATTGTTGATCGTTTACCTAGCAACCGCCAAAACTTATTATTCTCAGCCACTATGAGTCACGACGTTCGCGCACTGGCCGACCGATTTAGCGATGAAAGCACGGGTGAAAGTGCGGTTGAAATCACCATATCGCCTAAATCCGCCACCGCCCCTAATATTGATCAGTGGTTAATCACCGTAGACAAAGACACAAAGTCTGCACTGCTGAGTCATTTAATTAAGGAAGAAGAGTGGGATCAGGCGCTTATTTTTATCGAGAAAAAACACGGTGCCGCCAAATTAGTCACCCAGCTTGAAAAACGCGGCATAGTTGCCGAATCCATACATGGTGACAGAAGCCAAGCCATGCGTGAAAAAATATTATCTGATTTTAAAACAGGTAAGCTTAAATATTTAGTGGCCACAGGTGTTGCCGCTCGCGGTATTGATATTGGTAAACTTAGCCGAGTGGTGAATTACGACCTGCCTTTTAAACCTGAAGAATATATTCACCGTATTGGTCGAACGGGACGTGCCGGTAAATCAGGTGAAGCTATTTCGTTTGTGGCCATGGGCGACTTTAAAAACCTATGCGCTATTGAAAGCCGTTTAAACCATATAATTGTACGCAAAGAAATTGAAGGTTTCCCGGTTAGAAAAACCGTGCCGGTTTCTATTTTGAATTTTGTGCCTAAAAATAAATCCCAGCCTAAAACCCCATCAAAACCTCGTACTAAAACAGCCGTTATCACTAAGGGTGATGACAGTGACAAGTACAAAAATATCTGGGGCAAGTAGAAAGGCATAATATTTGGCGACTAATGATCAATTGTGCGCCAATAGAACTTAATTTTAAATATTTAGAACGAGAATGTGAATATGAGTGCTGCAGAATTTAAAACCTTAAGAGAGGCTGTGGGCCTGTCAATTTCTACCCTAGTTAAAGTTATTGATGTTGATGAACGTTCTATTCGTAAGTGGGAGTCCGGTAAAAAGAAAGTGCCACAAGATGTATTTGATCAAATAGTGGCCATTGATGCGTTAATTTCAAATACCGCCCAAGCCGAGATTGAAAAGTTTAAAGAAGCTCCTCAAGACGCGGTGGTCTTGTATCGCTTTATTGACGAAGATGATTTACATGAACAGCACCCTGAATTCATTGGTTTGCCTATTATGTCGTATGGCGCAATGATTTATCGCTTAAGACAAAAATACCTAGACTTGGGTGTTGCCGTCACCGTTGACTATAAATAGTTAACTGCCCTTAAGTTGATTTTAATAGGGGGCAACGGCAAGGTATTCGCTACGTTTAGGCCCTAACTTTTAAACGTTTTTGCCACTGGTGGCGCTACTATAAATCAGCAATAATCGATGAATATTAAATTTAATTCCATCTTTCGGAAGCCTGTACAGTGAATGAGCTAAATTTAACCGCCAGTGCCGCGCAATACGTTCAAACCTCTGTAAAAGAGGGTGTTCTTACCATTTTGATGAACAAACCTAAAAAACTAAATGGTTGGACCGGTGAAATGATGGAGGCCTTTACCGAGGCATTTGCTAAGGCCGCTACATCAGACGCCACTAAGGCGGTTATTTTTACCGGTGCAGGTCATTATTTTTCGGCGGGGGTAAACCTTGGTGGCACGTTAGAAGTAATGCCCCCTAAAAAGCTTCATGGCATGATAGTGAACCATAATCAGCAATTGTTCGAAGCCTTTTTACGTTTTCCAAAACCCATATTAGTGGCGGTTAATGGCCCAGCTATTGGTGCCAGTGTGACTTCTTCCACCTTATGTAATGGCATTATAGCATCTGATACCGCTACTTTTCTTACGCCTTTTGCTGCATTGGGTATTATCCCTGAGGGTTGTTCAAGTATTCACTTTGCACGTCTTATGGGTGAAAAAAATGCACAGCGTATGTTGGGGTGTGAAGGCTGGAAACCAGATGCGGCGCAAGCCCTTGAAGCCGGTTTAGTACAATGGGTGGTACCGCAAGAGCAGTTGCAAGCTGAAGCTCAAAAAATTGCCGAGGATTGGATTAAAAACGGTGAAGGTCGTGCTTTCCTTGCAGGTAGTCAATTGAAAGAATTAGAAGAAGCCAATGAGCGCGAATCAAAGGAACTGGCCGATGCCTTTTTGGGCGGCGCATTTATGCTGGGCCAGTTTAAATTTTTATGGAGTAAGAAAAAGCGTGTGCCGTCTTTAGTTTTTCTAGCGCTTTGGTTGTTGCGTCCTTTATGGGCACGATTTTTATAGTAGCATGCGAAGAGCGCACTTGCGCTCAGTGACACTGCAGTCAGTTAAAGCCAACCCTAGGGTTGGCTTTTTATGTTCAGGATGAACGGTATGCCTTGGTGTCTGTAATCACAAGGGTGTGATGTATTAGAGTAATGCAGGAGCAATTACCGAGATGGCATTGAGCGGCGATGTTCAGGACGAACGGCATATTTTCTCTCGGTAATTTTTGTCTATTTAGCCAGCATTTTTGCTAACACGTCAGGCTCACGCCATTGTTGTTTTTTAAGGCGCCAAGTAAATACAATTGCCAGAGTAATGATCATGCTCACAAAGATAATCCACGACACTTCTGGGCCGTACTCTAATACTTCAATCACTATGTATTGTGCAAGGGCCATGGCCCAATGCAAAAATGTAGAAGTCATCATTAACCAGCGTGTATCTCCCACGCCGCGCAATGCACCACTGGCCACCAGTATTATCGCATCGGCCACCACATAACTGGCCATGCCCCACATCATCCAAGAGGCTAAGGTTTGAATCTCTTGCCCTTCGTGGCCTGCGGGCACAAAGATAGCCACTAAGGGATCTCTAAATGTCACAAAAACTATTCCCAGTATTGCTGAATAAGCAATGCCCAATAAAAAGCCGGCAGAAATAACTGCGCCAATTTTTTCTGGTTGATTGGCTCCCACAAAGCGCCCAATTAAACTGATCACCGCAATGTGTAATCCAAGCATAGGCACATAAGAGACAATGTCCCAATTTAATACAATGGCTGCCGATGCACCTTGTATAACACCAAAAGATTGAAACATTAAAATAAATAAATTAAAGGCGGCAACATTTAAAAAGGTCTCGAATCCCGAGGGTAAACCTAAACGTAAATATCGCTTTAATATCTTGTTATCCAAGGTAAATGACTTAGCCACTGAATATTCAATGCGGTGTTTTGCTTCAAAGTAATAATATATAAATACTAATAAGCTTATTAAATTACTGATGATAGTACCTATGGCGGCGCCTTCAATACCCCACTCAGGCAAACCAAACTCACCAAAAATAAGACCGTAAGATAAAGGGATGTTAATAGCCACACCAAAAAAGTCAGCAATCATCACCACCTTTGTACGGCCAATACCTGAAAAGTAAGATGCAATGCACACTTTAAATAAGGTGAAAATAGCGCCCCACATCAATACAGTAAAGTAGGCTTCTTCTAATGGGACTTGCTGGACATCGTGGCCCATAACAGAAAATACCTTTCCCACACCAAATGCCATCAGTGCCAAAATGGGCATGCAGGCGGCTGCTAATATAAGCCCTTGGCTTAGCACTTTAGGGCATAGATGTTTTTTACCCGCGCCAAAGTATTGGGCTACTAGTGCGTTGCCATAGGATAATAAACCTATAAAAAGCGATAGACAGAAAAATGCGGCAACCCCACCTCCTAAGCCTGCTGACATATGAGTGGGGCTGATGAGCGACAGAAAATACCGGTCGGTAAAAATCATCAACGCAAAGGCACTTTGTGAAATAACCATGGGGATGGCCAAGCTCACCAGTTGCTTTAAAATGGTTCTGTCCGTTTTTATAAAGTTGAACACCTTGTTCTCCATACAATCGACTTCTCTTATTATGAAGAGAAATTATTACAAATTAGTTGTTGCTTAAAATGGCGACTAAATCGATGCTGTCATCGGTTTTCATAGCGTGCTCCTTGTTTAGTGTGATCGTGTATTTTTTATGCGTTTTCAATTTTTAATAAAAAAGAAGTAGCCCAATCCCTGGGCATACCCTAGTTTTTGTTCCTTGATAATAGCGTCCTGCATTACCCTAATACTCAACGTCCTTATGGATATGCAAATTCAACTATTAATAAAAGAAGTCGCCCATCCTTGGGCATACCCTGAAATATTGCTCCTGCAATTTCAGGATACCGCCCATCCTTGGGCATAAAAAAACCCGGAAGGCGATTAGGCCTTCCGGGTTTTCTAAGGATTGAATCCTAGATTAGCTTGGAAGGCTTAAGCGCCTTCCATTTTCATGATCGACGTTACAAATTCATAGTACAGCGCTGCATGCGACACGGTTTAAAACCGTGATGCTTGCGTGCGATATAATATGTGGAATTGAAATGACTCATGAAAAATCTCTGTTTGAATTTATTCTGTTAAGAATATAGGCCATTGGCTAGAAGTCAACCAGCGACCAATAATATTTTAATAAAAACGCATTATTATGTGTATAAATATTTATTATGAAACTTCAAGTGATCCTCTATAAAACTGGATATGAAATAATAGCTATGGTCATAGCCTGCTTGTTCTCTTAACTCCAGCGGGTATTGGTTGCTGTTAGCAGCCGCTTGCAGCGCCTCTGGGTTTAATTGCGTGGCCAAAAAATCATCGTCCATTCCTTGGTCTACCAGCGCTGGTACTTTTAACTCTGGCTTTGATAGCGCTTTCGTCATTAATGCACTGGCATCGTATTGTCGCCATTCATTTTTGTCTTCACCCAAGTACGCACTCAAGGCTTTTTGTCCCCAAGGACAATTGACAGGATTACTAATGGGGCTAAACGCCGAGACACTTTGGTAGCGATTAGGGTTTCTTAAGGCAATCATTAGCGCGCCGTGGCCGCCCATGGAATGACCACTAATGGCCCGTTTTTTATTCACTGGAAAATGTTTTTCAATGAGTTCAGGTAACTCAGTCACAATATAGTCGTACATTTTATAATGGCGATTCCAAGGTGGCTGGGTTGCATTCACATAAAAACCTGCGCCCTTACCTAAATCATAACCTTCATCATCAGCCACATCCTTACCGCGTGGGCTAGTATCGGGGGCCACAATGGCGATGCCTAATTCGGCTGCCATTCGTTGCGCACCAGCTTTATGAATAAAGTTTTCATCGTTACAGGTTAACCCAGATAACCAGTATAAAACCGGTACTGGCTTGCTGGGTGATGCTTGAGGCGGTAAATAAATAGTGAACTGCATAGTGCAGTTAAGTGTGGTAGATAGATGCGTGTATTGTTTGTTCCAGCCCCCAAAACTTTTATGGGTGGCGATGCTCTCTAGTGTCATAGTGGCGGCCTCAATGGCCCCGTTAACGGGGCCATAATAAAAGAAAGGGTTAAATATTGAAGTGAATAACGGAGCGAATGCTTTTGCCTTCATGCATTAAATCAAAGGCTTCATTCACACCCTCAAGACTCATAGTGTGGGTAATAAAGTCATCCAGTTTAAATTCGCCGGCCATGTAGCGGTTAACAATCTGGGGCAATTCAGATCGGCCTTTAACGCCGCCAAATGCGGTGCCGCGCCATACGCGCCCTGTCACTAATTGGAAGGGGCGAGTAGAAATTTCTTGACCGGCACCGGCCACACCAATAATGATCGATTCTCCCCAACCCTTGTGACAACACTCTAAGGCTGAGCGCATAACATCCACATTACCAATGCATTCAAACGAATAATCCACGCCGCCATCGGTAAGCTCTACAATCACGTCTTGAATCGGTTTGTCATGGTCTTTAGGGTTAATGCAATCGGTGGCGCCCAATTTACGCGCCAGCTCAAATTTACTTTCGTTAATATCTATTACAATAATACGACTGGCTTTTGCCATCGTGGCGCCAATTACGGCACTTAAACCGATGCCGCCCATGCCAAATATGGCCACAGTATCGCCTTCTTCAACCTTTGCAGTGTTCATCACCGCGCCCATGCCAGTGGTGACCCCACAACCTAATAAACACACCTCTTCAAGGGGGGCGTCTTTATTCACTTTAGCCAGCGAGATTTCAGGCAGTACTGTGTATTCAGAAAAGGTTGAGCAACCCATGTAATGAAAAATAGGCTGGCCGTCTTTATAAAAGCGGGTGGTGCCGTCGGGCATTAAGCCCTTGCCTTGGGTTTCACGAATTTGTTGGCAAAGGTTGGTTTTACCCGATAAACAAAACTTACATTCGCCGCATTCAGGGGTGTACAGGGGAATAACATGATCCCCCACAGTAACACTGCTAACGCCTTCACCTACTTGCTCAACGATTCCGCCTCCTTCATGGCCTAAAATAACCGGGAAAATGCCCTCAGGGTCTTCACCCGACAAGGTAAATGCATCGGTGTGGCACACACCGCTGGCCACAATGCGTACCAATACCTCGCCTTTACGAGGCAGCATTACATCTACTTCTTCAATAGACAGGGGTTGGTTAGGGCCCCAAGCGATGGCGGCTTTTGATTTAATAAATTTATCAGTCATAAGGGAGTCCTACTTAGTAGTGGCTAAAGGCTGGTTAGGCCACGAAATGATGGCGGCTTTTGATTTAATAAATTTATCAGTCATAAGGGAGTCCTACTTAGTAGTGGCTAAAGGCTGGTTAGGCCACGAAATGATGGCGGCTTTTGATTTAATGAAGGTATCTGTCATGGCGGTTTCTTTGCTTAATCTTGTTAATATAGTGTCTATTATGATTGTTTCCATTAAAATGATAATACTGTCTATGCGCAAAAGACCTTTACAGGTGAGTAATAATGTTTTTATGGGAGGGGGTAACCGAGTTTGTCACTGTGGCGCAAACACACAGTTTTACTCAGGCGGGTCAGCGCCTAGGTATTAGCACGGCGCAAGTTAGTCGCCAAGTAAGCGCACTTGAGCGGCGTTTAAATGAAAAGCTGTTTTACCGTACCACCCGTAAGGTCTCGCTAACTCAAAGTGGGCAAGTGTATTTTCAACACTGTCATCAGTTAATAGAGGGTTTAGAAGCCGCTGAGCGTGCCATGAGTAACCTGCAAGATCATCCACGTGGACTCATTAAAATTACCGCGCCGGTGACCTATGGCGAAGAGCGAGTCGTGCCATTAATTAATAACTTTGCGTTAAAATATCCACAGGTTGAGGTGAAAATACACCTGTCTAACCAAACCATTAACCTAATTGAGGATGGTTATGATTTGGCCATTCGCATTGGGCATTTAAATGACTCCACTATGATGGCTAAAAAACTGTCCGTTAGAATGCTATATACGTGTGCATCCCCGAGTTATATAGAAACCTTTGGTACGCCCCATACACTGTCTGAACTAGAGCAACACAATTGTTTAATGGGCAGCAAAGACTACTGGCGTTTTCAAGAGTTAGAAAAGCAAAAAAATATAAGGGTCTCTGGCACGTTAAAGTGTAATAGTGGATACGGCTTAGTAGACGCGGCGCTAAAAGGCATGGGCATTATTCAATTGCCCGACTTTTACGTTCAAAAATACATTGAAAGTGGGCACTTGATGAATCTTTTAGACGTGTACCGAGAAAAAGAAGAAGGTATATGGGCTGTGTACCCTAACAATAGGATGTTATCTCCCAAGGTGCGCCTACTTGTGGATTATTTAGAACAGGAAGTAAATGCATGAAACATTTTTTTGCCTTGTCATTAACCTTAATAGTGGGGCTGGTTGTGGGTTTTTATTTGGGTGTTAATCAAACTCATCGTGAAGATTCAGTTGTGGCAGTCGCTCAAGTTAAAAGTGGACAGAATAACAGTGTTTTAGCTGAGCCTATTATCGACAATACGGCATTAGGGGTTAAATCTCGAAACGCGGCCCTATCAATAATAGATAACATTAAACGCCAACAAATTGATAAAAGTATAAACGCACTGTTATTTGCTGAGCTAACATTAAGTGAAAGGCAACAGATAGAAAATTTTTTACATCGTCATTTAATTCAGCTAAACAATCAAAAATCTTGGCCATCATTAGAATCCTGGTTATTGGCTATTAAATCCGCTGGCCTAGCCAATAGTCTTTATTACCGGCTACAAGCCCAATTATTAATTAATAAAACGCAATATCAAGAGGCGTTAGAAGGATTAATTACGGCTCATGCTTTAGTGACCTCAGTACAAGAACAGCAGTTTTTATTGAGCGAGGCGCAAAAAATAATTGATATAACGGTTAAGCATTATGAGAAGGGCACTTCTAATATGTCACAGCTTAAAATGACGGCTTTTTTAATGTATGCCAAACAACAGTTACCCGAATATATACCCATTAGTTTGGCCCTTGCTGGTGTCTATCGAAGAAGCGGCGATTTACAAAAATCCCTAGATTCTTTGGTGTACCTGCCTTATGACGAACAATACACAGACACCCTTGATGAACTTCAGCAAAGCCTAGAGGCGCAGTTGCTCAGTTTAAGCCACAACCAAAATGGCATACAGCTGTATCCATCGGGCAGTCAGTTTTTAGTAAAGGTAGTGGTGCATGACACTGAATTTAAATTGTTAATTGATACTGGGGCAAGCTACACCGCCTTTACCACTCAAGCGGTATCCAAATTGATGTCCCTTGGCAATGCATTAAGTGAGGATTATAAAAAAATTAAAGTGAATACCGCCAACGGCACCACTCAGGCCAGAATGTTTAGCTTGTCTGAATTTAACTTAGGGCCTAGGCATTTAACCAATTTATCGATATTAGAAGTGAATATGGGTGAGAATAGCCATAGTGACGGCTTACTGGGCATGAATTTTTTAAGTCAGTTTAAGTTTGTAATAGATCAGGAAAATGCTTTGTTATTCTTAGAGTAGAAAAGTAGAGTAAACTAAGTGCCTGCAGGGCAGGCACTTATAGCGGATATTATTTAAACAGGGCTAAGTACTGGCCGTAACCTTCTTTTTCCAGATCATCCTTTTTAATGAAGCGTAAAGATGCTGAATTAATGCAGTAACGTAAACCGGTGGGTTCTGGGCCATCATCAAATAAATGACCTAAGTGTGAATCACCATGAAGGCTGCGTACTTCTGTTCTTGGAAAAATTAATTTGTAATCGGTTTCCTTTACGACGTTTTTAGTGCTAATTGTTTCGTAAAAACTAGGCCATCCAGTCTTAGACTCGTATTTATGAGTAGACGAAAATAATGGCTCTTGACTCACAACATCCACATAAATTCCGGCTGCTTTGTTGTTCCAGTAGGTATTATCAAATGGACGCTCAGTCGCATCGTTTTGAGTCACATCAAATTGCAATTGTGTAAGATTTTTCTTTAACACCGCTTCGCTTGGTTTAGAGTACTTTTTTTTCATGCTCATTTTATTGGAACCTTCAGCCATGAATTTAACGTGTAATTCACTGCCCCAGGTTTTATTTAAGTAATCATCTCGGCCCGAGTTGTAACGGTAATACTTATAACGTATCGGATTACGCTTGTAATAATCTTGATGATAATCTTCGGCGGCATAAAAGCGTTCAAATGAACGAATGGCTGTGGCCAATGGTTTTACATAACGGCCCGTGTTGGCTAAGTCATTGCTTGATTTTTGTGCGGCCATTTTTTGTGCATCGTTATGAAAGAAAATGGCAGGACTATACTGATGACCACGATCCACAAATTGACCATGAGCATCGGTGGGATTTATCATTCTCCAAAAAGCAAACAACAACGCTTCATAAGAAATGACACTCTCATCAAAATAGACCTGAACCACTTCAATGTGTTGTGTACGACCGGATGCTACTTGTTTATAACTAGGGTTTTTAATCGTACCGCCACTAAAGCCTGAGATAGCATCCTTAACACCGTCTAGTTTTTCAAAGTCTGACTCAGTGCACCAAAAACAGCCGCCTGCAAAAGTGGCGACTTGTAGGCCTGCTAACTCGGCCGGTACCGATGTGTCGGCCATGGAAGATGGGGTCGTGGTGGAATCGGCATTGGAGCAAGCGGCTAGCAGTATCACCGCCAGTGTCGAAATGGATTTGCTTAATATGTTCATAAAGTACTTCCTCTTAAAAGCAGCGTTCTTAACTTGATGGAGTTATTGTGACCCTCTAAATCCCCCTTTGGAAGAGGCCATTTAACGGTTTTATTGATTTATGATCTGTTGTGATACTTTTGTTATAACTTCGTGAAGTGATTGTTAAGTCTGCTGTCTAAAGTGGTAATTGTTCCGTAAGGGCATTTCATAAAAAAGGACCGATCATGAAAATAACATCCATTCTTCCCGCATTACCTTTAGCGCTTTTGTCATCCATGTCATTTGCTCAAACAATTGATGTTGAGGTGACTAACCTTACTCACGGGCTGCATTTTACTCCCTTATTAGTCAGCGCCCATACCGATGAAAGCCAGCTTTTTGAAGCAGGCACTACCGCCACAGCCGCATTACAAGCCATGGCCGAAGGCGGCGATATTGCCCCATTGGATGCTGCAAAACTTACCGATACTGTTAATGAACTTAATCCAGCGGCTGGCTTTTTGGCACCAGGCGCGTCGACTATGGTTACTGACTTAGACACTGGTAGCAACGATGTACTGTCTATCGTGGCCATGTTATTACCTACCAATGATGGTTTTATGGGACTGAATAGCTGGTCAATTCCAGAGGCTGCAGGTACGTATACTGTTTATGTAAATGCCTATGACGCCGGCACTGAAGTGAACAATGAGCGTCTCTCTGGCGATATTAGTATTCCAGGTGCTCCGGGTGGTAATGGAGGTACTGGTGGTACCGGTGTAACCACCACTGAAAGCAACACCTCTGTGCACATTCATCGCGGCACCATTGGCGACACCACAGAAACCGGTGGCGTTAGTGACTTAAGCAGCCGTATTCACCGTTGGTTGAACCCAGTGGCCAAAGTTGTGGTTACGGTTAAATAGGAGGCAATATGAAACATTTATCAACACTTAAAACCAGTGCATTGTGCTTGATGTTTGCCAGTACCGGCCTACTTACCGCCTGTGGCAGTGATGACGATAATGCCATCAATGGTGAAGTTGAAATGGCCAGTTATCAGGTAACGCTCACTAACCTTAGCAATAATCAGCCGTTATCCCCGTTAGCGGCCCTTTTACATGATGAAAATTTCCAAGCGTGGAGCGTTGGCAGTGCCGCCAGTGAAGGCTTGGAATTGTTGGCTGAAGCGGGCGATAACAGCCGCTTCCTAACAGACTATGCTGAAATGCTAATCTCTTATGAGTCTGGTGCCGCCCCAGTAGGTCCAGGATTTAGCGACAGTATTACGATCATGGGTGAAATTGGCTCGGAGATGCAGCTATCCTTTGCCAGTATGCTGGTTAATACCAATGATGCTTTCACCGGCTTAACGGGTCTTGATTTATCTAGCCTAGAAGTGGGTGAAGACAGCCAGTATTTTTTGCCTATTTATGATGCGGGCACCGAAGAGAATAGTGAACTGCCGGGCACCATTCCAGGACCTGCTGATGGCAGTGACGGTGCAGGCTTTAATGCCGCACGTGATGATGTAGATATTGTGTCCCGTCACCCAGGTATCGTCAGTCAGGATGATGGCTACAGTGCGTCGGTTTTGGATCAATCCCACCGATTTGATTCGCCCATCGCACGCTTAATCATCACACGTCTTCAGTAGTCTGTGGTGAAAGTCGGTCAGTAATGGCAAAATAAGCGTCAAGCAACTGCTTGGCGCTTTTTGCTGTCTAGCCCTGAATAGATCAATAAAAGAACATTATGAAAAAAAGAATTTTAGTGATCGAAGACGACCAGGATATTAATAACTTGATCGCCATGAACCTTAAAGACATAAATCATGATGTCGATACCTGCGACCATGGTAAACGGGGTTTTCAAATGGCCTTAAAAGGCAATTATGATATTTTGGTCTTGGATTTAATGCTGCCCGAAATGGATGGTTTAGAGATTTGCCGCGCCTTGCGTGCTGCCGATGTTTACACACCTATTTTAATGTTAACGGCCCGAGATTCTGAGGCCGACCGTATTGTCGGTTTAGAGATGGGGGCGGATGATTATTTAACCAAACCTTTTAGTGTGCGTGAATTACAAGCGCGGGTGAAAGCCATGTTGCGGCGTGTTGCCATGTTAACTCAAGCCCCTAAGGTCGATAGTGATCAACTGGTATTTGATGATTTAATTATTGAAGTGGCAAAGCGCAGTGTAAAACTTAATGATCAAGAGGTAGAGCTTACCGGTACCGAATTTGATTTATTGTTATATATGGCGCGCCAACCCAGCTTAGTTTTTAGCCGCACGCAATTATTAGATAACGTGTGGGGATACCAGCACAGCGGTTATGAACATACAGTGAACTCTCATATAAACCGTTTACGTAATAAATTAGAAGCGGATCCAGCCAAGCCTAGATACATTTTAACGGTATGGGGAGTGGGATATAAATTTGAAGGCAGTGCGTCATGAGCAATATTATTTCTTCTTTTTATAGCAAGCTATCAATAGGTTTATTGTTAAGTTTTATCTTTATGGGTTTATTGATGCTGGTATTAGCCCAGCAACTGACTCAGAGTTATCAAAATGAGGTTGAGCAAAAACTGCACACGCAATTAGCACAACACGTAGTACACGATAATGCATTATTAAAAAATGGTGAGTTTGATCAGAGCGCCTTAAAACATGCGTTTCATTCCATGATGATCTTAGGGCCTAGTTTTGAGTTTTACATATTAGATGCAAAAGGCGCGGTATTGACGTTTTCGGCAGATCCAGGACGTGTTAAACGTAAAGTCGTGTCGCTTGAACCCATTAAACAATTTATGTCCAAACAGAAAAAATACCCCATTTTAGGTGATGATCCTAGATCACTCGATAAACATAAAATTTTCTCGGTGGCCCCTATTACAGACAATGAAAAACTAGTGGGTTATTTGTACATTATTATTGGCGGTGAAATTTACGATGGTATTGTCGATTTATTACAACAAAGCCATATATTTACCTTAGCGGTGTGGAGTTTATCCATGGCGTTATTATTTGGTTTGTTGGTTATTTTATTATTGTTTGCCATGTTAACTCGCCCTTTAAGACGATTGGCCAGCGACATGCAGCAATTTAGACAAGAGGGATTTGAGCACGGCCAGCTCCCTAGCTCTAAATGGAAAAAGAATTCCAGCGATGACATAGAGCGCCTAGGCAGTACGTTTAATGAAATGGCCAGCACCCTTAATAATCAATATCAAAAAGTAAAAGATACCGATGAGTTGCGTCGTGAATTAATCTCGTATGTGTCTCACGATTTAAGAACCCCACTGGCCTCGTTGCAAGGGTACTTAGAGACATGGCAATTAAAGCATACACATCTTTCAAAAGAGCAAGGTCAGCAGTTAATTACCGTTGCTATGAATAACGCGCAACACATGAGCCGATTAATTGAACAGTTATTCGAACTGGCACATTTAGATGCAACAGATGTGTCTCTTATAAAGGAGCCGGTGGCTATTGCGGAATTGGCAGCCGATGTTTTGCAAAAAATGGCGTTAAAAGCACAAAGCAAACAAGTGACATTGCGCATAACGCCAGAAGACCCGTCATTAATGGCCATGGTTAACATTGAGAAGTTAGAGCGAGTGTTCACTAATTTAATTGATAACGCTATTCGCCATAGTGAAGCAGAAGACACGGTGACGGTACAGTTTGAATCTGTAACTGATGGAATTGTAGTCACCATTAGCGATACCGGATCTGGCATTCCCGCGGACGAGCTAGGCCATATTTTTGATGCCCATTTTCGCGCCAGCAATAGTATGAATGAAAAGGGCGCTAATAGCGGTTTAGGCCTGGCAATTAGCAAACGTATCATTGAGTTACATGGTTCTTTTTTAAGCGTTAAAAGTACCTTAGGGCAGGGCAGCCAATTCAGCTTTAAACTGAATAACGGTGAAGTTGAATAAATTGCGTAAATAGGTGTTTTTTGCTGGTCAATTTTCGAGCAAGCTGTTCCATGTAAGAGTAATTTAGGGTATAAAAGCCCCCATGAAAACACCGAAAAGAATACAACCTCTGGTTGAAGACGGCCTAGTAGATGAAGTGCTAAGCCAACTCATGAGCGGCAAAGAAGCTACCGTATATGTGGTACGTCGTGGCGACGAAATTATTTGTGCAAAAGTGTATAAAGATGCGGCTCAACGCAGCTTTAAACAAGCCGTTACCTACAATGAAGGGCGTAAGGTGCGTAACAGTCGCCGCGCCCGGGCCATGGAAAAAGGCAGTAAATTTGGACGCAAGCAACAAGAAGAAGTGTGGCAAAATGCCGAAGTAGATGCTCTGTATAAACTGGCAGATGCCGGTGTACGTGTACCTGAACCTTACGGCTGTTTTGATGGCGTATTGCTTATGGAGCTTATGACCGACGAAAGCGGCAGTGTTGCACCGCGTTTAAATGATGTTGCATTAACCAGTGAACAAGCCTTGGAAGATCACGCTTTAGTGATGCAAAATGTCATGCGCATGTTAAGTGTGGGTATTGTACATGGGGATTTATCTGAATTTAATGTGCTGGTGGATGAAGAAGGCCCCATTATCATTGATTTACCGCAAGCGGTAGATGCGGCAGGCAATAATAACGCCCATGCCATGTTAACCCGTGATGTGGAAAATATGACCAACTATTATGGTCAATTTGCCCCAGCGTTATTAGAGACGCAGTACGCCAAAGAAATTTGGGCCTTGTACGAAGAAGGCAACATGGATGTGGACTTTGAACTCACCGGTAAATTTGTTGAAAGTAATGAATCGGCCGATGTGGATTCAGTTATTGCCGAAATTAAAGCGGCCATTGCAGAAGAAGATGAGCGCCAAGAAAGAATTCGTGACGCCAATGATGATGGAGAAGATTAACAGTTTGTTAATCTTAATCCATAACGGAGCCTTCAACGCTTTATCTAACGGATAAAGCTTTTTCCAACCACTTCATATGCCACAAAGGCTACCCAAGACAAGCCCAATAGGGCCCAGGGTAGCCAGTTTTTAGACTGCTTTGTTTCAACGATGTCTTGTGAACTATCCAGTAACTCTTCTTTATAATTCTTAGCTTTTTTAAGTTGTTTGTCTAAATCTCGTGATTTGGCTTTGTGCTGTTTCTTGTAAAGATCAATGCCTTTTTGAATGCCTTGCGCCACTAATTTTGTTTGTTCTTTATTTTGACCAGGCTTTTGAATGCCGCGCGCAATGGATAGTGATTCTTCTTTGGTTTGATCGCTGGCGTTTTCTTTTTTTGAGTGTCTTTTTGCGTGTTTGTTAGAGGTGGAAGCCATGGAAGGTCCTTAAAGGAATACTAATCATTAATGAGGCATAAACAATAGTGCAGAAACTAGCAGTAAATAAAGTATAGGTATAGGGTGCTTTTAACAATCGCAATCAATTTATAGGAGGGGGCTTAATCTCTATAATACGAAAAGCATA
>MAAB01030433.1_pt1 | contig 15979 bp, 13 predicted proteins | sample 1115991 | NCBI WGS metagenome assembly MAAB01 (sample SAMN04961124, study PRJNA320927) | seawater metagenome | isolation source: sample BD02T18 sea water enriched with oil for 18 days | place: USA:Gulf of Mexico | collected 2013-07-27
AAATAAATGACATATCTGCACTCAGTTAATAAGGGCATGCATTTAAGCTGATATTAGCGTTTAACATTACAAGTTAAATGGGGTACTATCCGCGACGAATAGCAATGACGAGAGTTAGACCTACTGGAAACACAATTATGGCTAAAAATTCAATCTTAGGTGTATTTGCAAAATCACCGATAAAACCGTTAGTGAAACATATTCAAATAGTTGTTAAATGTAGTAAACAACTGATCCCATTTTTTGAAGCATGTACTGCTGAAGAGTGGAGTGAGGCGGCTAAAGTGCGCCGTAAGCTCTCAAAATTAGAGCAAGATGCTGACGCCTTAAAACGTCAATTACGTCTTGAGTTGCCGGGCGGCTTATTTATGCCCGTTGATCGAGCTGATTTACTTGAGCTGGTTTCACAACAAGACAAAATAGCGAATAAAGCAAAAGATATCGCTGGACGTGTTCTTGGACGTAAACTTGAAATACCTGCTAGTTTGCAAGCAGAATTTTGTGCTTATTTATCGCGTTGTCTTGATGCTACGGAAAAAGCAGCTGAAGCAATTAATGAATTAGATGATTTGTTAGAAACAGGCTTCCGTGGACGTGAAGTTGAATTGGTAGAGAAGATGATAAGCCAGTTAGATGCTATCGAAGACGATACTGATGACTTGCAAGTTATTCTACGTAAAAACTTATTAGCGATTGAAAAGGATTTGAATCCAGTTGATGTAATATTCTTATATCAAATTATTGATTGGGTTGGCGATTTAGCTGATCTTGCTGAACGTGTAGGTGCACGTTTAGAAATTCTTCTTGCTCGAAAATAAGGTTTAACTAATGGAAATTATACTTAACTCTGGCAGCACTTTTGTAATTCTTGCTGCTGTTGTTGGCTTCTTCATGGCGTGGGGCATTGGTGCCAATGATGTAGCAAATGCGATGGGCACTTCTGTTGGCTCAAAAGCTTTAACCATTAAACAAGCCATTATCATAGCAATGGTATTTGAGTTTGCAGGTGCTTACCTAGCAGGTGGCGAAGTAACATCAACTATCCGTAAGGGTATTATCGACGCCAGTTATTTTATTGATACACCTGAATTACTAGTTTACGGCATGATTTCAGCACTTTTTGCAGCGGCAACATGGTTATTAATCGCTTCTGCCTTAGGTTGGCCAGTTTCGACTACCCACTCAATTGTTGGTGCAATAGTTGGTTTTGCTGCGGTAGGTGTTAGTGCTGAAGCGGTAGAATGGAGCAAAGTCGTTGGTATTGTTGGTAGTTGGATCATTACACCTTTAATATCAGGTGTTATTGCATTTATTATCTTTAACAGTGCGCAAAAGCTAATTTTTGATACGGATAAACCATTACAACAGGCTAAACGTTGGGTTCCTGCTTATATGTTCCTAGCGGGCTTTGTATTATCACTTGTAACGATCAAAAAGGGTCTAAAACATATTGGCTTAGAAAATGTCAATTTAGGCTTTGTTAACTTCGAAATTAAAGGCGCAGGTGGTTTCTACTTGGCAACTATTGTTGCTGTTATCGTTGCTATTATTGGTAAATTCTTTATTAGTCGCTTAAAGTTTGATGAAAATCTTGCTAAAGAAGCTCATTACGTCAATGTAGAAAAAGTATTCGCAATATTGATGATTGTCACTGCTTGTGCAATGGCATTTGCCCATGGTTCAAATGATGTTGCCAATGCTATTGGTCCATTAGCTGCCGTAGTAAGTATTGTTGAACAAGATGGACAAATTGCTGCTAAATCAGCAATTGCATGGTGGATATTACCACTAGGTGGTTTTGGTATTGTTGCTGGTCTTGCTTTGTTTGGTCATAAAGTTATTGCAACTATAGGCCAAGGAATTACACATTTAACACCGAGTCGTGGTTTCGCTGCAGAATTAGCGGCAGCTAGTACTGTTGTTATTGCATCAGGTGCTGGTTTACCCATTTCAACAACACAAACGCTTGTTGGCGCTGTTTTAGGTGTAGGTATGGCTCGTGGTATTGCCGCGATTAATTTAGGTGTTGTACGTAACATCGTCGTTTCTTGGGTAATAACCTTACCTGTAGGTGCTGGTTTATCTATTATCTTCTTTTGGATTATGCAGGCTATATTTAGTTAGTCATATAACATCAGAAAACAGAATCAAAAAAGCCGCAACATGTTGCGGCTTTTTTATTCTCTTTTTTTAACCATAACCTCTAAAGTACCCTGATTAAAAAGCTACCTAATTAACGCGTTAATAAATGCTGTTGTTAATTAGGCTTAGCTACGTTCAGTAACTTCTAATAAGTGGTAGCCAAACTGAGTTTGTACCGGGCCTTGTACTGTATTTAAAGGAGCTGAAAAAACAACTTTATCAAATTCAGGAACCATTTGACCTGGGCCAAAGCTACCTAAATCACCACCTTGTGCATTTGATGGGCAGTTCGAATGCTCTTTAGCTACTTCAGCAAAATCTTTACCAGCTTCAATTTCTGCTTTTAAGGCTAAACATTGTTCTTCTGTATCCACTAAAAGGTGGCGTGCACTTGCTTGAGACATACTTCTTTCCTATTTCTGTATTGTGAAATTATAACTAATTCAAAATAATTATAATCGAGCAGAGCTACAGTAACGCATCTAATTTACAATTGAAAGTAAGCGAAATGAAAGTAATTTATTAACCTTTGAATTTACTAATTTATTACAGCTAGGGGGAGTGTTTTAAACAGCTTCGATGAAAGACCATTTTTCTATTGGTTTTTAATTTGAAATATTAATAACCCAAGCTAGGTAAATAATTGATATAAGGTGAAAGTTTAGGGACTGGCATCCCCCTTAAGCAGGTCTGTTCTTTTTGTAAGGCAATGCGGCGTAAATTCGCACTTCAAGCTAAATATAGGTAGAATGGCGGAAATTTTTGATTCACCAATATGTACTGATACTTTACAGATATCGTATGAATACCAAATGCATTACTTTATTAATCTGCTTAGAGATACACTCGCGAGCAATAAACTAGTTCAATTGGTATAAGACAGTAAGGATTACCTATGGCCTCCCTTCAAGATCAATTGCTCAAAGCAGGATTAACGACTAAACAAAAAACACGTCAAGCTAACTCCGCTAAGCGTAAGAAAAACAAACAACAGCGTAGTGGTGTTGAGCATGGTGCAAGTTTGCAAGAACAAGTAAAGCAAGATTTAGCACTTTCACAAGCTGAAAAGCTTGCAAAAGATAGTGCGCTTAATGAAGCGAAAAACATCGAACTTGCGCATAAAGAACAGCAGTTACGAATCAAGCAAATCCTTGAACATCATCAATTAACGGGCGTCAAAGGTGAAAGTGAATATAACTATACGTTCGATAATAAAGTAAAAAAATTAGCACTAGATACGATTACACATAAAGCGTTAGTAAATGGTCGCTTGGCTTTGTGCGGCTTAAATGAAATTACGTATATTGTTACCAGTGAAACGGCAGAAAAAGTTGCTGTACTTGATAAGAGCCTCATACTCGTACAAAACGATAAAATTGAAGCTGAAGAAACTGATGAAAATGATCCGTATGCAGACTACCAAATTCCAGACGACTTGATGTGGTAGAAATACCGAGCAAGCTATTTTTGTTCGATTACTCTAGGATAAATTTTTTCGGCTACGTCTGGCGAAAAAACTGTTCGTTGAATGTGCTAGAATATCGGAAAAATTTTGTGTGGAAGAGAATTAGATTACAATATTGTATATAATGGCTAACATAAACAATATGTTAGCTTTTTAATTAATTTGATTAACAAGAGATGTTATTTATTATGTTGATGAAAGCTATCCGTTGGCCAATAGGTCAATTAATTTTATTATTAAATGTTATTTTTTCACCCCGATCGCCAAAACGGGCGGTAAATGAGCAAGCTAAACTTGACGAGCAAACGAAATCGCTAAGTTTGTACCAACTACCTTCATGTCCATTTTGTGTGAAAGTACGTCGTACTATGAAACGTGAAGGTTTGAAAATAGAGCTACGTAACATCAGTGGTAACAATGACTTTAGTGAAGAACTGGTTCGTGAAGGCGGAAAGCGTAAAGTGCCATGTTTACGCATTGAAAAAGAAGATGGTCAAGTTCAGTGGTTATATGAATCAAGTGATGTTGTTAGCCATTTACAAGGGTTAACAAAAGCAGCCTAGCGCTTATTCGCTATTAGCCACGAATACTTTATTAAATTGTTCGTGGCTGTACCTCCTCAGTAATAATAATGATGTAATTATTGAAATTATTTGTCAGAAAATTGTGTCTATTAAGTTAATCTCCTGTTCAGAAAACTTAGTAGGCTCTTATGTTGATAAAAACCCCACCAAGCTCCACATTAAAAACATCCGACATTACCGATGAATCGGTCTATATGCAACGCCGTCAACTTGTTAAAAGTATGGGGTTTCTCGGTGCAGGAGCACTGTTAGGCTCAGCCATCTCGCATAAAGCCAAAGCTGGATTTTTTGATAGTAAAGACGCCGACGCTAGTTTTAAAACCACAGCATTAAACTACAAAGCGGATAAAGATAACCTTTCTTTAATCAAAACACCTGAGCAGAAGGTTATTAGTCACAATAACTTCTATGAATTTGGTGCACAAAAAAATCAACCCGCCGAGTTATCGCAAAATTTTAATGTAAACCCTTGGCAGCTAACTATTTCTGGTGAATGTGAAAACCCTATTACCTTAGATTATGATGATTTGACAACTATGTTCGCCTTAGAAGAGCGAATTTACCGACTGCGTTGTGTTGAAGCTTGGTCAATGGTAGTTCCTTGGATTGGCTTTTCTTTAGCTGAGTTATTAAAAAAGGTTGCGCCGAACTCATCTGCTAAATATGTGCTTTTTGAAACGCTTTATGATCCAGAGCAAATGCCAGGACAAAGTAATAGACGCTTAGGTGGCGGCATCGCATATCCTTATGTTGAGGGACTACGTATTGATGAAGCTATGAATCCATTAACTTTAATGAGTGTTGGTTTATATGGCAAAACCTTACCACCGCAAAATGGTGCGCCAATTCGCTTAGTTGTGCCTTGGAAGTATGGTTTTAAGAGTATTAAGTCGATAGTGTCAATTAAGTTGGTGCGCGAACAACCTCAAACAACATGGAATAAACTTGCCGCAAATGAATATGGGTTTTATGCCAATGTTAATCCTGCACATGATCACCCTCGTTGGAGCCAAGCCAGTGAGCGGCGCATCACCTCAGGGGGATTGTTTGCTAAAAATCGCATTGAGACCCTACCTTTTAATGGTTATGGTGAACAGGTAGCGCATATGTACAAAAATATGGATTTAAGTAAGTACTATTAAGGCTTTATATTTATATGCTTTTCACTACATCGAATAAAGTTATACTGGTTAAGCTTGTTATTCATTTAGCAGCGTTCTTACCTTTACTGAGTTTATATTACCTTGCCTTTAATGATCAGCTTGGTGCTGATCCCGTACAGGAAGTTATTCACTTTACTGGTATTGGTGCTTTTAACTTAATACTGGTAACACTGACTGTTTCACCGATTGCTAAAAGATTTAAGTTGGGTTACCTCTTACAGGTTAGGCGTTTGCTTGGTTTATATTCCTTCTGTTATGCCTTCTTGCACTTACTTAATTTTTTGATGTTTGATTTACAGCTTGCTTGGTCATTATTTTTTAATGAAGTTATCAAACGGCCTTACATCACTATTGGCATGATTGCTTTTATTTTATTAGCCGCGCTTGCAGTTACATCTCTTAATAGTATTAAGCGTAAAATGGGAAAATCATGGCAAAGTTTGCATAATTACAGTTATTTTATTGCTATTTTAGTGTCAGTTCACTTTTATTGGTCGGTTAAATCGGAAATTCTTTTACCGCTGTTTTACATGTTACTCACTTTAATTTTATTAGCATTTCGTTATAAAAAAATTAAAGAATTGATCTTGTCCATATTTGTTAAAAAAATAACATCAAAATAGCTCTTTTTACATTTGTATAGCATTACCTTTTTCTATAATCTACCCAGTCTAATTGAGTGTTATATATACAAGTTAATGTTTCACTAAAGTGTAATGAAAGGGAAGTTCGAGTTTTATGGCGGAGTTAGTCTGGGACGAGGGAATGAGTGTAGGCATTGATAGCCTTGATAATGATCATAAACAGCTTATTGCCATTTTAGCGCAATTGATGTCTGCCAAAAATGAAAAATTGGGGCAGAAAAGTATTGATGAGATTTTTGAACGGCTTGAAGAATATTGCCAATCACATTTTGCACGTGAAGAAACTCTTTTAGCGAAGATTAACTATCAGCAGTTTGATGCTCATAAACGAAGTCACCAAGCATTTATTAATAAAATTCCACAATTAAAAGAACAATGGTTCGCTGACGGTACGGAGTCAGAAGTTGTAAAAGATAAAATTATCTTATTTTTACAGCAATGGTTAATTAAACATATTTTAGAAGAAGATCTCGATTACGTTCCCGCGATACATTGCTTTGAAGAATTTAGCCAATATAAAAAAGATAAAAAAGCCAAAAATCCATTATTACGAATTTTCTCGGTAAAACTATCTCAATCTCTTATTTTAAGCCACCGTGTTTTAATTACGACACTAATCCCTGTTGTTGCATCGCTGTTACTTTGCTTTTTTATTCTTAAAGATAACTACCAACGTTATGACAATATCTCTACAGTATTAGGACTTAATTCTGTTATTGAGCAAGTCAATGGTATTACTCATTCATTACAGGCCGAGCGAGGTCTATCTAGCGGTTACACCAGTTCAAATTATAGAAGTTTTGCCGAACAATTAACCAAACGACGAAAAAATACAGATGCAAAAATTCAATATTTCTTAGGATTATTAGATAAATCAGCTAATCAAGAAGTGAAAATAAGTGTTAATCGCTACATGACTAATTTTCAAAAAATAGTCGAAAATTTATCGCGTCATAGAATGCATTTAGACCAGAAAATAGCAGGTTTTGAAGAGACTTATTATGTTTACACTGAATTAATTGAGCAGCTTTTATCTGTATCAGATCACTTGGTTCATATCGAAATAGGTTCGAGTCATGCCAATGATATTTCAGCCATTAATGCCGTATTGCGATATAAGGAGTTTATGGGACAAATTCGAGCTATTGGTATGAAAATAGATGAAAATCATCAAGATAATATTTATGAAAATGTTGATGTGAGTTTATTAGTAGGCAAACAATTAAATACTCTCCGAATATTTGCAAGCTCAGCGAATGCAGGTCAAAAGTTAATCTGCGGAAATTATTGTAATGCAATATATCAACGTCAACATTTAGAATCGTCTTATCTGGAAACCATGCAATTTAATGATAAGGATGTCAGAGCTGCAAGATGGTTCAATGTTATGTCTGACAAAATTGATATTTTAAATACTGTTGTTGAAAAGCTGATTAGTGAATTTGATGAACAAATATATAATGAAAGTCAGCAATTAAAAACAGAAGGTTATTTGATAATCCTTGCCATGTTGATATTTTTCATGGCTGCTATATTTTTTGCACTAGTATTGAATTACAGCATTATTAGCCCAGTAAGAAAGCTCACTTATGCATTAAATGATATGTCTGAAGGTCAAAATAACATACACTTTGAAAGTATTGATAGTAAAGACGAAATAGGCTCGATGCAACTTGCTTTTGAAAAGCTGCGCCGAAAACTCCTCCAAGGGGATGTTTATAAAGCGACGGTTAGTCAACAGCAAAAAGAAATCAAGTACCGAAAATCTCAACAGGATCATTTTCAACAACTAGCATTGACCGATGCTCTAACTGGAGCAGTCAATCGTCATCATTTTAATGAAGTACTTGACCAAGAAATTTCCAATGTTAATAACTATGGCAAGCCCTTATCCATAATGCTGTTGGATATTGATTACTTCAAACAAGTAAATGATACTTATGGTCATGGTGTCGGGGATGAAGTCTTGGTCTTATTCTATCAAACTTGTGTTGAAGCAGTACGAAGCAGTGATGTTGTCGCTCGTATTGGGGGTGAAGAATTTGTAATTGTAATGCCCAATACCACGTTGGACAATGCAGAGAAATTTGCCGAACGTTTACGACAGAAAATAGCAAAACTTGAGATAAATGTAGCTGATAAGCAAATATCCATAACGGTCAGTATTGGGGTAAGTCAATGGAAAAATGATTACTTTACCAATGCTGAAACTTTCGTAGCCGATGCGGATAAATCTCTTTATCAAGCAAAAAATAGTGGCAGAAATAGAGTCGTCGCTACTCAACAGTGATTATTTTGTCAATATCCAAGGACTAAAAATGCAGGCTTAAGTATTTACATGTAAATGGACCTAGATAAGCGACTACTTATCGTCAATAGCTTGTTGTTTTATCAAATTAAATTTATGGTACTAAGCATTATAGTTCGCTACAGGAATTTCAATGCTTAAAACATCATCACCACGTAATTTAATTACCTCAGATCCAGATAATATGTCTAATACTACACTTTTTCGTCAGTTTGGCCGTAAGAAAAACATGCTTACATTGATCACCACCAGTCTGTTGGCTCTAGGTTTAACCGCATGTTTACCTAATGAAAAACAGGATGCTAAGGTTGTCATTAATAAAAACCCTTACCCGAGTACCTACCAAGCGTTACCCACTGAAAGTACATTATTAACCAACGCCACTATACTAACAGGCACTGGGGAGCGTTTAAATAATACCGATATTTTATTCGTCAATGGCAAGGTAACTCAAGTAGGTGAAAATCTATCAGCTGATCAAGCCACTGTAATTGATGTGAAAGGAAAATGGATCACGCCTGGTATAATTGATGTTCACTCTCATTTAGGCGTTTACCCTAACCCAGAAGTTGAGTCACATTCAGATGGTAATGAGATGACCTCTGCTAATACCTCGGAAGTATGGGCTGAACATAGTGTCTGGCCGCAAGATCCCGCTTTTCAAGCCGCTCGTGCTGGCGGTATAACCAGCTTACAGATTTTACCTGGCTCGGCTAATTTATTTGGTGGACGAGGGGTAACGTTACGCAATGTGCCGAGTGAAACAATGCAAGGCATGAAATTTTCAGGTGCGCCTTACGGGCTGAAAATGGCGTGTGGTGAAAATCCCAAACGTGTTTACGGTAGTCGAAAAGTATTACCTTCAACACGCATGGGTAATGTCGCTGGCTACCGAAGTGCTTGGCTGGCTGCCACAGAATACAAACGTGCTTGGGATAAATATGACCGAGATTACAGTGCAGGTGAAAACCCTGAGGCGCCTAAACGTGATCTAGCACTAGATACTCTGATGGGGGTTTTAGAGGGCGAAATATTAATTCATAACCATTGTTATAAAGCAGAAGAAATGGCAGTAATGATTGATCTAGGTAATGAATTTAATTATCACTCAGGCACTTTTCATCATGCGATTGAAGGCTACAAAATTGCAGACTTATTAGCGGCTAATGGAAACTGCGCTGCTATGTGGCCAGATTGGTGGGGATTTAAAATGGAAGCCTATGACATGGTTGAAGAAAATGTTGCTATTGTTGATGCGGTTAAAAACTCTTGTGCTGTGGTTCACTCTGATTCTGCGACAACTATTCAACGTTTAAACCAAGAAGCGGCAAAAGTGATGTATCGCGCAAATGAAAACGGTTTTGCCTTAAGAGAAGAGGATGCCATTAAGTGGATTACAGCTAATGCTGCGAAATCTTTAGGCATTAATGATGAAGTAGGTAGTTTAGAAGCCGGAAAGAATGCCGATGTTGTCGTTTGGAATATGAATCCGTTCAGTGTTTACGCAAAAGCAGAGCAAGTGTTTATTGATGGTGCTAAAGTTTTTGATCGTTTTGATGAAAAATACCAAGCGAAAAGTGATTTTTTGCTGGGTCAACAACTAGATAATCACAGTAGAGCTGTAAGTCAATTAGAAAATAAGCCAATGACTAGTGCAACGACTAAGCCAATAAGCAAAGGATAGGAATCACAATGAAAAATACCCAATTACTTACTTCATTGCGCTATGTTTTGCTTGGCGCACTAATGGTTACAACGAGTGTTGTTCAGGCTGAATCAATCGCAATAACTAACGCTACTGTTTACACGGTAGCGAAAAAAGGTGTGCTATCTCAAGCAACGGTTGTGGTAGATGACGGAAAAATTACTGCTGTATACAGCAATGACGAACTGCCTGAGTCGTTGAACGCAGACACTGTTATTGATGCAAAAGGGCGCATTTTGACCCCTGGCTTTATTGCAACGAATAACTTACTTGGTTTAGTAGAAGTAGGCGCTGTATCTAATACGCGTGATAGTTCAGATAAAAAAGCCGATATTACTTTCGATGCGAGTTTAGCATTTAATCCTAAATCTACGTTAATTGCCTATGCACGTAAAGGTGGGATTACGAGTAGTGTCGTGATGCCTTATGGTGGCGAAAAAGTTATTACTGGCCAAAGTTTTGTTGTTAATTTATCAGGAGATTTTGACAGCGTGGTCATGCCGAAAAGTGCGGTGATTGCTTCATTAGGCTCTTCGGAAAAAGGCTCTCGCGCAACAAAGCTTCAAACATTGAATAATGAACTTGAAGATGCACAAAAAGAATTAGCTAACAATGAAAAAGGGAAGAGCAGCAATAAAAAAGACAATGAAGAAAATGAGACTGAATCACCATCACGTGCTGACGAAGTCATGTATGAGTTATTATCGGGTGACAAGCTTTTAATTGCTTATGCTGATAGAGCGACTGATATCTTAGCTTTACTTAAATTGAAGAAGAAATTTAGTCTGAATTTGGTGCTTGCTGGGGCAAGTGATGCGGTATTGGTAAGTGATGAAATTGCTGAAGCCAATGTTGTTGTGATGATGAGCGCAATTGATAATTTGCCGAGTAGCTTTGATTCATTACATAACTCGCTTACCAATGTTGCTAAACTGACTGATGCGGGCATAAAAGTGATTATCAGTAATAGTGGTGAAAGTTATAATATCAATCAATTGCGCTTTGATGCGGGTGTCGCCGTTGCCAATGGCGTTAGTGAAACTACTGCTTTAGCGGCAATTACTGCCAATGTTGCTGATAGTTTTAACTTAAATTCAGGACGTATTGCCGTGGGGAAAAGTGCTGATTTAGTCTTGTGGAGTAGTGACCCATTTGAAATCAGCAGCAAAGTGGATGCGATGTGGATTAATGGAAAAGCTATGTCATTAAAGTCTCGTCAAGATGCATTGCGCGAACGTTATACTGCTGAAACGGATATGCCAAGGGCGTACAGTAAGTAATGTTAATAAATTAGAATCGCACTTAAACTACTCATATCGAGAGTTTAACTAGAGGTATTGAACCCCGTATTTAAATAACATACGGGGTTTTCTATTTTAATCACTTTAATGCTTAACTTTTTAGTCATCGGACTTATTAATTGCTCACTTAGCGAGACAGAAAAGGGGTAGAGGAAAGGCATTGATTGAAGAGAATAGTTATTACCTTGTCAAAATTAATAACGCAGTGTGTACGCCTTTTAAACTCGACCTTGGGTAGCTCATTAGTAAACAGATAAAAACACTAAATGAATGAATAATAGGAAACTATGTTTAACTCAATTGCCTTATTTTATGCTCACTAACGTAGCTCAAAATTGAGAAATTCATTACTCTCTTTGATATTAATTCAGCCTGACAGAAATTATAGTACTAAGCTATCATTGCCGTACAGAAAGAGAATATACTTGTATTTTGATCTTCATTCTCTATGATTGGAGTCATTCTCATTCTTAACTAACTCTTTTATAAGCAACTATCATGCGTTTCATTATTATTTTATTTTTAATACTACAACTGACTGTATTGGCTTTTTCTGCCAATGCGAGGGAGAAAATTGGTCTGGTATTAAGTGGTGGCGGTGCTAAAGGCACTGCTCATATTGGTGTGCTTAAAGTGCTTGAACAACATAATATTCCTGTTGATTATGTTGTGGGCACCAGTATTGGTGCCTATGTTGGTGGCATGTACGCGTTAGGTTATGAAGTCAGTGATATTGAAGCCATTATGCTCGGCATGCCATGGGATGATGGCTATTCTGATTTTATACCTAGGGAGTCATTGGCTTACGATAAAAAACAGCATCGCGATAGATATAATTTATCCATACGATTAGGTTATAGCGACGGGGAATTTAAAGTTCCCGCTGGTTTGTTATTAGGCCAAAGTGCATATCAAATTCTGCAACGCTCAACTGATACGGTTAGTTCTTTTGATAGTTTTGATGACTTAGCCATTCCTTATCGTGCAGTTGCCTCTGATATTGCCACAGCAAAAATGGTCGTGCTAGATTCTGGCAGCATAAATGAAGCGATGAAGGCCTCAGCAGCGGTACCGGGCATAGTCGCCGCGGTTGTTATTGATGGTAAAACACTCGTCGATGGTGGCATCACTAATAACATGCCAATTGATGTTGTCAAGGCAATGGGCGCAGATATTGTTATTGCAGTTGATATAGGTTCGCCACTTGCAGAGCAAAGTGAATTGACGAGTACGGTATCTGTGCTTAATCAGCTATCAACCATCCTCACCAACAATACCAGTTTGGCGCAAAAAACATTACTTACCGAAAAAGATATTTTGCTGCGTCCTGCTATTGATAAGTTAAGTACTACTGACTGGTCTGTTATGCCGCAAGCTTTGGCGCTAGGTGAGCATGAAGCTCAGGCACAATCTGCAGCCTTAATGGAACTATCAATTAATGATGTTGATTATCAAGCTTATAAAAATCAAAAGAAACTGAAGGCTAAAAAATGGTTTGATGCTTTGCCAGGACATATTTCTGAAATTAAAATCAGCAATAACTCCAAAGTGGAGAACGACATCATCGAAAAAGTTTTTGCCGTTGAGTTAGGAAAAGAACTCACGAAAGAAGCATTAGATTTAGCTATAAATAGAGTCTATGCCTTAGATGAATTTGAACACGTCACTGTAGAGTTTGAAGACTCGCCTGATGGACGAATTATCACTTTAACGACTCAAGCTAAGTCTTGGGGCCCTAATTATTTTGACTTTGGTTTTAACTTAAAAACAGATTTTGCTGATCAGTCTATTACATCAATCAATATGTCGTATTTGATGACAAATGTTTCGGTGAATGGCGGACGTTGGTTAAACGAGCTTGAATTGGGGTGGGAAAGTCTGTTGGCGAGTGAGTTCTATCAACCGCTAAATCACAGCCATGATATATATAGTCGAGCAAGGGTCTCTTTTGCTCAAGATAAGTGGGAAAAAACAAGTTTTCGTGAAGAGCTCAGAAAGGAGTATTATCAAGCAACGCTAGCATTGGGTTATGATTATTCCTTTAAGGGGATTATTGAGCTAGGTGTTATTGCAGAAACGGGGGATCTTTCTCTCGATAAACCAGGCACTGATGACTTTGATTATGACAGTTACGGGAGTTTTATAACGTTTGGTTACGATACCCTTGATAGCATTAATTTCCCCACCGACGGTAATAAATTATTAATTGAAGTGAAGTGGTTAAAAGATGAATACTCTCCTCAATTAAGTGATATAGAAAAAGATACGGCGTTTACCTATACCATTGATTGGCGTGGCGCTATAGGGATTAGAGGTCATACTTTTGTCGGAATTGCCTCCTTCGCTACTATTGATAATGAGAGCGACTTTAGCGTCCATGTTACTGAATTAGGTGGTTTTTTAAACCTCTCTGGTTACCAAGAAGATGCGTTAATTGGTGTACATAAAGTCTTTGCTGCAGTTGTTTATCAATATGATTTAGGCCGTGAAATTCCAGGTGGTTCAGGTTTACCTATCTATTTAGGCACAAGTGTAGAAGCAGGTAATGTTTGGGGTATTGAAGATAGGATTAAGTATAACGACCTGATTAGTTCTGGTAGCATTTATTTAGGCACGGATACCAGTTTTGGACCTGCAGTATTCGGGGTCGGCTTTGCCACGAGTGGAGAACATTCATTTTTCTTATCGATTGGCAAAAACTGGTAGCGATAATTATGGCGATTTTTATACGGTCTGTTGTTACGTAAAAGCAGTGAGGTAACATTTTAGGCTATCAAACAGTCTTTCCTTTTTATAGAATTTGGCTGTTTATAGAATTTTCACCTTTTTAAAGTAAAATTTACCGTTTCACAACCTAACCATATTAGTTTAGCTCATGACAAAAATACTATTAGACAATGATTATGCTCAAGTTACTTCAATCACACTACACCAAGAAAGTGATAAGGATTGTTTTGAAGGGCTCAGTATTTCTCATGCCCATTGCCAAGCAAAGGTCAGTTTATACGGTGGTCAAGTTTTAAGCTTTAAACCTGAAGGGCATAAAGATGTTTTATGGTTAAGCGAGCAAGCTAGTTATCAAGAGGGCAAGGCCATTCGTGGCGGTATCCCTTTATGTTGGCCATGGTTTGGTGCTAATAATAAACAAAGTCAATATCTCGCTGAACATCCAAACACAGCACTTAAAGTAGTAAACCATGGTTTTGCTCGCCAATTACCTTGGCACATAGCAAGCATTGAGGCTGATGAGAGCGGCGTTACCTTAGTTTTAGTGTTAAGTGGTGAAAATCAACACCCACTCTGGCCTAATGCATATACATTAACGCAAACCTTATTTTTTGGTAAAAGTCTTAAACAGACACTTGCAATGAGCAATCTCTCTTCAGAAGATGTTCAATATTCTGCTGCCCTACATAGTTACTTTACCGTCAGTAACCCAAAAAATGTTAGTATCGATGCACTTACTGGGCTTTCTTATCATGACAAGTTAACGGGAAATTCAAGTACCCAAGAAGAATCGGTAAGTTGTGTCGGTGAAATCGATCGTGAATATCATAGCAGTGAAAAAATGACTGTTATTGATCATAACTGGCAGCGAAAAATTGAGATAAAAAGTGGTAATTGTCAGCAATGGGTTTTATGGAATCCAGGGACTGAGTTAGCCGATACTATGGCAGATATTCATCCTCAAGGTGAGCAAGAGTATGTTTGTTTAGAAGCGGCAAATACTCGTTGGCAAACAATCCCTGCGGGCGAAACGGTTACAATTTCTCAAGAAATATCCGTGACTCACTGCTAACGGTAACAAGATTATCTAACCTTAATTAATACGTAAATAACGATGAAGTAAATCTTGGGTGAAATTGATCTTAAGATAAAAACCACGAGGTAAGGTCATAAAAGGTTTACCATTACGATCAAAGGCTTGAGTTCTTGCTTTACTGTTGGCCGCTTTAGGTCTTAACTGCATGACTTGACCATGTTTACCATGAATATTTTCCACCTCACCAAGCACAATCATATCGGTAAGTTCTTGCCAGTCTTGCGCTAATAATGCTTCTTCTTCAGCGTTAGGTGACCATAAAAAAGGCGCGCCCACGATACGCTCATGTATTGGTACACCTTTAGGTGTGACCACGGGTACCCATAATACTCGCGCTAATTTTTTGCGCACATAACAATTGTGCCAATTCACACCGACAAGACCTGTTAATGGCGCAACACTGACAAAGGTCGTCTCTAGCGGTTTGGCATGCTCATTAATTGGTAAGGATTTTAGTTCAATGCCTAAGTGAGGGAAGTCGGGCTCAGGGCGAGAGCCCGCACTAGCACCTAAAACATGTTCCAGTAATAGACCAATCCAGCCTTTATTACGTGTTAAGTCTTTTGGAATGACAATACCCGCTTGTTCAGCCAATTCACCTAACGTTAAGCCGGCTAAATTTTGTGCTCTGCGCATGAGTTCTTGTTCAGAAGAGGGTATGTTCATAAAAGAAACGACATTAACCAGGAAATATTTTCTTACTAAGGTTAATGGCTATTATCATGGATTTACTAAAAAAATTAAAGTAATCATTTGCTCCACTGACGTTAATATGGTTGAATTGAGGCAAGTATTTTATATATTGTCAGGAGTTCCTGTGATCGATGCCGAAGGCTATCGCGCC
>MAAB01007524.1_pt1 | contig 15972 bp, 9 predicted proteins | sample 1115991 | NCBI WGS metagenome assembly MAAB01 (sample SAMN04961124, study PRJNA320927) | seawater metagenome | isolation source: sample BD02T18 sea water enriched with oil for 18 days | place: USA:Gulf of Mexico | collected 2013-07-27
GCCAACCGAGAAGATAATTGCACAGGACACTTTTGGGAAGGGCGCTTTAAATCTCAAGCACTGCTTGATGAAGGTGCTTTATTGTCATGTATGGCTTATGTTGATTTAAACCCGGTACGTGCTGCTATTGCTCCAACGCCAGCGCAGTCTGACTTCACCAGTATTCAATTACGCATCAAAGCCGCGATTAAATGTGAGCAACCAACCTCGTTATTACCCTTTATTGGTAATGATCACCAACACAAAAAAAGCGGTATTCGCTTTAGTTTACAAGACTACTTAACACTGGTCGATGAAACCGGCCGCATCCTGCGTGAAGACAAACGTGGCGTCATCAAGAGTAAAACTGCAAATATTTTAACTAGGTTACACATAAGTGATGAAAACTGGTTAAGACTTACCACTGATTTTGAATATATATTCACAGGCGCTGTAGGGACAGCAGAGCATTTATGTGAATTTACTGAGCATGTTGGCTTGAAACGGGCACATGGAATAGCTAATGCTCATGCCTGCTTGAATAGCGTATAACGCCACTGGCATTAACCAATGATTTGAAGTTATTTTATTATAACGGGTTTAATTCGGCTAAAATTCGAAGGTTTGATATAACGAATGCGATTGAAGTCTAGTTCGGTCGGATTAACGTGATAAAGGGTTCTTTTTTGAACTATGAAAACCACAAGTGATTCGCAATAATTACTTATAATTATCATGGGTGGCATAGTTAAACAGTTGCATAGTTAAACAGTGATACTCTCGGAATTTTTCATATTTTTAATATTAATTTATATTTATCCTCATAAGAAACGATTAAACAATCTTTGATGAACTCAAGTAAGCCATGCCTTAATTCTGTGGCCTATAGGTGAGTGAAATTGTTTTCTGCCTGTTTATTATCTGCACGTTTTGCTTATATATATCGATAGTAATGATTCTTATTCGTAATGGTTATTTGCGTAGTTTAGATATTTGTCTACTATTGATTAGTCAGTTATCTTTACTGGTCAACGAGAAGGTCATAAAAGAATCATAAAACGTTCATAAATTCGATGATGAGTGACGTTATGATAAAACTATTATTTAAAAGAAGTATTCAAATTAAGTATTCAAACTAAGGAGTAGTGAGAAAATGCTAACGAAGAAGTTTTTTAAATCTAAGCAAGAAGCAGAAGTTACTTTTGAATTTAATGTTAGTCAGACAGATAAAGTGCAGCTGGTAGCAGAATTTAATAATTGGCAACCACTTGATATGAAATATGTGAAAAAGGATAAAGTTTACCGGACTAAAGTAAGGCTACCGAAAGATAAGAAGTTTCATTTTCGTTATTTAATTAATGACAATGTTTGGGAAAACGATCATCAAGCTGATGCTTATATAGCCAATGATTTTGGTAGTGATAATAGTGTTGTTGATACCGCCGTAATCTAATTAAGTAAAGTAGAAAGGTCGACTATGGATGGTCTCGAACAGTTATTATATTTACAAGGTGTTAGCCTAGAATATACTAGCTATCAAGGTGAAAACGTCTACTTTAGCAATCAAGCGCGCTGCTCTGTGTTGAGCGCTTGTGGCTATAACATTGATGATGAAGTTGAGGTGGCACAAGCTAATTTTACTCTTGATGTCAAACCTTGGCTACAGCTGCTACCTCAGCAATGTTTTAGTGGTCAAGACGATGATCATTTTACTGTGCGTATTGCCCCTGAATTTTCTGAGGCATGGCTGCACTGGAACATATATCAAGATGACAAATTAATACTCAATGGCTCTGCCGTTATTAATTCCTTAGTTGAGGTTGGTAATTACCACCATCAGGGTAAACGCTATAGCGAACGTCGAGTTGTAATAAATGAGGATAAACGAGCGAAGCTTAAAGGTTTACCCATAGGGTATTATCAGCTTGTAGTCAGAACTTACCTGCCTACAGATGATGTATTAGCAACAACCGAAATAACAAGCCATTCAGTTAAAAGTGAACTAATCGTTTACCCCAAACAAGTTTATCAACCGAACACTCAGAGGTGTTGGGGAATATCTGCACAACTTTATACCTTAGTGAGCGATGAGAACTTTGGCATAGGTGATTTTAATGACCTAACAGAGCTTATCTCCCATAGCGCTACTGCAGGTGCTGATTATATTTTATTAAACCCATTACATGCTTTATTTGAAGACCAAGCTGAACGGGCTAGTCCTTATAGCCCAAGCGATCGATTTTGCTTAAACCCAATTTATATCCATCTACAAGATTGTCCCGATTATCCGAACAGTAAGCTTGCTCAACAATTGGTTAAACAGCAGCTAAGTGCTAATGCGGATAAATTAACCGCTATGCAAAGCGAAAAGTCTAATACCTATATTGATTACCAAAGGGTTGTTGAGTTCAAGTACCCGGTTTTTTTAGTACTTTTTAATAGCTTCCTACAATACGAATTGGGGCAAAATAGTGCTCGCTATCAAAAATTCTTGTGTTTTAAAACAAAACATAATGATCGGGTACAACGTTATAGTGATTGGCTTATAGCAAGAAACAACTTAGCGGAACAATATACTGATGTGAATTTTATTTGCTATTTACAGTGGCTAGCACACGAACAACTGGCTCAATGTCAATCTCATACCAAAAGCAGCGGGATGAAAATAGGCTTGATTAATGATCTCGCCGTGGGCTGTAGTGCCGATGGTCATGAATTTTCTAGCCATGAAGATTTGTTTGTTAATGATGTCAGTATCGGGGCACCACCAGACCCTTGGGCACCTTTAGGACAAAGCTGGGGATTTCCGCCAATGGATCCTATTAAACTCAAGCAAAATGGCTTTACCCATTTCCGGCAATTACTCAAGGCAAACATGCGTGATTGCGGAGCATTACGACTCGATCATGTTATGGCGCTAATGCGTTTATGGTGGCACTTTACCCATAGCAGGTCTGAGCAAAACGCTTGTTATGTCTATTACCCTTTTGAGCAAATGTTATCGATATTAACTTTGGAAAGTCAATTAAATCAGTGTGCGGTTATTGGTGAAGATTTAGGTGTTGTTCCAGAGCAAATTAAATCTGCTTTGGGAAATGCGGGAGTTTTCAGTAATAGTCTTTTGTATTTTTGCAAAAACCAAGACGGACAGTTTACCGCACCGGAATACTTGCCCGAGCATACCCTAATGATGATCGCTAATCACGATGTTGCCACCTTTAATGCTTGGTGGCTTGAAAGTGATTTAGAGCAACGTCAACAATTACAGCTTTTTAGCGACAATGAGCAGTTTGCTCAGGCGAAAAGTCAGCGTAAACAAGACAAAGTTAATTTACTTATTTGGTTAGGAAATTATTCCGCCAATAAAACAGCTTTGCATGCTGATAGTGACGCTAAGCTGATTTATCAAGCACTCGCTTTAGTGTTAGCAAACAGCACAGTTGCCTTGTTAACACTACAACTCGATGACTTAGCAGAGGAGTATTTGCCAGTAAATATTCCTGGTACCGACCGTGAGTATCCTAATTGGCGTCGACGTTTGAATAAAAGTAGTAAGCAGATTCTGGCAGATAATACGTTTTTAAAGCAGTTAGTTAAAAACCGACAACAAGCGAAATGAACAATATAACAAGGTTAATAATATCATGACGGACACTCTGTTGATGGCTGACAAGAGCAAGCAAAGCGAGCATAACACACAAGCGCAAATTGGCGATTATTCAGCACAAGTTGCTGCTTTTGAACAAGCCGAATTCTCCGATCCTTTTGCTTTTCTTGGTGTACATTATTATAACGAACTATCGGTGATCCTTAGGGTTTATATTCCGGGCGCAGAGCAAGTTTTCTATCAAAGTGAGCAGCAAAAAATTGCTTATCAACGATATCAAAAGACAGCGCTATTTACCTTAATCTTAAAGAAAAGTAATTTACAGAAAAACTACCAACTTAGTATTGTTTACCCATTAATAACCGTGCAAGAAACCGATAGTTACTCGCTAGCGAGTACCTTAGATGAGCAAGCGATGTACCTATTTTGTGAGGGGGCATTAGCACATGCTTATCAGCATTTGGGGGCGCAATGGCAAAGGCAGAATAATACTTGCGGCGTACGGTTTACCTTATGGGCGCCTAACGCCCAATGTGTTAGCGTCATTGGCGATTTTAATCATTGGAATGCAACACGCCATTTAATGCGTAAACACCCAAGTAGTGGTGTTTGGGAAATTTTTATTTGCAACGCACAGGCAGGTCAAGGTTATAAATTTAGTCTACTAAGTCAAGACGGACAACGGTCAGAAAAAGCAGATCCCTTTGCCTTTGTTATGCAAATGGCGCCAGCAACGGCATCAATAATTGCTGAGCAAGACTTTGCCACGCAATTAAACAGTCAACATAAAGGTCTAACGGCCACACAAGCTCAAGATAGATTAATACGTAATTCAATAGAAAGGCCTATCAGTATTTATGAAGTACATACTGGTTCTTGGCAGCGTAATGCTGAGCAAGTAGCTAAGGGTGAAAGCGGCTATTTAAGTTATCAAGAGTTGGCCGAAAGACTTGTGCCTTACGTAAAGAATATGGGCTTTACTCATATTCAGTTGATGCCGATAAGTGAATTCCCATTTGATGGCTCATGGGGCTATCAACCAGTAGGAATGTTTGCGCCGACTTGTCGCTTTGGCAGTATCGCCGATTTTCAGCACCTAGTTGATGCTTGTCATCAGCAAAATATCGGTTTGTTGATTGATTGGGTGCCCGGACATTTTCCCAGTGATGAGCATGGTCTAGCTAAATTTGATGGTACTCATCTCTTTGAACATGCAGATAAAAGGCAAGGCTTTCATCCTGATTGGCAAACTCATATTTACAACTATGATCGCGGAGAAGTGAAAAGCTTTTTAATTTCCAATGCTATGTATTGGTTTGACCTTTTTAAAATTGATGGTCTACGAGTCGATGCCGTCGCTTCCATGTTGTATTTAGACTACAGTCGCGAAGATGGCCAATGGTTAGCCAATGAATATGGCGGGAGAGAAAATTTAGCCGCAATTGAATTGCTAAAACAAGTTAATTTACGTTGTTATCAAGAAAACCCTGGCATCATGATGACAGCTGAAGAGTCTACAGCTTGGCCTGGCGTAACTCAATATACCGAACATGGCGGTTTAGGCTTTGGCTATAAATGGAATATGGGCTGGATGAATGACAGCTTAAGTTATATGACACGTGATCCCTTGTATCGCAGCCATCACCACCATGAAATGACCTTCTCACTCATGTATGCCTACAGCGAAAACTTTATCCTGCCACTTTCACATGATGAAGTTGTCCATGGAAAAGGCTCCTTACTCAATAAAATGCCGGGAGATGATTGGCAGAAATTTGCCAATTTACGTGCTTATTTTACCTTGATGTGGGCGCATCCGGGCAAAAAATTACTCTTTATGGGCGGTGAGTTTGCCCAGCGTAATGAATGGAATCATGATTGTTCGTTAGACTGGCATTTACTTGAACATGGTGCCCATCAGGGCATGCAGGAATTGATCAAGCAACTTAATGGATTATATTGCCAATCACCTGCCTTGTATGAGTTAGATAATAAACCCACTGGTTTTCAATGGCTTGATGAAAATAATGCACAGCAAAGTATTTTTAGTTTTATACGTTTTGCTAAAGATTTAACCGATCATATCGTGGTGGTGAGTAATATGACCCCAAACCCCGTTCAAGAATTTAGAGTGGGCGTACCGAGTCATCATGATTATCGGGTGATTTTTAATAGTGATGCCGAAAATTTTTCAGGATCTGATTTTAATCAACAGCAAGTTTTAACCAATCAAGACATTGCTTGGCAAGGCGTAGAGCACAGCGTTTGTTTACAGTTACCTCCGCTTGCTACTGTTTATTTGGCAAAGGTTGAACAATGAGTGAATTTTCTTTAGGAGTCGATGCAGAGGCAAAAGTGGCAGAGTTAACACCTATAGACTCTCGAGCAGTACTCACTAGGCAAGTGCAACTCATGCAACAATTCAGTCAAGGGCAACCTCAGCCCCTTGGTGCAAGTGTTGTGCTGGCGCTTACTAAAGAAAAACAAGCAGTAAACTTTGCTGTTTACTCCCCTCAAGCGAGTCAAGTAGAACTGTGCTTGTTTGATAGCACGGGAAAGATTGAATTAGCGCGCTTGCCGCTTCACCAAGGAGCTGAGCACGTTTGGCATGGCAAGGTAATGGGCATTGGACTTGGGCAACTTTATGGTTTTCGCGCCTACGGTGAATATAAACCTGAACTAGGATTGTATTTTAACCCTAACAACCTATTGATTGACCCCTACGCTAAAGATTTACAAGGCCAGTTTTCGTACACTGACACTGACAGTATCACTAACACTAAAACAGGCACAGAAGTTGACACCGATAATGCGGTCTTAATACCTAAATCTAGAGTGGTGGCATTAAGCGATTTTCAAACTAAATACGCTAGTCAAACAACAAGCACTTATCAAAACAACCATCAAAAAAACCGACCTAATATTCCTTGGCATGAAACCGTTATTTATGAGTGTCATGTCAAAGGTGCAACCATTAATAACCTCGCTATTGATGAGCAATATCGAGGCAAGTTTTTAGGCTTGGCAGAGGCTAGCTTTATCGAAGACCTTAAGAGCCTAGGTGTGACTACCTTAGAGCTATTGCCTGTGCATAGTTTTATCAGTGAACGTTTTTTAATAGATAAAAAGCTGACTAACTATTGGGGCTACAACAGCCTGAACTTTTTTACCCCTCAGCATGACTTTCTATGCCATGGAAATATCAGCGAATTTCAAGACATGGTCTATCGACTGCATCAACATAATATTGAAGTAATTATTGATGTTGTTTTCAATCATACGGCAGAAGGTAATGAACAGGGCCAAATCCTTAACCTACGCGGCTTAGCAAACAGTGATTATTATCGTTTAGATGGGCAAGACCCAAGTACTTATATTAATGATACTGGCTGTGGTAATACCTTAAATTTATCTCACCCCAGAACCTTACAATTAATCATGGACAGTCTAAGGTATTGGGTAGAAGTCATGGGCGTAGATGGTTTTCGCTTTGATCTCGCGCCTATTTTAGCCCGTGATCCCCAAGGTTTTAATTACCAACACAGCTTTCTTCAAAGCATTGCCCAAGACCCGATATTAAACCAAGTCAAACTTATTGCTGAGCCGTGGGATATAGGGCCTGGCGGATATCAGTTAGGCGCGTTTCCTATTGCCTGGCGTGAGTGGAATGACAAATATCGTGATACTGTGCGCCGTTTTTGGCGTGGAGAGCAGGGACAAATAGCCGATTTAGCGCAGCGTTTACATGGCTCTCATGATTTATTTGCTCATAATGGTCGTGATGCTAGCGCAAGCATAAATTTCATTACTGCTCATGATGGCTTTACCTTAGCTGACTTAGTGAGCTTTGAAGATAAGCACAATGATGCCAACGGTGAAAAAAATCGTGATGGTCATAATGACAACTACTCACAAAATAATGGTATTGAGGGCGAAACCGACAATGTTGACATCAATGCTTTAAGGCTAAAGCAGCAGAAAAACATGTTATTTACTTTGCTCTTTTCTCAAGGCGTGCCAATGCTCAGTGCTGGTATGGAGCAAGGGCATAGCCAACAAGGTAATAACAATGCCTATTGCCAAGATAACGAGATGAACTACCTGAGCTTCCTATCCTGTTCTGTAGATAAAAATGACAGTCGACAAAAGCCGACAGAATATGCTTTGTTTGTTTTTATTCGAGAAGCTATCAAGTTGCGCAAGCAATTTAGCATTTTTCAACAAAGTCGCTACATTCACCCCAATGATGAAGAGTTTGACTGGTTATGGTTAACACCGAGCAGTGACTCAATGACAGCAGATGATTGGCAAGATACCAGTAAGCAGTTGCTGATTTGCCTTATTGTCAATAAAAGTGTCAATAAAACTCTCAATAATACTAACGCTAAAGTTAACAACAATGACCCCAGTAAACCGCAAGATAATAATGATGCTTTACTGATGGTGCTTAATGCCGGTAGTGAGGATATGGTCATCAATCTTCCGCTTATTAACAATGTTACTTTTTGGCAAGTGAGTCTGCATAGTTTGGCTAATGTACCTGTTGATGAAGCATACCGTGCTGGCACCAATATGATTATTCCGGCTCAAAGTGTGTGGTTGATGTGCCCAAATCGAGGCAATAGTTTCAGTATCTAAAGCGAGTACTAAATAACAGTAAAGAGTCAGAAAACCTCATTTGTTTTCAACCCTGTTAAGCGAGTTTTTGAAGGAATAATAATGGAAAAATCACCAATAAATCAATGTAAGGTCAGGGACTGGCGAGAAGCGCCAGTGATTGATGAAAAAACGCTATATGATGATTTAACGCGCCATGTCTATTACACACTAGGGCGAGACCAAGAGACTCAATCGCATTTGTATCTTTACAACGCATTAGCCTTAACTATTCGAGATCGGCTTGTTGCTCTGTGTCGTGCCACCCGAGAAGCGCGGCTAGCATCACCACGCAAACAAGTGGCCTATTTATCGCTAGAGTTTTTAATGGGCCGAGCGCTTAGTAATGCCGTACTTAATTTAGACCTCGATGCTAGTGTAAAAGATGCATTGCAACAATATTGTTCCAATATAGAAGAGGTCAGTGAAGCTGAGCATGATGCTGGTTTAGGTAATGGCGGTTTAGGCCGCTTAGCGGCATGCTTTTTGGATAGCTGTGCTAGTTTAGGCCTGCCTGTAACAGGCTATGGTATTCGTTACGAATACGGAATGTTTAACCAAAGTATCGAAAATGGTTATCAAGTAGAGCATCCAGACAACTGGCTCAGAGAAGGGCACCCATGGGAAATAGCTGCACCAGAGCATAGCCGCCGAGTAAAATTTTTTGGCAAGGCGAGTGTTTATCAAGATAATCAGGGTAAAACACATCATCAATGGTTAGAAACACAAGATGTTTTGGCGGTTCCTTATGATGTACCTGTGCCGGGTTATAAAAATGAAGTGGTTAATACCTTAAGGTTATGGAAAGCAGAGGCAACCGATGAATTTAATTTATCTGAATTTAATGCCGGTAGTTATAGTGAAGCGGTTGCGCATAAAAACCTAGCAGAGCAAATCACTATGGTGCTCTATCCAAATGACAGCAGCGAGAATGGTAAAGCACTTAGATTAAGACAACAGTATTTTTTAACCTCTGCCACGCTACAAGACATTTTGGCGACTTGGACTGACACCCATGGAGATGATTTTAGTGATTTTTCACAATGTAATGTTTTTCAGTTAAACGATACTCACCCAAGCATTGCCGTGGCAGAGTTAATGCGTCTATTACTCGATGAACATGATCTCAGCTGGCAACAAGCATGGCAGATTACCAGCCAAACGATGGCTTACACTAACCATACTTTGTTACCAGAAGCGCTAGAGAAATGGTCAGTCGCCTTATTTGAACATTTATTACCGCGTTTATTAGAAATAATCTACGAAATTAATGCCCACTTTTTGGTCATGGTCGCGTGTAAGTGGCCAGGTGACGTGGCTAAACAGAGAGCAATGTCATTAATCGAAGAAGGTGATGTGCCACAGGTACGTATGGCTTATTTAGCTATTGTTGGCTGCTTCTCTGTTAACGGTGTTGCGGCTTTACATACGCAATTATTAATTGATGGCTTATTCAAAGATTTCTATCAACTGTGGCCTGAGAAGTTCAACAATAAAACGAATGGTGTTACGCCAAGACGCTGGTTATCACATTGTAATCCGGCCTTAGCGCAACTGCTCAATGATAAAATAAATGACGATTGGATAACTGACTTTGCTCTAATAAGGACCATTAGAAATTTTTATGACGATGAGGTTTTTTGTCAGCAGTGGCGACAGGTTAAGCAACAAAATAAAGACAAGTTAGTTGCTATGGTGCAAACACAATGTGGTGTTGAGTTTGACGTAACAATGCTTTTTGATGTGCATGTAAAGCGTGTCCATGAGTACAAGCGACAATTACTTAATATATTGCATGTTATTCATCTCTATGACCGTATTCGCTGTGGTGATACGCAAGACTTTACGCCTCGCTGCATTCTATTTGGCGGCAAGGCCGCACCTGGCTATTTTATGGCAAAGTTGATTATTAAATTGATTAATAATGTCGCCGACACCATTAATAACGATCCTCAGGCAAAGCCCTTTCTACGGGTTGCTTTCTTACCTAATTATAATGTCACCGCGATGGAAACTATTTGTCCCGCGACAGATTTATCTGAACAAATATCGACTACAGGTAAAGAAGCTTCTGGCACGGGTAACATGAAATTCATGATGAATGGCGCTATCACCATTGGTACCTTGGATGGCGCCAATATTGAAATTAGAGAAGCGGTAGGTGAGGAGAACTTCTTCTTATTTGGTGCCAGCAGTGAACAATTGTCGCAAATTCGCCAACACTACGATCCGGTTAAACTTATCAACGAAGATCAGGACTTTAAGAACGTCATGGACTTACTGGAGTCAGGGCACTTTAACTTATTTGAAGCGCAATTATTTCAGCCCATTATTGACGCCATTAAAAATCCTAAAGATGAGTGGCTAGTCGCCCATGACTTTGCGAGTTATGTGCAAACACAACGGCAAGTATCACTTGCCTATCAAGACCAAGATTATTGGACACGGTTGAGTATTTTAAATACCGCAGCGAGTGGCAGTTTTTCAAGTGATAGAACAATCAGTGAATACAGCCAAGATATTTGGCAATTAGCAGCGAGTGAAAACGAGACAAATAATAGTTTAAAAAGTTGTTCGTAAAGTAATTTATAAATATACCCAAACAACCTCAATATGCAGAGTATCTTGGGTATAACTCATATTTTAGTAACTTAGGGAGAAGAGTACATGCCAAATTATGAAAATCGTTATATTAGTAACTTAACCAAGGACACCTATGCACTAATTTTAGCAGGAGGTCGAGGCTCACGTTTACATGAATTAACCGATTGGCGGGCAAAGCCGGCGGTGTATTTTGGTGGTAAGTTTAGGATTATTGACTTTCCATTATCTAATTGTATTAATTCAGGGATCCGACGTGTAGGTATTGCCACGCAGTATAAATCACACTCACTCATTCGTCATGTTAACCGTGCTTGGGGACATTTTAAAAGAGAGCTGGGTGAATCCGTAGAAATATTACCCGCTTCACAGCGTTGTGGTGACGGTTGGTATTGTGGCACCGCCGATGCTGTTTTTCAAAATATCGATATTATCCGCGATGAATTGCCTAAATACGTGATGATACTTTCGGGTGATCATGTTTATCGTATGGATTATGGTGCGTTAATCGCCAAACACGCGGAAACGGGTGCTGACATGACGGTATGTTGTATTGAAACTAGCCGAGAAGAAGCCGCCAATACCTTTGGTGTGATGACTGTTGATAATGACAAAAGAGTCATTCGATTTGATGAAAAACCCGCTAGTCCCAATGCAATACCCGGTAAACCCGATCTATGTTTGGCATCTATGGGGAATTATGTTTTTAATACCGAGTTTCTCTTTGAACAGTTAAGAAAAGATGCTGAGCGAGAAGGTTCCGGGCGAGATTTTGGTCACGACATTATCCCAGCAATTATTAAGCAGCATAATGTTTTTGCCTTCCCATTTACTAATCCCACGGGTACAGAGCAAGCATATTGGCGAGATGTTGGTAGTTTGGATTCTTTTTGGCAAGCAAATATGGAGTTAGTTTCCCCTGAACCTAAGCTTGATCTTTATGATGATACTTGGCCTATATGGACTTACCAAGAGCAATTAGCACCAGCAAAATTCATTTTTAATGATGAACATAGGCGAGGAATAGCTGTCGATTCTACTATCTCAGGAGGGTGTATTATTTCCGGTTCACAGGTACGTAATTCGTTACTTTTTTCTAGTGTGCATGCGCATTCGCATTCTGTTATCGAAGAAAGTGTGATTTTACCGCAAGTTGATATTGGTCAATATAGTAAAATAAAGCGCGCCATTATTGACCGAGGTTGTAAAATCCCTGATAACCTGTCGATAGGCTATGATAAGCAGCAAGACATTGCCAATGGTTTTCGAATATCGGCTAAAGGGATAGTACTAGTGACCCCCAGCATGCTAACAGCTTTAGCAGAAAAACAGGCGTTACAAAATAAAAACAAGAAAGATTTGGAATTAGCTTAGCTAACCTGACCTAACTAAAGGATGAGTGAATGAAAGTATTAATGGTAGCAGCAGAAAATGATGCTATTGAAGGCGCGAAAGTTGGCGGTATGGCTGACGTAATTCGTGATGCGCCATTGGCTTTAGCTGAGCAAGGTCACCAAGTTAGTGTGATTATTCCGGATTATGGCGACTATGCTCAATACTACCCAGCTCGACAGATTGCTTGTTTTTCGCTGTCGTTTGCTGGCAACATAGAACATGTCACCTTAACAGAACTGGAACTTCCTCAGCTTAAATCTGATAAAAAATCGACAAAAAATCAGCAAGGTTGCGTACGGCAAATGGTGATAAGTCACAACATGTTTACCGAGCAGGGTATAGGACGGGTGTATTTTGATGATGAGAGCAGTCGGCCATTTGCCAGTGATGCCAGTAAATATGCATTGTTTAATGCCGCGGTACTTGAGGCGATAACACAAAACCATATTGCTCGCCCCGATGTGCTGCATTTACATGACTGGCATAGCGCTTTAATTACGGTACTGATTGAATACGCGAGCCGCTATCAGGCTTTAAGATCAATCACTAGTGTCTTTACCGTGCACAATTTAGCATTACAGGGAATACGACCTCTTCAAGGAGATGAGTCTAGCCTTGAAGCTTGGTTTGGTTCATTAAGTTATGATGGCCAAGTTATTTGTGATCCGCGTTACCCCCATTGTATTAACCCCATGCGTGCAGCGATTAACTTGGCTGATAAAGTGCATTTGGTTTCGCCGACTTATGCCCAAGAGGTGCTATTAGCTAGTGAGCATAGTCAAGGGATTTACGGTGGCGAGGGCTTAGAGCAAGATTTACAGAACGCCTGTAATGAGCAACGATTGGTTGGTATTTTAAATGGTTGTCAATACGATTCTCTAGGGAATGATAACGTGGTGAGCCCAGAGCAATTGTTGACTACCGCCAAACATGAACTATTAACATGGATAGCCAGAAGTGAACAATTGAGCAGCAGCCATTATATTGCCAGTCAACGCGTTATTTCTTGGTTAGAGCAAAATAAGATAACAAATGATACCTCTGTTATTAATACAGGACCTCTAGTGACAAGTGTTGGTCGGCTAACGGATCAAAAAATGTTGTTATTGCGTAAAGACCAAACGGTAGCTGGTAATGTCAGCCTACTATCACGTTTATTAGTGACATTAGCCCAGGCCAATGGCCGTTTGATTATCTTAAGTTCAGGAGATCGACAAATTGCGTTGGAGCTCACTCAACTTATGGCTCAGCATGATAATTTTTTATTTCTAAATGGTTATGGGCAAGCACTAAGCGATGTTATCTATCAAAGTGGTGATTTATTTTTAATGCCAAGTTCGTTTGAACCTTGCGGTATAAGTCAAATGTTAGCATTGCGGGCCGGGCAGCCATGTCTCGTTCACGCGGTAGGCGGTTTAAAGGATACTGTTCAACACTTGGAGAATGGTTTTTGTTTTACCGGTAATTCCATTGCAGAGCAACAAGAACAATTATCAATGGTGTTCAGCCAAGCAATTGATTTATTCCAACAAGATAACAGCACTTGGCAACAGTTAGTGACTTGTGCCAAACAAAGCCGCTTTAGTTGGGACGAAAGTGTTGCCCGTTATGTGCGAGACTTATACCAATCTCAGTAAATTATTGCTACTCAACGTGACTTAGCAGGCTTAGGCCTGCTGTCACATATTTTGACGTTAGTTGATACACATACGTTTATAACTCAAGCTCCGGTTGTCTTACCTTTAATTAATATGTCTGAAGTTTTTCTAGAGTTAACTTAATTGCGAGTAAAGTAAAAAACAAGCGGTTAAAATTAATAAGCCCCCCATAAATTGGTTAAAAACCTTTAACCTGAACTCACTATTTAAAAGTATTGCTGCTTTATCCCCTAATACAGACCAAGAAAAAAGAGAGAAATAACACACTACAAAATAGATCAATGAAAAGGTTAAAAACTCTTGATGACTGTTCGGTACGGAAAACAAGGAAACACCAACCATACAGGCTATCCACGCCTTAGGATTTAACCACTGCAATAGAAAACCTTGCATAAATGTTGGTTGTTTCTGCTCTTTTATATCTAATTCTTCAGGTTTTGATAGGGTGATTAAATAGCCCATATACGCAATAAATAATGATCCAAAAACAGCTAAATATTTTAAAAAGTATGGATATAAATCAATAACTTTAGAAAAGCCTAAGCCAATGAATAACAACAATGATGTGAAGCCAATCGTTCCACCTGAAACGAATAAAAATGTTTTTCGTACCCCATAGTTTGCTCCTGAAGATACAATCACCATATTAACTGGCCCTGGAGATATTGACATAGCTAATGAGAATGAAAACATTGCGATAAATAATGACATAACTTTTCCTCTGTTTTTTATAGACTATATATCTACTTTATTATTTAGATAAGGTGCTACAATCAAGTATCACTGTTCTAAATACTTTAACAATAAAAACAAATGATAGATGAATTACGATCAATCGCTATTTTTGCTGAAACGATAAAACAAGGCTCTTTTCGAGCTGCTGCAAAAGAGCTAAAACTTTCACCTTCAGTCGTTAGCTATCAGGTTACTCAATTAGAAAAATCGGTAGGTACGGCTTTAATTTACAGGTCGACTAGAAATTTGTCGTTAACGTCTGAAGGGACTGTGTTATATCAGTATGCTTTAACTATGATCCAAGCAGCACATCAAGGATTAAGCCAAGTAACTTCAGATAAACAAGAGCTAAGAGGTACTTTAACCCTCACCCTACCTTCAGCATTAATCAAGTCAGAGATAAGTAAAAAAACATCTCAATTTAGCAAATTGCACCCTCATTTGAATTTTAAACTGTTTTATACCGACAATAGACAAGACCTTATTCTTAAAGGCATTGATTTAGCATTTAGGGCGGGGGAAATGGGTGATAGTAGCCTCATGTCTAAACGGATTGGAGAGATTAATAGAAAACTAGTTTGTTCTTATGATTATTGGAAAGAAAATACAAAACCTATCTATCCTCCCGATTTAACAAAATGGAATTGGATAAAATTAGATATGCTTCCAAATTACAGAACTTTAATAAACTCTGAGGGTGAGAAATGTGAGATAGGCTTTAAAAGTAATATCAGCGTAAATAGTGTTGAAGCTATGACTCAGCTATGCATAAATGGCGCAGGTATAGCGACTCCTCCTGATTTTTTAATCGAAAGAGAAATTAAAAATAATGTTTTAGTAGAATTGTTTCCAAACTGGCAAGTTGAACCTATTCCTCTATACGCTGTTTGGCCGAGTAATGTCTTTCAAAATAGCAGTGCTAAACGTTTATTAGATTTTTTAAAATAAAAGGTATTATAGATAAGTTAAGTCATATTTTTAATACACCGCCAGGCAAATTATTTCGAGAAAAGGGCGTTTGACCAGGTCAGTATTAAACTTATCAGGCCACCCATGATAAGTTGTACATAATTAAATCACTAAACTAAGCTTAATTCACTAACTTATCAGGCCACCCATGATAAGTTGTACATAATTCAATCAATACACTAAGCTTAATTTACCTTTGTTAAGTTTGGTGATTGTTATGCCGAAGCCTCGTTCACAACAAATTAGTTTACTTGATACGCCTTATTATCACATTTGCAGTCGCACGGTACGAAAGGCTTTCTTGTGTGGCGTAGATGAAGAAACTGGTGTTAGTTTTGAGCATAGGCGCACATGGATTGAAAAGCGTATTTT
>MAAB01007525.1_pt1 | contig 15969 bp, 13 predicted proteins | sample 1115991 | NCBI WGS metagenome assembly MAAB01 (sample SAMN04961124, study PRJNA320927) | seawater metagenome | isolation source: sample BD02T18 sea water enriched with oil for 18 days | place: USA:Gulf of Mexico | collected 2013-07-27
ATCACAAGTTAAGTTAGCTTATTTACCTCAAAATGAGCAAGGTAACTTAATCAAACAGATAGTATAGATTTAGTATTGCGCGGATGTGGCGGAATTGGTAGACGCGTCAGCTTGAGGGGATTGTGCGTCTACAAATTAAGTAGGCTCATTTTCCTCGGAATGAGCAAGATAACTTAGTAAAACAGGCAGTTTAAAAAAAGTTTAATGCGGTCGTGGTGGAATTGGTAGACACGTATGCTTGAGGGGCATATGCTTAATCGCGTGAGGGTTCAAGTCCCTCCGACCGCACCACTAAACTTATAAAAAAAGATATCTAAAGGCCGATTCGTGATGAATCGGCCTTTTTTCGTTTGGTTGCTAATTGGTTGCTAATTGGTTGCTAATTATTCCTGAGAAGTTTGGCGAACTTGGCATAATTTCCGTTAAATACTCTATTTAAAATTTCTGATAAATGAATTCATATTCTATCTACAGGCCAAGCACAGGGTCACTATTTAATAAAATTTGAGATATTCTCTTTATGTGAAACACTACTTTGGAAAACAATAGGATTGGGTAGAATATTCATTTTGTAGGATACCTAGGGAGTATTTTAGCTGTCTTTCTAACTGAATGAACAATAAGGGGAGGATGTTGGTTTAGCGGCCGATAAAACGATACCAACTTCAGTTTTGATGGAAGCACTAAATTTAAATCAAAGTAGCTCGTTTTTGAAGTTGAAACACAGGACTTAAAGGGCGGGCTCTAACCTCCACCAAGACGGCGGAGGTTATTGAAAGGTGAAAGGCTTTACAATTAGAGGGACTGCAGTGACGTAGGTGTAGTTTCTTTTAATCTAGTCTAGTCTAAAGATTTTTATTTATGCTCTTTGCACATATCTTTTAAGCTCTCAAAGTGGTTAATTAGATCATATAAGTTAACTTCACCTTCTAAGCTATCTATTTCTGATTCAGCAGCCGATTTTAATTCATCATCGGTCGAATTACTCATGACGATCGTTTCACCAAATTGAATAAAAGCTACTTCGCCATTTTCCTGCTTTACAAATTTACAATCGCTAGAATAATACTCATAAATATCTTCTGGATCCCAAATGTTTGCACAATAATCATCATCGACAATGTCAATACCATCATCATTGATAAAAGATAGCCTTTCTAGTGCATTTTCTGCTTCGTCGTTGAAAGTTGCCATTTTTTCAGCTCCTTTATAAGTGTAGCCATTGCAGACTTGGTCAACTAAAGGGACTATTTCGTCTAATAAACCAGCATATGCTTCTGCAGTCACTAGCCGGCCTAAGTTAATCCTGAAACTGTTGTTGTAGAACTCACTATCTGTTGAGTTGTTAAGTTCATCATCTGAAGACTCAAGTGGTTCACTAATAAAACCATCATAAAAATTAATTTTTAAATAAAATGAGTTACCTGAACTGGTAGTAACCGGAAAAGGGGTACTTAAATTTGTACAAACATTATTTGCACCATACTTTTCTATGGCAGCTATTTTGATAGCATTTTCATAATTCAAAGAGCATGGGATAACTTCTAAAATTTCAAGAAAATTATCATTAAACGAGAAAAAATCAAATTTTAAGGGAAGTTCAACGCGAAGAGAGGCATCGGTTTTATAGCCAATTGCACGTGCGCAATGCTCATACAAAGATTGGTTTTTTATTGTATGATTTTTTGGTAGGTTATGCTTTAAGAAAGATACAAAAGCTTTATATTCGTCAACATTAGATAAGTACATTTTATTTTTCCTAACTCGTTACACAGGTATTGTTTAAACCGACGAGTAAAATAAAAGTATATTATCGAAAGTTTTGTAGTTTTAATTTTTACAGCACTTCTAGTCAATACCAGCTAAGGGAGCTAACCTGACAATATTATTACGTAATATATTTACCTTGTAAAGTCTTTTTAGGTAATCGCATGAAAAGTGGTTTTGATATTTTTTATTTTTGATAATAGAGACTTAAAAGAAGAAAGGAGGTTAATTATTAAGATGTAAAGGGACACTTGTGCCTTAGAAACTTTTAATCTGGTTTGTGCTCGTTTGGTGGTAATAGAGTGACAATTGACTCAATTTATTGCGGCATTAAGCTTAGAACTTTCATTCTCGAACCATCATAAATTAGTTGATTTCGACTAATTTACAATTAGGATTTTGATATGCAAAATCGATAATTAGTGATTCTACTTTAGGTACATCACTAATATAACGGCAGCAAAATTTAATTAAACCAGCTTGGCCGCTAAGAACTGCTCGAACATCATTCAAGCCGCCATCTATATTAATATTACCGTTATCTAGCCAGATGGCATTTTCTGCTTTAAACTTTGTTACAGCCATCATATTCATAACTTGCATTATTGGCGTTATATCAAGATCTAAAATTATTATTTCTTTATTGCAATAAGGCATAGGCTGTCTCACTAATGTTTAGTAAAGTAATTGATGGCGCTTCACTATTTAAGCGAACGCACCGAACTCTATTGCTTGTACATACTCTATAAAGTATTTCGATTGATTACTTTTACACATAGCTAGCCCCGTTTTGTTTCCAAAAGAGGGGATTGGTTGTTCCTGAAACCATGAAATAACTTTTAGGTCACTGCCTGCCCACTTAACGAGTAATGGCAATAAGTAATTAATTTCTTCATCGTTGAAATATTTGGAAAAAATTACATCTAATGGGGCAATATCTTCAGAACTACTCATAAACTCGACTCGAATAAACAAAATTGATAATAAAATATTAGACGTTTAAAAGGAAAAAAGCAACGAGATACTTTATGTAAGTTATTGATGTAAATGCCAATTAATATAACACTATATTTATGAATAAATTAATATAGCAGCTAGCGTTATTTGTTATCTGCTTTAGATGGTTGTTCGCGCCAGTCTATAACAACATCAGCAACCTCATTCCATTGCACGTAACCTTTTTTATAAACTTCTGTTGAAGCTCGTTGTGAATGAGCTGCTCTTTTTTGGGCATCATGGCCAGTAGATTCTTGGAGTTGTATAGAAAGCGATCTGATATCGTGGAAAGAGGGGCGATCTTCCTTGTTATCAATGTGGTCAAATAATTTGAGTTCATCACGTGCATCAGAAAATGCTCGGCTGATCTTTTCATTGCGAAGCTGAGTTGGATGATCAAGACCGGCTGCAAGTGGTCGATTAAGATATCTTCTTTGTCTCAAAAAATGAACGACATATGGGCTATCAATACCATTTTTACTACGTTGCACTATATCTTCAAGCTCGTGATTCATTGGTATTTTTACTCGACTTGCAGCCGTTTTTTTATTTTTCTCTCTTTGAATACTGATATATTCTTCTATGTCAGTGTATTTGAGTTTAGCTATCTCATTCACCGCATGAGAAGTTTGTAGTGATAATTCCATGGCTATTTGCAGCCACTTAATACCTTGTATACCAGCATGTTTATGGATGGCTGCAAAATCCTGTACGCTTAGACGGATTATTTCAGCCTCATCTTTGGCTATCATGGTTCTTCTAATTTTCTTATTGGCGGGGTTGGTTTTCATTATTGAATCGCTGACGCAGTAATTAAAAATTAACTTAAGCAGCCCAAGATATCTGTTAAAAACTCCTTTAGAATCAGTAGGGTTGCTTTCTTTTAGGAATAGATTTACATCAGGGAGACTAATACTGTCAGGCATCATTTTGCCAAAAAATGTAAGAATCAAATTGAATCTACATTGATGACCTTTTAGGGTTTTCGTTGACCACTCTTTATCTTCTGCAATTTTGGTGAAAATAGCAGGTAATAATTCGCCGATCGAAACCTTACTGATTTTGTTTTGCTCAGACTCTACCTTGGAGTAAGATACCTCGTGGTATAGCTCTGGATCGACTCTATAAGTGCTGTTATATTTAAACGCGAGAGATTTGGCTCTTTTACGATCTTTACCAAGGTTTTTGATCGAACCATCAATCCGAGTAAACACATAGCTAGCTCGATCTTTACGGTATACTAGACCTGTTGGAAGATCCTTGTTTTTATGTGAACGAGGTCTAGCCATGATTTAATAAATCATGTTCAATAGGAGAACATTCACGGTAGTAGTCATCGACTTCTACGTAGTATTTTTTACCTATTTTTCGACCAACTAATTCACATTCATCAATGAGTTTTTTGATGGTTCTTAGATCTGGGGCAGAGCCTGTCATAAATCGTTTTTCCCTGTATTCCACTATCGATACTAACCGTCCCATTGAAACCTCCTTGCTTCAAAACTACTGGGCTGGCTAGCTATATTAGCTCAATTTTTTTTCGATCCTCGATTATTTTCAATTAATTTTGAAATGCACATTTTTTACCGTTTCGTACTCTAGCTATTTAATTTTCGCTAATAGCTTATTTATATCTTCTTCTTTTTTCAATATATCTAGCTGTCGGTGGCAGTTAGGGCAGAGTGCAGCAAAATTGCAGTCCTCATATTTATCATCACTGGCATCTTCTTCAACATATGCCAATTCAAAGTAGGCTGAGCCATTTGGTAAAATGAAGGGCATAGGGTGTTCACATAGCTCGCAAACCCCATTAGAGCGTTTTAATAAACTAGTTTTTAACTGTTGAATGTATGGCTCTATTTTTTGCCTGTTTTTTGCACTTCGTATAGGCATAAATAGTTCATGAACATAATCAGTGATATCTATACCAACTAATGTAAATAGCTCTTCAGCAGTCTCTATTGAAATATTCTTGTCACCAACTCTAACTGCAGAAATATGACTTCGCGTTTTTCCAATTAACTTTGCTAATGAAGCATCACTTTTTATATTGTGAATTTTCTTAACTTCATCTAACAACTCATTCCATTGACAGAATTTATCACTCATAAGTACACCAATTGATTGACACGATAACATGTTTAATATTTATTGTACACCTTTTGATTATCACTGATAAGGATCAATTAAGTGTTGCGTATATCAATTGGTTGACACCATGGGTTTTGTGTTATAAATTAAATGTACATCGTTTGGTGTACATTTGTTTTTTAATTATATGGAGTAATATTTATGTTGTCATTATCGAGAAAAAGACTGCAATCAATTTTAGTTGGTACAGATCTGTTAGAAGTTCTACACATAACGAGTAGTGCAGTACACGTTGAAATCCTGTCTTCAAATGGTTCATTTGATACTATTCGACTAATTGAGGGGGATTCATTTTTCTTGGGAGAAGGTGAAGTATTTGTTCATTCAATCCGCAAAAATTTAATACGCTTTGGGTTTGATTATCCCAACCATATTTCAATTATGAGAACAGAGTTGATGAACAGTTCCCCTGAAAGAAAGTTTAATCAAACTAAGAATGTTGTTCAGCTTCCTCAAGTAATAAAAAGAGACTCATCTTGTACGGTTAACGATAAAAATCGTAAACTAGAGGTACTTAAATTACTTGCAAAATTTTCTCCGGATGACCTGTCATCTACCCTCGAAGGTATCGCAAATGATATTAAAAATATCGCTTAACGTTTACGTTTGATGGTGTTCATCTAGTATATAGGAGGGGTTATGAGAGTAGATAAAAGGTCAGACATTGATGCTTTAATTAAGAAAAACAAGGGGGATTTGGCGAGAAAAAATCAGTATGACGTTCTAGTTTCTGTTGAAGATATTCCTCGTGGTACTGGTTCATTGTATCTTAATGTTAACCCTTCTGGTGCCATGAACTTTAGACTACTTCAACGCTGTCAAGGAAGGCGTGAATTTACTGTTTTAGGCCAGTATTCAGCAGATGGTTCGATGGGATTAACCTTAGCTAACGCACGTAAAAAAATGCGTAAGTTGGCTAAGGTTATTCATAGCTTACATGGTAATAAAAGTCTTAAAGATCACTTAAATAATCTGCAATTATCAAAAGAAACTGAACATAAAGCGGGCACAATTGAAGAGCTAATTGACGATTACACAAACCATATGAAGCTTGAAAAGAAGAGGACTTCTAAGACGGTTAGAAGAGAATTATTAAAAAACATGAAGCAATTTTTAGCAGTTGATGCTGTTAAAGTTACCTCTGATGATGTCTGTGAAATTTTAAGTTGTTTGATACAAAGAGGGGCTGAGGTTCAGTCCAATAGAGTGCGTTCATATATCATGAGCGCTTTTAACTTTGCTATCAAATTTGATAACGATCCTCGCTATACTCACCGTGGTAAAAAGTATCTTATTGATGTTAATCCGGTTACGTCTATACCTCGTCAATCCTCAGCTGAAATGCCCCGTGATAGAGTACTTTCAACGCAAGAAATCGCGGCTCTCCTTTATCACCTAGATGACGGTCATTTCTCTAATCAGGTTGCAATGTTTATTAAATTATTACTACTTACTGGTGGTCAACGTCCTTATGAACTATCTGTTGCACAGTGGTCAGATATTGACATTGAAAGTGGTGTTTGGACTATAAGAAGTAGTGTATCAAAGAACGGGAAAGTACATCTTGTTCCACTCGTTGAGTCAGCAATTGAACAGCTAAATGAGTTACGAAAAGCAACAGGTAAAAGTCAATTTTTGTTTCATAAAAAGCACAATTGCCTTCATCCGATGCCAACCTCAACTTTAGCGCAAGCCATAAGACGTTACTGTAAACAGAGTGGTGTTAACCCATTCATGCCAAAAGATTTTCGTCGTACGCTTAAGACGAAATTGGGGGAACTAGGTGTCGATAAATCAATTAGAGACCGTCTGCAAAACCATGCATTACAGGACGTGTCCTCTCGTCATTATGACAGGTATGATTATCAAAAAGAAAAGTTAAGTGCCCTGATAATTTGGGAAAAATGGCTACTTAAATTAAGTGAAGTCAATTGAAACACGTCATACTAAATTATCTAAAGACTCATTTTATTTAGTACAAAAAGCCTAAGTGTCAGTAATAAACTCGATAATAAATAGTGTAATATTAATGCAGATATTTAGTTAACTTCAATACTGTCAGAGCTAGACTGGACTGATATGTAGTAGTACCTACTCAAAAGCCAGCTCACAAAATTTTTCACGAGAGGAGTTTATACCTTGAAAAAATGTTTGCTATCAGTCTCTAAATAGCAAAATAGTTTGTTTTGAGAAATTCATTTTCTCCCATTTAAATACTCTTTTTGCTATTAATTTTAAGGGCAACCATAATTTCCGAAATTTTGTGATAACATAATATCTATATTAAGGTCACACTCACTATGACCTTAAAATTGAGTAGCAAATAGAAACTATCAAAAATGCCACAGGAAGTGGCTAAATAACAGACAAGGAATAGTGTCATGTCACAGTCAAAAGTTCCGTTCGCAATAGTCAGAGTTAAGAAGCTTTCGAAAAAATCTCTAGGGAAAGTTCATGCCCATAATAATCGAGAAATGCCAGTACTACATGCTAAAAATGGTGTCGAAAACATTTGCTGGACACATGATGGTAGCGATAGAAGTACGGGAGAACTTGTTGAAGAAAAACTTGATCAATATCCTGATATGAGAATACAAAAAAATTCGGTTGTTGCGGTTGAAGTTTTAATGACGGCTTCACCGGAGTTTTTTGAAAAAAACTCTAAAGAAAACACTGATAAGTGGTATAGGGAAAGCGTGAAATGGCTAAAGAGAAAATTTGGTAAGAGAGTTGTACAGATTTTTTATCATTTAGACGAAAAAAGTCCCCACATACACGGGATAGTCATACCAATAAACCCCAAAACTAAAACGAGGCGGAGAACCAAGGCTCAAGTAGATAACAAGGAACCTGGAATTACGTATAAAGTCATGTCACTTTGCGCTAACGATATATTTACTCCGGATAGTCTAAGAAAAATGCAGACTGAGTATGCAAATTGCGTCAAAAAATTTGGTTTGAGACGAGGATTGAAAAAATCTGGTGCTACTCATACAAAAGTTAAAGAGTATTACGCTAAAATCGTTGAGTTACCGATAGTTAATCACAAGATTAATGTAATGAAAGAAATACTGAAGAATGAGACGGAAAAGGTTGAAGCAAAAGGAATAGAATTTGAGCTTGCTAACAAAACATTAAAAAGCATACATAAAAAAACAAAAGATATTATCGATGCTTACTTTTATCCGTTCTTAAGAGACTTGGAGGACTTATTTACATCGTCTGGTCCCCAAAAGGTAAAACGAATTAAAAGCATGTTAGAGGAGCTTGATGAAAACATTGTTAAACTTCAAGATGACATACCTGCAGATATCACAAACCGTATTAACAAAAGACTTAATACACTGCAGCCCAAAAAACTGTCCTTAAAAGATTAAACTGATTGCTTGAGTCACTTAAAAAGTCACTTAAAATTTATTCCTTTTCATTTATTATCATTTGACTTGTCTTGAGGTCAATAAAAACGGGTGAGTAAATTGATATGCGGCCCTACATCCACCGACTATAAGTCGGTGGATGTGGGGCGGTAGAAATAAAATTAATTAACAATAATTCTGCAAAGTTTTAATTTTATTATTTGTTTTTTATTAGGCTTTAATGACAAGCCTCTTTTAATGATTTACCCGCTTTAAAGCTAGGTGCATTGGAAGCAGCAATTTGAATTTCTTCACCTGTTTGAGGGGGGCGTCCTTTACGGGCTGCTCGAGCTGAAACTTTAAACGTTCCAAATCCTACTAATGCAACATCACTACCGTCAGCTAACTCAGAGGTTACAGTACTGATTATACTAATTAAAGCACGAGCAGCTTCAGCTTTATTTATGTCAGATTTTGTCGACTAATTGACCTTTGTTCATTATTATTTTCCTTGTTAGTGTTTCTTATAATTTTGATAGTAAGAAATATAATTATTGATAGCAATAGATGTTCGGAATTTTTTTGTTTCTATCTCACTGTGGGGCGTTTATGTATGCCTCGCCTCGATATTGAAAAATAATCATATCGATAACTTGGTTGGTTTGCGCTAACGCATTCGGAGTATTTGTTGGTTACAAATATATTAGGCCAAGCTCCCCGATGAGAACCGCACTAGATTGCCCTCAAAAACGCCAAAGCAGCCAATGTATTCATTGCAGGATCTTATTTACTCCATTACAGTAAAACCTATACTCAATCCGATTCTTCTTTTATTCCTAATAAATACTTAAACAAAATTGACAGGCCTATGATAAAAACATTATTGTATATTTTATAGGTTAACGAACGTTAATTAACGTATTCGGTTACGTATTTAATAAATCTTTCTAATTATTGGATTTTACTATGAGTGATACGCGCCAGACCATTCTCAATGTCGCGATGGTTTTGTTTTCAGAAAAGGGGTTTGATTCGGTTTCAATGCGCAATATTGCCGATAAAGTGAATATCAGCCCACCCGCACTTTATAACCACTTTAAAGACAAACAGGCAATGTACCTTGCAGTTATTGAAGAATCGTTTTGTAATAAATCGATACAGTTAGTAAGTGCATTAACCATTAAGGGTACACCACTTAAACGTATGGAAACCTTTGTTTTTACTTTAAGCCAAATTTTAGTGGATGATCCTCAGTTTAGACGTCTAATACAGCGAGAGCAGTTAGATGGTGATGAACAACGATTACAATATCTAGCAAAGGAGTTATTCGGCCCTGTCTTTATCGAATTAATGAAGTTAATTAAAGATATAAAACCTGACTGTGATACTCACGGTATTGCCGTCAGCATCATTGGTATGGTGCAGAAACAACTTGAAATGGAGTCTTTAGCGCAGTTCTTCCCTGACTATAAAAAAGAGCATCATACACCTGCTTATGTAACACAATTAACTATGTCGATGTTGTCGGCATTTTTTGGAACTCAATCATGAAAAAATCATTATTCATCAAATTACTATTCAGCCAGTTATTAACGTTAAGTGTTGTGCAGTATAGTTATGCGCAGGCTGATAACTCATCTGAGAGTGAAGAAACAAGAGTACAAATAACCCCTGTTACTGTGGTAAAGGTTGTGTCAAAAACACTGCAAGCGACAACGAGTGTTAGAGGGCAAATAGAAACAGCCACTAAACCCAATATAGCGGCAAAAGTTGACGCTGAAGTGAGTGATATTTATTTAACTGAAGGTGATAGTGTCAAACAAGGACACATATTAGCAGCCCTTGATGCACAAGCCTTTATTATTGATAAAGAAGCTGCCAATGCGGATATTACTTATCTAACGGTTTTAATTGAAAATGAACAAAAACTGTTAAAAAGAAATCAGGACTTATTCAACAAAAAGATGATTTCCCAAGCGATTTTAGATGACAGTGAAACCTTATTGAAGCAATCAAATGCCCAATTATTAAGTGCTAAAGCCAAATTAAGAAAAGCTATTTATAAGTTATCCCATACAAAAATCATTAGCCCGATAAATGGCATTGTGCAAACTCGACTAGTATCAAAAGGGGATTATGTCAAAACGGGTGATAATTTGTATTTCATCATCTCAACAGATGATATTTATGCTCGCTTATATTTTCCTGAAACTGTCGCTGAGCAAATTATGTTAAATATGCCAACAACTTTAATTAGGCAACAAAACGGTCAAATAAATAAGGTTAACGGTAGTATTGAGCGAATACGACCTATGTTGGCGAAAGGCAATAGAGCCTTGCACGCTTTAGTGAAATTTCCTAATACCCATCAATGGAAAGTAGGCGCTAGTATTCAAGCCCAAGTGGTGTTGACTCAACATGAAAATGCGATCACTGTACCAAAACAAGCTTTGGTTCGCCGACCTACGGGGTTAGTGGTTTATAAGGTGATAGCTAATAGTAATAAAGTTGTTGAGCAGATAGTGACCACAGGCTTAACTAAAAATAACACTATTGAAATATTATCGGGGCTGGCGCTTAATGATGTCGTTGTATTAGATGGTGCTGCTTGGTTAACCGATGGCGCTATTATTGATATTGTGGAGCCTTAAGTATGAGCAATAGCATAAACTCGTCACTAGAAAAGAGCACTGCCACTAAAATGAATTTACCAGCATTTTCGATTAAAAATCATGTGCTGACTTATATGTTAAGCCTAGTTTTGATTTTATTTGGTTTGATCAGTTACGAACGCATAGGTGTTGATAGACTGCCCGACATTGAATTTCCCATGTTATCGGTATCAACCATATTACCCGGTGGCGACCCGTCCATCATTGATGCTTCTGTTACTAATATTATTGAGTCTGCGGTAAATGGTATTGCCGGTATTGAAAGTATTCAATCGTCATCACTCGCTGGTGTTTCAGTAGTAGTGGTGCAATTTGATCTAGCGAAAAATATTGATATTGCCTTTAATGAAATGCAGGCAAAAATAAATGAGATCATCCGTTTATTACCTAACGGAGTTGAAACGCCTATTGTTAAAAAAGTTGAAATTGGTGGTACTCCTATTATGTGGCTGTCGCTTGAAGGCGATAGAACATTACAGCAATTGAATTTGTATGCAAAAAATGTCGTTAAAAAACGATTAGAAACCATCAGCGGTGTGGGTAATGTGCTAATTGCTGGAGAGCGAGAGCGCACGTTAAGAATTAACCTTAATGTTCAACAAATGGCTGGGCTTGGCGTAACAGTAAAAGATGTGATTAATGCCTTTAACCGAGAGCACATCAAAATGCCCGGTGGCTTCACCGTAGCGGCTAATCAAGAGCAACAGTTAAAGCTTGATCTTGAATTTCATAGTGTTGATGAGCTAAAAAATCTTATTGTCGGTTATCAAGGCAATTTACCTATTTATTTACAAGAGGTTGCTGATGTTGAAGATGGCTTAGAAGATTTTAGACGTTTTGCCAGTTATAACGGCAAGCCTAATGTGGGCTTGGGTTTAGTCAAAATATCTGGTGCTAATACCGTTGCTATTATTGATGAAGCTAAAAAAAGACTCGTCGAAGAAATATTGCCACAGTTACCTGACGGTATAAAACTCAACATTATTGTTGATGATGGTGATTTGATCACGGCAATTATTGATGGATTAAAAGCGCATTTATTTGAAGGAACCTTATTAGCAGGCGCAGTGGTGTTATTATTTTTAATGAACATGCGCTCAACCTTAATTGTCATTACTGCAATCCCTGTATCGCTATTAGGCGCAGTTGCCGCTATTTATTTTGCTGGTTTTACTTTTAACACCATGACTATGTTGGGTTTATTATTGTTGATTGGTGTAGTCGTTGATGATGCGATTGTGGTGTTAGAAAATATATTTCAAAAAATGGAGCAATACCCTGATGCTGATCCTGCTGAGGTAGCTATTGAAGGTACTTCGCAAGTAATGTTTGCTATTTTAGCGGCCACATTCACGCTAGTTGCTTTATTTGGTGCTGTGGTCTTTATGGATGGGATTATTGGCCGCTTTGTTGGCTCATTTGCCGTGGTGGTAGTTTTTGGCGTAGTTATCTCCTTGTTTGTCTCGGTTACATTAACCCCAATGCTTTGTGCTAAATATCTACGTGTACAAAAAAAGCATGGCCGGGTTTACCAAACGTTAAATAATGCCTTTAATAAAATGGAGCGCTTTTACTCATCGACATTGAAGTTTTCAATTAATCATAGGTTATTGGTGGTTGGCTTAACGATTGCCGTGGTTTATTCCAGTGGTTGGTTTATGGGGCAGCTCGGTAAAGGTTTTATGCCTGAAGAAGATCAAGGTCGCTTTATTGTTTCCCTAAAAACTCCACTTGGCTCAAGCATAAATTACACTTTAGATCGGCTAAAAAAGATTGAATCAATTCTACAAAAGCATGAAGAAGTTCACGGTTTATTTTCAACCATAGGCACAGGCGACAAAGGACAAGTTAATCAAGGTGAAATTTATGTTAGCTTGATTGCGCGAGAGCAAAGAGAACTGCATCAAACTCAGACAATCGAAAAAGTACGACTTGATTTAGCACACGTGCCTGGTGTTAAAGTTTTTGCTGCACCGGTTCCTACCGTAGGTGGTCAGCGGGGCGAACCATTACAATTTGTGTTAAAAGGTCCAAACCTTGAAAAAGTGGCTGAATTATCAAAGGTACTAACTAATCGTTTAGAACAAATAGCCGTTATCGGCGCACTAGACAGTAATTTACAATTAGATATGCCAGAGCTTGAGGTAGTGCCATTAAGAGCAAAAGCGCGTGAGGTGGGTCTTGACTCAGCCAGTATTAGTAATGCGTTAAGAGTACTTGTTGGCGGTTTTGATGTTGCTAAATACAACGATATTCCAGGTGATGGAGAGCGTTATGATATTCGTTTAAAAATGTCTGACAATGGTTTAAATACGAATAAATTACAGCAGATCTATTTGAGAAATAACGAAGGGCAATTAGTACGTTTAGACAGTGTTACACAATTTAATACTGGCATTGGGCCAGCTACTATTGGCAGATATAACCTACAATATGCGGCAACCTTTTATGCTACGCCCTCTATTCCTGAAGGGGATGCGTCGGTGATTGTATTAGAAGAAGCAAGTAAAATTCTACCTAATGGGTATCAAATAGAATTAATTGGCCGTGCAAAAGAATTCAGTAAAACAGCTAAACATATTATGTTTGCTTTTGGTACAGGGCTTATTCTTATTTATATGACCTTAGCGAGCCAATTTAACTCGTTTATTCAACCACTTATTGTGATGGTGGCTCAACCGCTTGCTATTATTGGTGGCATCGCAGGTTTGTGGATAGGAGGGCATTCACTTAATATTTATTCGATGATAGGACTCGTTTTATTGGTGGGTTTAGTGGCAAAAAATTCCATACTACTCATTGATTTAACTAATCAAATGCGAGCTGAAGGTAAACCCATTAATCAAGCATTGCTTGATGCTTGTCCTAGACGTTTAAGGCCAGTATTAATGACTTCACTCACGGTGATTTTTTCAATGACACCTGCTGCAATGGGTTTAGGCGCTGGTGCTGATATTAATGCACCATTAGCTGTGGCTGTTATTGGCGGCATGATTAGCTCAACATTGTTAACCTTGGTTGTTGTTCCTGCTGTTTATTCATTGGTGGAAAATGGCTTGAGTAAATTAGCAGGTTTGGAGTTTTGGAAACAAAAAATTTACTAACCCTTGTTTTCTAAAATGATCATTTCAATTAAACCGTACCTCATATTGAGGGCGGTTTTATCATAAAATATAAAGCCTAAAATAATTTTGTACCACGTAAATAGGTACATACCGAGATAAAACGCTGAAGAAATTTATAACTCCCAAGGGTAGTAGAATAGTTATTATTAAATAAATACCAATTATGATTTTTTAAGTGACTCTTCATAAAAATTAATAAGCCCAGCCGTAGAACTGTCATGACTATCATTTAATTTACCTAAGATAAGCTCATCTTGAATTTTATTTCTACCTTACTATTGCCCTTTAACCAGCATAGCTCTAATCCATCCTTACTAACATAAATCCCGATATTTTTACGTATGTCTACATTTCAATGTTAAAATATTAGGTGGCTAATTGAAACTGTTACAGCAATGTGCCCATATTAATATAATTAACACTTTTAGATTTTAACTTTTTTTGTTACACTTACTGAACGTTCGGTCAGCAAGTGTAATTAAATGAAAAATAAGCCCACCAGTATTCCTGTGAAGAATAGTCATAAATTTTCTAAAGGTGCTTTAGCTATTCTTAGTGTTGCAGAATCACTATTTGCCCAAAAAGGTTTTAAAGCAACGTCTATTAGTGAAATAGCTAAGAAAACAGGTGGCAGCAAAGCTAATATATATCACCACTTCAAATCTAAAGAACATCTTTATCAAGAAACTTTAGCGCTAGCCTGTGAACATGTATTTGATGTTTTACAACCTTCAAAAGGGCAGCTTTCGAGTGATCCTAAACAGAGGTTGAAAGAGTATATAACGCTTCATTTGAAAAGCATGATTGAACAGCCTAATTCAACCAATTTGATTAAAAGAGAATTAATGGATAGCAATCAAATTGAAGGTAGATTATTAGCAAAAGATATTTTTACTACTACATTTACAAAAGTTGCGGCGTTAGTCTTTGATGCTCATAAAATTGAAAAAGAAGGTAATAATATGAGTGCATCATTGCAAGCTTTTATTCTTGTCGGGGTAAATATGTTTTTCTTTGACTCACAATCCGTAATGAAGTACTTACCTAGCATGTCATCTCTTTCTGAGTCACCTGAATCGTTCAGTAATATGATATTTGATCTTATTATTAATCAAAGCTCTAACAGTGGTGTTGATTTTACTGAGGAGAGTTCAAATGCATAAAGCTATTGTTTATATTTGTATTACAGTCTTTGCTTTAGCAGGTTGCCAAGAGCCTGATGTGGTAAAAAGTATAAGCCCTAAAAAGCAAAAAGTTTGGAACATTAGCTCATGGTCAGTTCAATCAACGCAGATGCCTATTAATTACAAATCTATTGGTACAGTTGTGTCTGATCAGCGAATCGATGTTTCGTCTAGAGCCACAGGTTATATTAAAAATATTTTTGCTTTAGAAGGAGATAAAGTATTTAAAGGGCAAGTATTGATCGCACTTGATGATGCAGACGTTGAAGGGGCAATTTTACAGGCCGAAGCATCAATAAATACTGCTAAATTAGCGGTTCATGATGCTGATATTGATGTTGAAAGGTATAAGGATCTTTTTAAAAAAGGTAGCGTATCAGAAAATCTTATGCGCAAAACTCAGTTGTTTCGTGATAGAGCAAATGATGCCTTAGATACGGCTAAAACGACCTTGTCTATTGCTCAATCACAGCGTCAATATATAAAAATGTCTAGTGAAGTAGACGGTATAGTTGTTAAAAGGCACCTTCGAAAAGGCGATCTTGCTACGCCAGGAAAACCGATACTGACTATTGAATCAAGCCAAGGACTTTTTTTTGATACCTATGTTGCAGAGAGTCAAATAAGCAACATAAGAAAGGGAGTTAGTGTTGCAGTCTTTATCGATGCATTGAACAAAAAAATAGACGGAATTATTGCTAGAGTTGTTCCTGCTGGC
>MAAB01007527.1_pt1 | contig 15950 bp, 11 predicted proteins | sample 1115991 | NCBI WGS metagenome assembly MAAB01 (sample SAMN04961124, study PRJNA320927) | seawater metagenome | isolation source: sample BD02T18 sea water enriched with oil for 18 days | place: USA:Gulf of Mexico | collected 2013-07-27
CTTTGATTAAAACGCATAAAGTCTGCAATTACATGCAGCACACCATCTATTCGATACAAGGTTTCTGAGTTAGCAAGAGAGGTATTAAATACAAAGTCTCCCACCCCCATAACACGGGCGTCTGAATACCAATCAGGCTCAGCCAGTGCCATAAGCTGCCCGGCATTACCTTTCATGGCCAGCGCTTCAGCATGGGCGGTGACGGCGTTGCCACTGGCAAATGAAACAAAAAACGTTTCTGTTTTTGAAAGTCCTTGAGCCCCACGATTTTTGCCGTCACCTCCTTCACCATTAGCCGTATCAACGGTGGTTGAGTAACGCTCTAAATCAAGTGGCGCGGCTGCCTCTGGATATAACTGAATATCCAGTGAATCATTACTGGCCACCAATGCCTTGGGGAAATTTTCAGCCATATTTTTTAGGGTGACCGATAAGTTAGTCGTGCCATTTTGTCGAACTAAATAGCCCTTGGCTTGTCCAGTCTGACTCGCTCCCGCCACATCAAAGCTATCGTAGGCAAGGTGACTGACACTCCCGGTAGCATGGCTGCTACCTTCAACCCAGGTCTGGCTACCTGTGTACGGCAACTTAAATCCATAACCGGTTATTTTATCGTTACCTGTGCCTGTAAAAATAAGGGTGTGATCAATTTTTAAAGTACTGTCTCCTTTATAAGCATGTATGCGCGTCACGAACGAACTAAACCCTAAACCACTGTTATTAAGGTGCGCCCCTGAGACTCTAATAACAACATGCAACGGCCCCTGCTCTTCAATGTTGACGGATAAATCCCAAGGGTCAAACTGATTAAACTGGTCACCACGACCTGCCAAATAACTTTTATATTTACTGGCAGTATCACTGGCCAAAGGCACAGAATCATCACTTAAAAGAGCACCAAAATAATCGTTACCGCCAACAGATATCCATGGTCCCCGATCACTGCCATTACCCACTGGCGCCTCAATAACGGTTTTGCCATCCACGCTAGCGCTATTGATAACGGCTCCACTGCTTTTAGGTACCTCAAATTCCAACGGCCCAGTATTTACGGTAATCATCTCGCTTGTTTCACTGACGGTAATGGGGTTTTCCACATCCGCCTCTTCGGGGCTGTGTTTTATATCAATGGTTTGACTGCCATGGGCCGCCAGTGATACTTGAGTGTCCATAAGCAACCAACGCACCGAGCCATCTGGCCAAAGGGATAATGGGCGAGATTGAATGGGAAAGTCTTCATCTCCTTGCGTCACCATTAGGTCATCATCCACCGCCAACAAGCCTTTAGGAAAAGGCACACCGCTGCGGACATTTTTATTAGATCGAGCAACCCCTGCAGGCTCATCAATGGTTAACGTAACAATGGGGTCAGCAAGGGAAGCCACCGAAAAACTTACCTGTGCACTTGTCATATTTTGATTGCCGTTTGTATCCATGCAGCGAATAAAATAAAGATAATTTTGATCACTGCTTAACCCTGATAAATCTGCCGTATGGACATTGCCATCGGTATTCATGGTACCGGCCATAACATCAAAATCGGCATCGCTTGTGGCCTGGTATTTACAGGTCGCGCTTTCGTCGGTACGAACGGTGAGTGTGGTATTGGTTGTGGTGGTGGATAAACGCCCACTGGGCCCCATTTTACTCATGACCGGGGCAACCAGGTCATCACCATAGGTTATGAAAAGCTGAGGGCGCTGTGCTACATTGCCCGCGTCATAAGCATACATGTTGTGACGCACGTTATTATTTTCGTCGCTGGCGTTGGAAATTTTAAAGCTCATGGCGCCACCGCTTTGCCAGCTTGCATCATTTACAATGCCTTGCACTAGGGCTGAAATATCCGGGCTTTGTGTGACTGATGCACTCTTGGCCCATTCAACCGTTGCCCCTAATGCCGTACGATTTTGAGCCATATCCTCGGCAGTGAACGTGGCACTGGATTCAGGGTCTAATGCTTTAATATCCAGGTTAATGTTGCCCGCTTCATTTTGAAAATCCGCTTCAACAAACACCAACTTGGCACTAAGAATATTTTTTCCAGCGGGAACCTCTATACCACGAAACATTAACGACACCACATAATCGCGGTCTTGATTACCCGCACCACCAAAGCGAATGTTTTCAAGATCTAACTCATGAGACTTCCAGTTATCATCATAATGCTCCCATGAATAACCATCGTCCGAACCTTGTGAAATAGAAACCGGATCAAGAACAGTGGGCTCTTCCGGAGTATCCGGAGTATCCGGTGTATCTGATGTATCTGACATATCTGATGTATCTGACATATTTGATGTATCTGATGTATCTGATGTATCTGATGTATCTGATGTATCTGGCGTATCTGATGTATCTGATGTATCTGATGTATCAGATGTATCTGATGTATCAGATGTATCTGATGTATCTGATGTATCTGACATATCTGACATATCTGGCGTATCTGACATATCTGATGTATCTGACATATCTGGCGTATCTGATGTATCTGGTGTGTCTGGTGTATCTGGTGTATCTGGTGTATCTGGTGTATTCGCAGCAACCACCACAGTGAAATTTTTACTGATAATAGATTCGTCCGAACCCACTGCGAATACCGTGATTAAATGGCGGGTATCATTAGCTGCGTCAATGCGAGAAAAATCACTCACGCTGACCACACCGCTCGCAGAGTCAATTGAAAAGCGGCCATTGGCGTCGTTTTCTAATAAATATGTCACGCTGCCATTGGGTAATTCTGAATAGGCGGTAATACCCACCAAACCACCATTGACTGTTAGGTCATCGAATACCTGATCCATTAATGTGTTGGTGTCTATTATTGAGGTGAGACCTGAATTTTCTTCATCGGAGGTATCTGTTCCTGGAAAGCAGCCCCCTAAAATGGCAGCCATTCCAATTGTAAATACCAAATTAAGCTTATTTTTTACGGCCATTTCGACTCTCCCAGAGTAAAAAAACAATGTACGCACTTGAAATAAAAATCATAAAATTTGTCGGTCCATTAACAAATCACTTAAATATTAAGTTAATTATAATTCCAAAAGAAAATGTTCGCGAATGATTGAGTGTGCTGTACATCTCAATTTACAGCACTAAAAAATTACAAAATAAAACACATTCATACCGTTATAACTTTTTTTAAAAAAGTCTATCCCCTAGGTAGCTAAAAGGTAATTAAGTTTTATTACACTGTAAAAATGCAATCCGCTTTAATTAATATAGGTTAACCATGAAATCAACAGCAATGCACAAGCATAAATTCAGCGCCTTGTAATTTCGAAAAATTTACGAATTAGCTTCCAGTAGGTGAGTAACAAAGGAGAATTAAATATTTATTTAAAAGTAAGCTTCCAGTGCGTTCGCCAACTCGCTTCACCTAAGGCCACATCAACAGCAATCACGTCTTTGGTAATCTCGAAAAAATATTAGTGCTGTATTGGTTCGATTACTACGTGGGTGTTTTAAAATTGAATAAAACTCTGTCAATTCATCTTGAACAATAATTAGAGTGGCGACTGTAACGCACATTACTATTTATTCTTTTTAACTCTCGCCATCCATGTCTTGCTTGAATTTTAGCTATGCCCATGCAAAATAAACCCACAAAAAGGCTATCAGCCAAATTAACAGGCTCACCATTTAAAATATGAAAAGGATTTCGCTTTGATTAAAACTATAGGGATATGTAAAGGGGGATGCGGTTACACTGCAAGGAACAGTGTAACCAAGGGGCTTAAACCAGCTGCATCAAGGATTCTTTTGAGTAATCCTGTAATTCATCCAACTGATTATTTTTAACCTTCACCACCCACTCAGGGTCTTGTAACAAAGCACGGCCCACTGCCACCAATTCAAATTCGTCATTAGCCACACGTTCGGACAACTGGCTGATGGATCCAGACTCGGCACCGGCCTGAGTAGACATGCCCATGTTGCCGCCTTCTTCATCAATGAAGCTGGTATTCAACCCTACGCTGCCCACGGTAATCACGGGTAAGCCAGTTAATTGCTTGGTCCAACCGGCCAAGTTCATGTCGGACCCTTCAAATTCTTTTTCCCAGTAGCGACGGGTGCTGCAATGGAAAATATCCACACCGGCCTCAACCAAGGGCGTTAAAATGGCTTTTAATTCTTCTGGGCTATTGGCCAATCTAGCGTCATAATCCTGCTGCTTCCATTGAGAAAAACGAAAAATAACCGGGAAGTCCGCCGCCACGCGTTCGCGAATAGCTTTTACAATTTCAACTGCAAATTTAGTACGGCTAACCGCGTCCCCACCATAAGAATCGGTGCGAATGTTAGTGCCTTCCCATAAAAATTGGTCCACTAAATAGCCATGGGCACCATGAATTTCAATGGCATCAAAACCAATGCGCTCAGCGTCTTCAGCCGCTTGCGCAAACGCTTCTACTACTTCATTAATGTCGTCTTGATCCATGGCCACGCCATTCTCTTTGCCCGGCTTAAACAAACCTGATGGGCTGTAACCCGGAACTGACTTATCTGGTTCAATGCCTTCTTTACGTACCGAACCCACATGCCATAATTGTGGTGCAATTTTTCCGCCTTTAGCGTGTACCGCATCCACTACTTTTTTCCATTGATTAAGCGCCACTTCACCATGCATAAAAGGCACACGGGCATAACCGTTAGCGGCTTTATGGCCAACTGTAGTGCCTTCGGTAATTATTAAACCCACTTCATGTTCGGCACGGCGCGCATAATAAGCTTCAACCAGATCATTGGTTTTATTGCCCGGTGAAAACGTTCGGGTCATGGGCGCCATTACAATTCGGTTTTTTAACGACAATGGACCCAATTTAATGGGTTGAAAAAGTGCGTTAGATGTAGACATAATTTCCCCTAGCTGCAGATACAGCAATATTTAATTTTTATAAAAATTTAAGCTTGTTCTTTTATCAGTTGTTCAAATTGCTGCATGGTTTGATGAAATAATTCTTTGCCGTGTAAGCGATCGTAATACAACGCGCCCTTACAACTGAAAATAAAAATACTGGCCAAGCCCTTAGGGTCATCAACCATCTTAAATTCTCCACCGTTTATACCCGCCTGTAATACATTGCTTACCCAGTCTAATTCAATGTTATCTAGCACTTGTAGAGCCTGTTGCATCTCCTGGGGCAGTTTATTTAAATCGCCGTGTAATGCGCTAATAGGGCACATCATCTGTTCGTTTAAGCAGTGTTTGGTAGCCGCTCGTACGTACCGCTGTAATTTATCCCACGCACTGATGCCGTGCTCGTCAAAGTGCTTAAAGCCTTGCTCTAGCCATTCTTCAGTCCACTCGCAAAGAGCCAAACCTAGGTCTTGTTTCTTGGGGAAATGATGATGCACGCTGGCTTTAGTGATGCCCAACTCACGCGATATGTCTAAATAGCTGAAGCCATTAAACCCTCGGGTACGCAGCATGTCGGCAGAAAATGCCACGATTTGTTGCTTGGTATTCATTGAAACCCCACAAAACAGTGTGGCCTCAGCCTACCTACCTGTAGGTAGGGCGTCAACAATTGACTTAACTCGAATATAGAACAGCCTGTTGCGGCCTAAGTTTGAAGAGGGTCAGTTAAAGGGGGAGCTGTTAAATATTACCTACCAGCTCAAACAAGGCCTGCCTTACCCACGCATTGCCTTGATCTTCGTCTGAGCTTTTATGCCAATACAGGTGCCAGTCAATTTGTTCCACCTCAAAGGGCAGCTCTAGACACACAAGACCATAGGTTTTCGCCAATACGGCGGGCATGGAACAGCACAAATCGGTTGAGCGAATAAGCCGAGGCGCCGCCAAAGAATGCTGCAAGCGCAGCTGAATATTACGTTTAACCCCTAGTACATTAAGCGCCCTATCCACATGCCCCACTCCCTTGCGCCGACTCGACACATGAATATGCCCTAACGCTAAATACTGCTGCAAACTAAGCCCTTGCGTGATAGCAGGATGCCCATCACGGACCGCACATACATATTTTTCACTGGATAAATGCTGATGGCACAAATTGGGGTCATTCAATACTGGCACATCCACCACAAAGTCCAACTCCCCCGACGCCAGGCTTTTACTCACGTCACTGCGAGGTTGAGCAAAACAATCCACCGAAATACCCGGTGCCTGCTTTTGCATGTGAACTAATAATGGCGGCAGCAGCAATGCCTCAAACGTATCGTTCATACTGAAGCAAAACTCTTTTTTGGCTTGAGCGGGATCAAATACATTACCCTCCTGCACGCAACTATTAAGCAATTGCAGCGCTTGTTGGCTTTTTAACGCGATGTTTTGTGCCACCGGTGTAGGCACCATGCCTTGGGGGGTGCGCACAAATAACGGGTCATTAAATGACTTACGTAAACGACTTAAGGCGTTACTCACCGCAGGCTGCGACAAGGATAAAATTTGCGCGGCACGGGTGAGATTGCGCTCTTGATATATGGCCTCAAAGACTTTAAATAAATTTAAATCTAACTGATTAAGTCGCATACAAGACTCCTAATTAGCGGCCCATTAAGGGCAAACACCTACCCAAATCACTATTGATGGTATGAATAGCACCATATTCACATAATAAATTTCCTAAATACATAGCCAGCGCTTATTGTGTGTTCATATTAGGGTTTTTATAAAGAGGCAGAACATGGCTGAGTTATATTTGGTACGCCACGGTCAAGCATCATTTGGTAGTGATAATTATGATCAACTCTCGCCCATGGGTTACCAACAGGCCACCTGGTTGGGCGAACACTTTAAACAGCAAAATATACAGTTTGATCGTGTGGTTACCGGCACGATGCTGCGCCACGATCAAACAGCACACAATATTTGCAGCGGCTTAGGACTAGAGCTTGAATTTAATCAGCATGAAGGCTTAAACGAATATGACTTTTACGCACTCGTTCAATGTTACTTAACCATGTTCCCTAAGCAAACACCCAAAGCTGGTGACGGGAAAACGGTGTTTTACAGCATCTTAAAAAAAGCCCTTACGTTATGGGCGCAAGAAAAACTAGAAGGCAACTTGCCTGAAACCTTCGCGCATTTTAAAAAACGAGTCGACGATGCGCTGGCCTATACCCAGGATACACCTAAAAAGCGCACCTTAGTGGTGAGCTCTGGCGGCCCTATTGCCATGGCCATGTGTCATATTTTACAGCTCAACAATGAAAAGATGATTCAACTCAACTTACAAATTAAAAATACATCTTATAGTCAGTTCTATTTTAGAGAGTCTATCTCATTAGCCAGTTTTAATAACACCGCCCATTTAGAAAAAGAAAACCGCGAAGGCGCTATTACCTTCGGGTAACAATAGCCATTTTAAAAAGATATAAGCAATTAATTATTAAGGATAACAATATGAACTTTGAATACAGCGAAAAAGTACAAGAACTTATTATTAAGCTTGAAGCGTTCATGGATGAGCACATTTATCCTCGCGAACAAGAGTTTAACGATTACTTTACCGACACACAAAACCGCTGGGCTGCTCACCCTATTATTGAAGAGTTAAAACCCAAAGCAAAAGCGGCTGGGTTGTGGAATTTATTTTTACCCGACCCAGTACACGGAGCCGGTCTTAACAACTTAGAGTACGCACCACTGGCTGAAATTATGGGCCGTGTATTATGGTCTCCTGAAGTTTTTAACTGCAGCGCTCCTGACACTGGCAACATGGAAGTATTTGCACAATACGCAAGCCAAGCTCAAAAAGACAAATGGTTAACGCCACTGTTAAATGGTGAAATTCGTTCGGCCTTTGCCATGACGGAACCCGATGTAGCATCAAGTGATGCCACCAATATTGAAACCTCTATTATCCGTGACGGTGACGATTACGTAATTAACGGACGCAAGTGGTATATTTCGGGCGCCATGAACGAACACTGTAAAATCATGATAGTGATGGGAAAAACCGATGCTCAAAACCCTAACCGTCATATTCAGCAGTCACAAATATTAGTGCCTATGGACACTAAGGGCGTGACAATTGTTCGCCCAATGGAAGTGTTTGGTTATAACGATGCCCCTGAAGGTCATGCCGAAATTGTTTTTGATAATGTACGGGTTCCGGCTGAAAACATTATTTTTGGTGAAGGGCGTGGTTTTGAAATTGCACAAGGCCGTTTAGGACCTGGCCGTATTCACCACTGCATGCGCTTAATTGGACAAGCCCAGCGCGCCTTAGAAGTTATGTGTCAACGCGCCGATAGCCGTGTAGCCTTTGGTCGCAAACTATCTGATCAAGGGTCTATTCGGGAGGACATTGCTAAGTCTTCTTGTGAAATAGAACAAGCGCGCTTACTTACGTTAAAAGCCGCCGATGCCATGGATAAAGTGGGCAACAAAGCCGCCCGTGAAATCATTGCTCAGATTAAAATTATCGCCCCTAACATGGCTGCAACAGTAATAGACCGTGCCATGCAAATGCACGGCGCCATGGGCCTAAGCCAAGACAGCTTCTTGCCTCGTGGTTTTTCTTACGCCAGAATGATTCGCTTGGCTGATGGCCCTGACCAAGTACATATGTCACAGTTGGGTAAAATGCTTGTTAAAGAATATACCAAATAACAATATAAAAGATCTGGGAGCTACAGAATGAGTAAAGTTGATACCCTAGACGAGCAAACTCTCGCTAAGTATTTAGAAGAACACGTACCTGAATTTAAAGGTCCGTTAACCGCCAAGAAATTTGCCGGTGGACAGTCTAACCCCACGTTTCAAATTGATGCACAAAGTGGTCGCTATGTTTTACGCCGTAAGCCGCCAGGTAAATTATTACCTTCGGCACACGCGGTGGATCGTGAGTTTATGGCTATGTCGGCACTGGCCGATTCAGAAGTACCGGTGGCGCGCGCTATTCACCTGTGCGAAGACGACAGTGTTATTGGCTCTATGTTTTACTTAATGGAGTTTATTGATGGCCGTATTTTTTGGAATGCAGCTTTACCTGAAGTCGACAAAGAAGAACGCACCGCCATATACGAAGAAATGAATCGTGTATTGGCTGCTATGCACCGAGTAGACATTAACCAAGTGGGTCTGCAAAATTTTGGCAAACCGGGTAACTTTTATGAACGCCAAATTGGCCGCTGGAGCAAACAATATCGTGCAGCCCAAACTGGTGATGAACCCGCCATGGAAGCCCTTATTGAGTGGTTACCTAAAAACATCCCTGCTGATGATGGTTTAATTAGTTTGGCCCACGGCGACTTTCGCCTAGACAACATGATTTTCCATCCTAGCGAGCCAAAAATTTTAGCAGTGGTGGATTGGGAGCTGTCTACCCTTGGACACCCATTTGCCGATTTGGCCTACCAATGCATGCAGTGGTATTTCCCTGCGGTGGGTTTAATTCCAGGATTAGCTGGCGTTAAGCGTGACGACTTGGGCATTCCTACCGAAGAAGAGTACGTGGCATCTTATTGTGAACGCATGGGTTTAGCTGAAATTCCAAATTGGAATTTTTACCTAGCCTTTAGCTTTTTCCGCTTGGCCAGTATTTGTCAGGGTGTTAAAAAACGCTCCCTAGATGGTAACGCCTCGAACAAAAAAGCCGATTCCGTGGCCCTAATGATCGCACCTCTTGCCGCAATGGGTTTGCAGAAATCCAAAGAGCAGTAACCTAATAAAATCGTCTGGCCAGCTACAGGTCGCCAGGCGAATTTTTAACGCCAACCTATTCAGCATCTTAAAAATAATAAGGACACACTATGCAAACACTCGATTACAACGACAAAGTGGTCATGATTACTGGCGCAGGTTCGGGTATGGGTAAACTGGCTGCTGAGAATTTCTCAAAAGCTGGCGCGACACTGGCTATTTGTGATGTAAATAAAGCGAATATTGAAGCGGTAGCGGCACAGTTACGTGACGAGGGCTGCGAGGTGTTAGCCGGTGCATTTGATGTGAGTGATGAATTGATGGTGAAAAAATTCGTCGATGATTGTTTATATTCTTTTGAAAAAATTGATGTGGCCATTAATAATGCCGGTATATTGCAACCTATCGCCCGCACCCACCTATTAGATTTAGACGTGCTGGATATGCAGTATAAGGTGAATATAAAAGGTGTATTTGCTTGCATGAAACATCAAATAACGGCCATGAAAGAACATAACAATGGCGTTATTTTGAATCTCTCATCGGTGGCTGGATTAGGCGCTGCGGCTAACTTATCAACTTACTCGGCCTCTAAACACGCGGTGGTGGGATTAACCCGTTCGGCGGCAATAGAATATGGTCGTTACGGAATACGTATAAACGCACTTTGTCCAAGCCATGTGGATAGCCCTATGATGGATAGTGCCGAATTAGAGTCCCACCTTAGCAAAGAGAATATAGCCGCAGCTAATCCCATGAAGCGCCTGGCCACTATGCAGGAAATTGTAAATGCCATGTTATGGATATGTTCGGACTACAATAGCTATATGAATGGCACGACTGTTGCCATAGATGGCGGCCTTACGGCCATGTAAATGCACTATGTAGGAAACTAATGAAGGGGCTGTGAAGGTGTATCAAGTAGCTGGCGCTGCACCTCTTCCAATAAGTCAGCCACCTTAAAAGGTTTAAAAAAGACCTTTTTAGCTCCCGTTTTTAGTGCTTTTTCAGCACTACCGGATTCGGCTTGTGCCGTTAGTACAATTATATTGGGTTTATCACCCTGTTTATTTTCAATCTCTGCAATGATGTCAAAACCACTTAACTCAGGCATGCGCAAATCAGTGAGTAATAAATCGTATTGATTTTTTTGATAGGCTTTTTGCCCTTCAAGCGGGCTCAAAAACGCATCAACATCAGTAAAGCCACCCTGTGACAACGTGGCCTTCACCAGTGCAAGGCTGGCTGGATCATCGTCTATTACTATAATTTTTGGCTGCGTTCTATTCATACACTCTCTCTAAAAGCCTAGCTACATCCATGATTACGTCATTATTCATTAACTTTAGGATACGAAAGAATAAATTCACAGCCCACAGGCTTAAGATTGTTATAATTAATGCTGCCATGCATTAATTCCATCAATTTTTTGGTGATCGTCAGCCCAACACCTGTACCCTCCACGCTTGATTCAGTACGGGTGCCTCGTTCAAAAGGTTTAAATAAATACTCTTGCATTTCAACACAGACACCCGAGCCTGCATCTATAACGGCCACCTCAGTATAATTTCCGTTATTCTGCACACGAATACTCACCGTTTCATCGTTAGGGCCATATTTTATGGCATTGCTGATTAAGTTTAAGACGGTCTGTTTCAGCCGTACACCATCGGCCATAATCCATATACTCTCATTAGTTTGTACAAACTGAAGGGTAATATTGTCCGCCTTAGCCACTTGCTCCATGCTGACGACACAATCATTAATAACAACCACGGCATCTACTGCATCAATATTTACTTTAAGCTTACCCGCCTCTATGCGCGACAAATCTAGGATCTCAGAGATAAGGTATAGCAAATGTTTACCCGCTGTACTAATTTGCTCAACACTCTCCGTTTGGCGTTCGCTGGCTTGGCATTGTTTATCGGCCAACAGTAATTGTGAGAACCCCAATATGGCATTCAGGGGTGTGCGCAACTCGTGACTCATGCGTGATAAAAAATCGCTTTTTGCCTGACTGGCCTTAATAGCCTCTTCTTTAGCCGACTCGGCATCTTGAGTACGTTTACAGATTTCCAGTTCTAAATTGTCATTCATTTCTTTAAGGCTTTCTTGGGCTTGTTTACGACTCACCACCTCGGTTTGCAGTTTTGCACTCATATCCAATAACTGGCGCATGCGCACCTGTATCTCTTTTTCCAATTCAGTATTTTTATTATTTAATAATTGAATATGCCTAATATCATTGTAAGAGCGAATGGCCAATTTAGCTTTAATTAACAACTGGCTGTGATCACTCTTAAGCTTATTTAAGTAACCACTGATGGCGTATTTATCTAGGGCGGTTTCTTCCGACTCTATGGTGGTGTCCCCAGTATGAAGCAGTATCCTTACCTCACTATTTTTTAATTCGTTGCGTACATACTCAATCACTTTGTAACCCGTATTGGCGTCATCCATATGCATGTCCAATATCAACAAGGCGGTATCCGGATTTACCTTTAAAAAGTCACATGTTGATTGATAGTCTTTGCTGGTAAAGGTTTCAATCTCATGGCCATCAAATTTAACCCCATTTAATAAGGCATGGCCAATTTTGTGAAATAAGACATCGTCATCCGCCAACAGCACTTTCCAGTTCCAGCTGGCTTCAAATACAGATAATAAATCTGTCTTTACAGTGTCAGTAGTTAAACCCGTCATGACTTTAAGTCCCTTTTGCAACACCCCATTCAAATGGGTGTGCTAATGTTTAAAGTATAGAAGGCCTTATGGAATATTCTATGAGCCCTTAATACAAATTACGAACATAAAGACCCATTTAGAGCGCTTCATATACGTAAAGGTTACGAGAGATACAAATGCCTGACACTAAAATGCATATCATGGTGGTGGATGATCAACCCGCCAACCTGCTGCTGATTCTAAGAACACTAGAAGAAAGGTTCAAGGTGACTTGCGTGGAATCGGGACAGGCTTGTCTTGAATCCATGGAACATGACGCACCGGATCTAGTATTAATGGATGTGCGTATGCCGGGTATGGATGGTTATGAGTGCTGCCAAAAAATTAAAGAAAATTCTCAATTTAGTGCAACTCCCGTTGTTTTTTTGTCGGCCCAGACCGACATAACCGATAAACTAAAAGGCTATGCGTCTGGTGGCACTGATTACCTAACGAAGCCTTGCGACATTCAAGAGATTGTGGCCAAAATTGATCAAAACTTAAGCCTATTAAGTGAATTTGATGACAAACTAAAAAACGCGCATAATTTTGCCCATCTGGCCATGTCCAACAGCGGTGAACTGGGAGTTGTATTGCAATTTATGGAGGGCAGTTTTGAATGCGAAACTCAAGATGCCTTGGCCCATTTAATGCTAACCGCCTTAGAATCTTATGATCTAAATTCCTGTGTGCAATTACGTGGAGGCCTAGAAACGCTCAATGCCTGCAATGGTAAAGCCGTAGCGCCTTTGGAAATATCCATAATGACCGAGGTTATTGGCGGTGAAAAGGTTGTAGAGTTTGGCCGACGCATTTTATGCACCAGTCCCAATATTTCAATAATTATTAAAAACCTGCCCGAAGATGAAATGCTGGCAGGGCGTTTAAAAGATCATATAGTCTCCATTTTAAATGGTGCCACGGCTTGTATGAAAAACCTTAATATTGCCAGTGAAAAAGAACAACTCGTGGTTAATCGAATCAAGCAAACCCTAGAGGATATAGAAAGTATTTTATCTACTATTGAACAGTTAGCTGACAAAAAAAATAAAGATATAAGTAAGTCGCTGGCCAAACTCAATGAAAATATCAATTCTTCATTTTCAAGCTTGGCACTGACCGAAGATCAAGAGAGTCATTTTATGGCACTACTTGAAAAAAGTTCCGACGAGTTGTTTAAAATATCCACTTCAGACAGCGAACTTAAATCAAAATTTGAAGCCATAAGCGATAAGTTATTTAGCATCATCTCACACAAAACAGATTAAAACGTAATACATATTAATTTATGAATACTTTATTTTGGCAGCGACCGTTTACTTAAATAAATCCCATAAAATACATATTGTTAACACATGATGAATGGCACGTTATCAAATCAACTTTTTAAGCGTATATTTGGCCTTTATTTACTCGCGGCGATTGCCGTTACGCTTATTCAGGTAACCCTTGAGTATCGCCATACTAAGGAAGAAATTTCCTTAGAGATGCAACAGGTATTAAACACCTTCACGCCAGGCATAGTAGACGCCCTTTGGAATTATGATAAAACACTCATTGCGTCAATATTAATCGGCATGCATGAGCTGCCGATAATTGATGGCATTCAAGTATTTGATCACCGTGGTTTACTGGTTAAAGGCATAGGTGTAAAACTAAATTCCAATGGCGAAATAACACTAATATCAAACAATTACGATACAAGTAATAACAGTAATTTTAGCCAAATTAACATTAAAAAACTTCGACTCTCTCATTACTCCAACAAAGATGACCGAAAGGACCATATTGGAGAAGTGATCATTTACTCCAGTAATCGCATAGTAATTGAACGTGTTAAATACGGTTTTGTGTTAATTATCATTAACTCTATTATTAAAACCTTAGCACTGTGGTTCATCTTTCTTTACTTCATTAACCGCCTACTGACTCGACCACTGACTGATTTTAGCAAGCAACTCAATCAGTTTAACCTTGACAATCTGGCCGATAAAAAATTGCTCATTGACGCACAAGACAACGAATTACACGCCCTGCAAATCCACTTCAACAGCATGATAGATAAAATACGGCTCTCAAGTGACGAAATCAAAGATTCCCATGAAAAAGTGGCGTTAGTTAATATTGAACTAGCCCAACAAAAAGAACAATTAGAATTACGGGTTCAACAGCGCACGCAAGCGCTTAAACACTCCATGGAAGAATTAGCCGACAGTTCAAAGATGGCATCATTATCAAAATTACTTACTAGCATGGCTCACGAACTTAACACCCCCCTAGGCGTTTCAATAACCGCCATTAGTTACATTAAAGAGTTAGTAAATAATTTATCCCGTGATATTAAATCTGAAAACCTTAGAAAAGAAGACTTAAATAATTTCATTACTTCTTGTTTAGAGAGCTGTCTTTTAAACCATAAAAGTTTACAAAGTCTTGCCACTCTTATTGATCGATTTAAACAATTAGATACCAGTAAGAGTAAAAATAAATTTCAATCTTTTTCAGTAATTGAATACATTAAATTATGTTTACACAGCTACGAACCCGACTTAACAAGAGGCCAAATAAAAGTAAACATTCAGGTTAGCCCTGAATTAACCATCAACAGCGATCCGGGTATTTTCTCTAAAATAATACTCACGCTACTCAATAATGCCCTTATCCATGGTTTTAAAGGTAGCGACACAGGGAACATTCAGATAGAAGCCTATGTCACCAACGAAACATTTATACTGATATTTCAGGATGATGGCGCTGGTATCGACAAACATATAATTAACAGTATTTTTGATCCATTTTCGGGTGACATGGCAGGGGTAGGAGCCGGGTTAGGCTTAAATATTATGTACAATCTTGTGACCTTTCAGCTAGATGGTCGTGCCAGTTGCGACAAAACGCTAAAACAAGGGGCTAAATTCACCTTACACTGGCCACTGATATCTTAGAGGTGTGCGTAATCCCCTATTAACACACATTATCTTTAAAAGTAATGCAGCCTTAATGGCTCTGCCTGTAAGCCTAAGTTATACAAACAAAACAGTGACATAAACAATTTATTCATGAGCTGCCAAAACTATTCCTAAGGTTTAAACTCTTACTATTAATTATAGCCCCTCAATAAATTTTGATACGCTCATCTCAGATACATTCTCTCTATTCATGCGGTCATAAGACAAAATATCTATAAGCCTTTGAACTTTCACTGTATTTTCCCCTAATAGGGTAAGCTTAAAATTGCAGCTCAGACTTAAAATGATTATATTGCCTCTATAAATATAAAATAGCTTGCGTGAACCCTGTTCACTTTGGAAAACCTCATGAAAATATTGTTATTAAGAATAGGCGTTGCCCTCATGGTGCTATTAACCGTGATAGTGGCGGTTTTAGTTGTGGGTTACTCTGAGCTCAATCCTGATGCCCCTGCCAGCCAAGCTTTTTTAAATGGCCATATTCTTACCATGGATAAAAATAACACTATCCACCAAGCCGTATTTTTAAAAGACAATAAAATTTTTGCCGTGGGTAATGATAAAGACATACGCGCTTTGACAAACGAAAAAACCTTAATTGTAGATTTAAAAGGCCAAACCATGATTCCGGGCAT
>MAAB01029415.1_pt1 | contig 15939 bp, 10 predicted proteins | sample 1115991 | NCBI WGS metagenome assembly MAAB01 (sample SAMN04961124, study PRJNA320927) | seawater metagenome | isolation source: sample BD02T18 sea water enriched with oil for 18 days | place: USA:Gulf of Mexico | collected 2013-07-27
ACTTTCTCGATGAAACGACCATCGCGAGAGTTACGGCTATCTGCAACAACAACCTGATAGAATGGACGCTTTTTAGCGCCGCCACGAGCTAAACGAATGGTAACCATATCGTCCTCTATTTATGTTAAGTGTTAAAACGGATTTTCCAGACACTTTCCACCGACAAGCGACAGAAAAGCTCGCGTATTCTACGCTTTCAGTAGATTTTTACAAGCTTTTTTTAACTATCTGGTAAAGTGATTGCAAAAATACTTTAGAAAAAATGGCGCCTACCGCTTACAGATGGAGGAAAACACCTAAGTATAACTTATACCAAGTTGATTAAGTTCTTTCCCACTCAGCGAGAAATTTAATCAAATTGGTATGACTCACTACAGGGTTAATTTATTGCTATTTTTTGCCATGGGGGGGCTTGTAATAGCTGGGTGAAAGCCTCTGCATCTACCGGTCGACTAAAGTGATAACCTTGCATAGCCTCAATGTGACAGTCTTCAATAAATTCACGCTGCCCTGCAGTTTCCACCCCTTCTGCGATTACCTGTAACTTTAATTGCTTTGCTAAGGCGACTATCGCACGGGTTGTCATAATATCAACTGCACTGTCTGGGAGTTTTTTTATAAAGCTGCTATCAATTTTTAATTTATTGAGTTTAAACTTAGATAAGTACTTTATTGATGAATAGCCAGTACCAAAGTCATCAAGTGCTAATGATACACCTAAAGTATTTAGCTGCCTTAGCTGTACCATAGATTGTTTTGCATCTTTCATCAGCGTATTTTCAGTGAACTCCAATTCAAGATATTTCGGTTCTAACTGAGAGTCTGATAAGGAGGAAGAAACTGTCGATGCGAAATTGTTTATGCCTAGTTGCATAATAGATAAGTTAATTGACATCACTAAGCCTGGATAGCCTTGCTGCTGCCACACTTTATTTTGCTGACAAGCTTGGGAAAGTACCCAATCACCAATATTGTTAATGATACCAATCTCTTCTGCGATCGGAATAAATATATCGGGTGCTAAATCGCCAAGTAACTCATTATGCCAACGTAATAAAGCTTCAACTCCGATAATTTCACTTGATTGCGTTGAAACTATTGGTTGATAGTGGAGAATAAATTCCTGTTTTTCCATGGCACCACGTAATTGCTCAGCAATTTTTTTCTTGGTATTAACCTGTTCTTGTAGCTCTTTAGAGAAAAAAGCCCAGCCATTTCTGCCTCGCTCTTTAGCAAAACACATTGCTGTATCTGCATTTTTAATTAACTCTTTACTGTGCTCACCATCATTGGGGTATACCGCAATGCCAACATTAGCTGTTATGTAAACTTCTTGCATCGAAATTCTATAACACTTCACCAGTTTAGCCAGCAACTTATCGGCGATAACATTTACATTATCGTTAGGGGTTAATGACTCAAGCACAACGATGAACTCCACCCCAGTAATTCTTGCTAACGTATCACCAGAACGTAATTCACCGGATAACCGTTTAGCGACTTGTTTAAGTAGCTTATCCCCACCATCATGGCCTTGATGGTCATTAACTGACTTAAAGTTTTCAATACCAATGAATAGCACGGCAATTGTACTGCTGTTCCTGCCCGCACGTGCCACAGCATGCTCTAAACGGTTATGACAAAGATCTAGGTTTGGTAAATTAGTTAAGCTATCAAAAAAAGCCAGTTTCTTAATTTCTTCTGCTGCGAGAATTTGTTGCTTTATTTTTTTACGTAAATATAAACTGTAGCGTGTTAGAAGCACTAACAAACCAAGACTTATAATCATGACAAAGGTAATAACTTTATCTAATTGCCAACCCCCTTGGTCACTAGATAAATTCATAGCAACCCCTGGTACATCAACAAAACTCGTCAACCAAAGTAAAACAATGGTAATAAATACAATAAAAATGCTTTCAAAAACAAAGCGCCTAAAAAAAATAGGTTTTGCTTTCGTATCATTTTGAGCGCGAGCAATAGAATTGTTAGTTTTGTTTTTAGCCATGCTAGTTGGGTACCTCAATAAAGTAGAGCGTTGAATTAAATAGACAAACAAAGAGGTTAATCATACTAGGGTCTTTACTATTTCACGGTTAATGCTTTTAAAGTAATCTCGAAAGTTCAACAGACCCTTATTAATTAACAAGTATAGCTAGCCGATGAGGAAACGTATACAGGCAGATGCAAATCGTTACTTATTACCCGCTTTCATAGACATAAGGGTTTGTGCCGCTTTTTTAAAGGGTTCAAAATAAATTTGCATTAAGCTGTTATGCCCTTGGTGATTAACACTTATGCCAAAAGTTATTTTATCAACTTGTGATGCTTTAATATGACAAGAAAATAATCTATCCCATAACGCAAGAGCAGCACCAAAATTAGTGTCAAAATGTTGAGGGTTATCACTATGATGGATCTGATGTTGTGCTGGACTAATAAGGTAGCTTTCAACTCTATCTCCCCAACTTAACCAGATATGACTATGGCGTAGGTTTGAGCCCAAAAAGTTAAATAAGAATACAAAAGCATTGGCGCCCAAAATATCATACATCTTCAACGTAGGACCAAATAGGTAATAACAAACGCCCACAACAAAACCTTGTGTTAATGCCATTCTAAAGGCATAAAGCAAACTTTCAACAGGGTGACTGCGATATATGGTAAACGGTGTTAGTACTAAGGCGGAATGGTGCACCTTATGGAACTCCCATAAGGCTGGTATTTTATGTAAAATATAATGTAAAAAAAATCGTGTAAAGTCATCAAAAATAAAGAGCAAGGTGGTGAATATTGCAATAATAGTCATTGATGATAATACGATAGGATCTATGTAACCAAAAATAGACTCTATTGCTGATGAAACGCCGATAGCGACCGGAGCCATAGTAATAACAATAAGCGGAAAGAGTGCTGCTTTAATCAATTTATTAATCACTAACAAGGCATAATCATGCTGCGCTGATTTATGGGTATATATAGACTTAGGAAAGACAAAACGTAAAAAAGGCAGTAGTGACAATCGACTATGCTTTAGCCAATAAACGGGAACAGCGAGTGCAAGTGCTGAAAGTAAGTAGATAAAATATATACGCTTATTGGCATCAAAAAAATATTGACTGAGTTCAGTCATATTTATCGACAAAAAATCAAGCACAGAACACCTTTAGTGAAAATAAGTTAAGAATAGAGATAAACTAGTTTTATTAGCTCAATAACATATTGACGATCATAAACTAATAACGGTGACATACTAAATCAAAATGAAATAATCCACCTTGATTTAGCACAACGAACGCTTATTCAATTGAATAAACGTAACAGTTACCGCAATTAGAAATTGTATTGATAACCAACAAATAATTGCTGTGGTTTACTTGGTCTGGCTCCATTTGGCCTACGACTAACAATTTCTTGATTATCAAGTATATTGTCTGCTTTAAGGTAAACCTTGCCGTACTGACCTAAATAATAGCTGGCTGAAAAATCAACCACTGTATAAGCTTCAGTACTAACACCTGACAAAGTAACATTATCACCGGAAGCTTCAAGCATCTCGCCAACATAACGTGCAATAAAGTTAACATCCCATTGCTCTGCTGTTAAGCCCATATTAATAGAGAATTGGTGCTCTGGTAAATAGGGTACTGAATCGCCTGCAGTAATATCTCCCCACATTGGAAAGCTTGATTCAAAGGTATTTTTAAACTCAGAATCACTATAGGTATAGACTAAGGAAACGGGTACATCTAATCCTTCAGTTAAAGCAAACTGATAGCTTGAGCTAAACTCTAAGCCGTAAACATCAACTTCACCGCCATCAAACTCTTTACCTAAATCATCATTACACTGAGAAGCGGTAGAAAAAGAACAGCTTTCTTTTAGGTTGCTCATGTCATTATAAAAGAACACTGCTTCAACTTTAGCTTCGCCTTCGCTATAACGACCACCAAACTCATAGTTGATACTGTTTTCAATATCAACCTCAGGACCTTCTTTTGGACTGGTTGGTACAAAACCTTCATGAATACCAAAAAGTAAGCCCGCATTTTCAGTTAAAGTATAAAACAAGCTTAAACTCGGTAACCAAATGCTGGTACTTTTCTTTTGCCAATCATCTTCTTCACCTGCTTTACGGTTTTGATAAGTTGAATCAATAAACTCACCACGTAAGCCTAAGGTGATATCTAATGCGTTATAACTAATAGTATCTTTAAAAAACACCGCGATAGCCTGTGTTTTCTCACGATCTGTGGTTGTAGCTACTTGCGCACTACCGTCAGTAACTAAGTTTGCAGAGCTCATCAAAAAGGCATCTGTAGTATGGTTTCTTTCTATTTGATCTTGATGAAAACGTGCACCAATATTAAATTTATGGGTTAAACCAAACAATGTTTGCTCAAAGTAAAGTTCACTTTGAATGCCTTGAGAATAATATTCGCGAGCATTATCACCTAGGATTATTTTCTCACAATCTCTACTCGTATCGGCTTGCCCAGTTAATAAATTATAAAACAGTTCGTTATCTTCAGGATTGGCTAAAACCACTTGTAGATCAGCATCACAAGCGCCGCCCTTAAAGCCATTAATTTTGTCCCAAGAGCGCTCAAATTCATTTCGATAAACACGTGTGGTGATATCAAAACCTTCGGCTTGCATAAAATGAGTAAATTGAATTTGCTGATGCTGCCAATCCATATTATCTTTTTGGCTAGCGACATAACGGCGTTCAGGCTGTTGGTAAAAATCAACATCCGTTAAACCTAAGTAGGTTTCATCTGAATGCTCTTCTGCCCATGAAACTTTCAGCCCAAAGGTATGGTTAACTTTACCTGTGTTGAGATCATAACGAAACTTCGCCATAACATCGCTTTTGTTAAAGCCCGTATCACCGCCACCATCAAGCTCTTTAAAGCCATCTGCACGCATATTTACCGCTTCAATCAATACACCTAAATCACCTATGGTATCACCATAATAACCATGTACTTTGCTATAACTGTCAGTGCCTAAGGAAACATCAATCATGCCCTCTTGTGCCTCAGGTACAGCACGAGTAGTCATGTTCAGCGCACCGTAGACAGTATTAGGGCCATACTTAGTGGCTGCCGGACCTTTAAAAACTTCGAGTGAGGTCATTTTTGACATCATTGGAAAGTAATAGGCAGCCGGAGCTGAATAAGGTGCAGGACCAATTAAAATGCCATCTTCCATAACGGTAATTTTTTTACTACGTTCAGGTGTTGCACCACGAAAGCCAATATTAGGTCTTAACCCGTAGCCGTCTTCTTCACGAATGTTAACGCCCGGCACGTTATATAAAACACGGTTGATATCATCAAATTTAAATTTTTCTAATTGCGCTTCACCAATTAATGTTGCAGAGCCAGCTTCTGTTCTAAGCTTATCTCCGCGACCAATAATTTGAATACGCTCAAGGTAATCAAACTTTTCAATAGCTGCATCGACTATGTCGACACTGTTAATAGCCTCTTCATTGTTTTCAGCCGCTAACACGCTATTAATAGGTAATACACTAGCAATAAACGCTACTGACAAAGCTTTTGCAGTTTTCGATAAAGGAAAGTATTTCATGATTAGTCATTATCTCCAGCTGCCGTTTTCGGTAGCTCTAACGCTAAGCTAGTAATAAAATCACTTTTTAACTTATCGGTAATATTTTTAACCTCAGTGTGAGTTTGTATAACCTGATCAGGATTACTTACTAGCGTTTCAGCTAACGAGCTTTGATACGCTGCTGTCGAGGTCAGTACTTGTTCAATGTCAGCATCTAAACTATCTGCGGTTACTTTGTCACCCACATCAATTAAGTAATCTCTAAAACCAATACCTTCATCGCCGCCACCTTGGATGAATAACTTAAACGCTTTAATATTATTAATAATATTTTCTAAGGAGTGATGACTGTAACGCGACTCAACTACTTCTGGACAAGGCTGTGAACCACATTTATTTAATTCGATACCGACAGGCTCTGCTAACTTCGCGCTTTTAGTGAATATATCCATATAAAATAACGCGTCACTCAACTTATTTACCGCATGGTGCTCAGTTTCAAATTCACTGCCAGCTTCACCAGCAGATTTTAATTTTTCGCCATAAACAGCCCACTCAGAAAGTAAGGTTTCACTATTTTTCACTATGTCTTTAGCTACTTCCCCTGCAAATTCACAACGGGCAATTTTACGGTATTGCTCTGTTTGATTATTCCATTGGGTTGGAGTCGTTGAGCCAGTACAACTATGAGCGAGGTTATCATTAAAGAGTAAATATTCTAAAGCAACCATGCTTTTTCGTGATGCAGTACGGTTAGCTATATTATAAGGCTGACCATTAACATTACCGTCTTTAAAGTAAGTGATATCAAGGTCTACACCACAGGTATTTTGAGTCGGCCATGAGTAAATATTATCTCTTAAAGCACCGTCCCCAATTAACAAAGGAGATAATTGCATCATATCCGCTTGCTGCCATGTGTTCATGGCATTACGCCAGCTTTCTTTTGCCAATATTTTACTATCATCGACTAACGTTTCACTGACACTGCCTGTTACCAGTGCCGACTCTTGTGCACAATAGTTATTTATTGCTTGTTGTTGAGCTGACGCTAGTGAAGAAAATTGTTGATAGGTTGGGGTAATAACATTATCAACGATACTGGCGATTAACTTACCTTGATCAAAATCAGTAGTGGTGTCTTTAGTCTGATTAAAGCCTTCGCCATGTGTGCTGGTAGCTTCGTCTCCACAAGCGCTAATCAAGAGAGCTGCGGTTATCGCCACGGAAATAAGTTTTTTATTAACAGAAAGTGTCTTCGAATACTTCATCATTACCTTACCTATCTAATACCTTGTCTAATGTTTTAACGACAATAAACCTTTGTTGCGTTTACAGCTTATTCGCTAAGCTTTAAACGCAACAAAGCTCGAACAACATCCCTGTTCAAGCTTTGTTTAAAATTTTAACTTGTTAGCCCTAAGTTTTACTCTTCAAGACTAACAATAAACGCTTACCATTCAGCTACAGTTGCAGCATCAAACTCAAATGCATCTTGTAATAGTTGACGAGCTTCAGCTAAGTCAGTTCTATAGGCTGCCACATCAGCTTCTACTAATACTGGTGCATCTTTCAATAACTCATGTAATTTAACAAACTTGGCAAATTTAGCCTCTTCTTCACCAGCAATTGGCGAGTAAGGGTTAAATTGTAGACCTAAAGCAAAACCTTTAAGCTCTGAGAAGTGTTTTGCTGTTGTTGCATAGTCAAACGCATCAGTGCCAACTTCTGCTAAATCACCATCTAAATCATTGATATAATGAATAACTGTTGCTACTACGCCACGTTCCCAAGCGTCTAATGCTGCAGTACGGTAAGTAAGTAACTCAGTCATTTGATCTGAAGTTAAATCTGCGCCAGCATTATCATTAATAAGCTTACGGCCCATTAAGAACGCATCCATAGCTTGCTTAGTGTAATCTGTTGCAGCTGGGTTTGGTGTAACGTCATCAGCTAAAAACTCTGAGCCTCTATCACGTTTAGCTGCATTTACTGAGTTACCGAAGTTTTTCTCTGACATTAAGTCAATTACGTCGTCACCATTTGTATCATGCTGACCATTCCAAGTAAGACGACCATTTGATTCATCATCTTTAACTTTTCCAGCAATTTCATGATCGCTATACGCTAAATAATCGCGAGCAGCGCCAAAATAACCAAAACCTTCATCAAACTGATGTTCTAGTTTAGTGTAATCTTTAGTACCTTTATCTTGACCAATATTGTCAGTCGCTAAACCTTTATCTTCATCTAAATAATCATCAGCAGCTTGCGAGTAAGCAACCGACATTAATAAGAACTTTTGAATTAGCTGGTTTAAATCTAAACCGTTGTCAGTAACATATACTGGAATTTCATTAGCTACAATAGCTTCAGTACCCGGTGCATAACGCTTGCTACCTAAGTTATCAATAGCAATATCTGCAATTTGCTGAAAGTAAGTATCAATTAAAGCAATAGGAGTTGTTGAGCCTTTAGCGCCCCAACCTGCAAATTCAGTTGACCAATCTTTATGCTGACCACTAACATCTTGACCAGCAACTTTATCTTTTAAGCTTTTGTAGCTACTTGAAAGTTCAGAGAACTTTGTTTGTTTAGCTGTAGTAAAAGAAATATTAAGCCCATCCCATGAGTTTTCATCGGCATTGTATAAGCTATTTAATTTAGCGATAACTTGGTCTTTAGTAGTTAAAGTGCCATTTTCTAAATCAGCTTCTAAGCCACCCTTGCCAATGTAATGCTTAAGCTCAGCAATTAGTGCATGACGGGCAGCTTGACCACCGTATGAAACACTTGATTTATCTGCATCAAATTCACTTACAAAATCGTAATAATCAAGCAAGTCATTTACTTCGATGCTTATTTCTTGTGTGTGAGCTAAACCACCGTTATCGGTAACAGTAACGTTTAATGTAACATTGTTTATTTTTTCGAAGTCGAATGAAGATTCAGCAGCAAGAGCAAGTTTATCGCCAGTAATCACAAAATCAGCACTATCTGTAGTAAAGGTAAAAGTATCACCGGTATTTGCATCAGTAGCAGTTAATGTACCAACTTCAGTACCCATTGCATTTTCATCAACTGTATTGGTTGATAATTCAACAGACGTTGGCGCTGTATTACTTAGCACTACTACTTCTGGATCACTGCTACTTGAACCACAAGCGCTTAGTGTAGATGTTGCTACCATTACGGCAATTGCCAATGCTTTTCTTTGAAATCTCATTTATTACTCCAATTGAGCTCATTACCACCAGAATTAGTTATCTCAATATATAAAACTAAGAGACAGGGTAATATTTGGGCGAGAGCTGCTGTGTATTATTTTTAGTTGACCGCATAATACACAAGTCTAAACACAAATGCGAATAAATCTCATAAAGATGTAAGTTAATGTTACCTTTATTGATGTATAGCAAAGAAAGTTTAAAATAAGGAAGCTGAAAATAAAAAAGGCCGCAAATGCGACCTTTATAATAGGGGAATATTTAACAAATAACGTTAACGACCGAACATACCGCCGCCACCGCCCATGCCACCCATTCCACCACCACCTGGTGGCATCATACCTTGCATGCTACGCATCATTTTTTTCATGCCGCCTTTACCTGACATTTTCTTCATCATTTTTTGCATTTGAGTAAATTGTTTAAGCAGCTTATTTACATCTTGAATTTGAGTACCTGAGCCTGCTGCAATACGACGTTTACGCGAGCCTTTGATTATATCAGGACGTTCACGCTCACCCGGCGTCATAGAGTTAATAATAGCTTCCATTTGAATGGTAATTTTATCGTCCATTCCGTCTTTAATCTTATCAGACATATTACCCATACCAGGTAATTTATCCATCATGCCCATCATGCCACCCATACTTTTCATTTGCACAAGCTGGTCACGGAAGTCTTCTAAACTAAAACCTTTACCACTTTTTACTTTTTTAGCTAGTTTCTCAGCTTGTTTTCTATCTACCTTTTGCTCTATTTCTTCAACAAGTGACAGTACATCACCCATTCCCAAAATACGTGAAGCAATTCGATCAGGGTGAAAAGGTTCAAGTGCTTCAATTTTTTCACCAACACCCATAAATTTAATAGGCTTGCCAGTAATATGACGGATTGATAACGCAGCACCACCGCGAGCATCACCATCGGTTTTGGTTAAGATAATACCGGTTAGTGGCAGAGCATCATTAAAAGCTTTAGCAGTATTAGCTGCATCTTGCCCTGTCATAGCATCAACAGTGAATAAAGTTTCTACAGGATTAATAGCTGCATGAAGTTGCTGGATCTCACCCATCATGTCTTCATCAATATGCAAACGACCGGCAGTATCGACAATAAGTACATCAAAAAAGTTTTTCTTAGCATGATCAATGGCAGCATTGGCGATATCAATCGGTTTTTGCTTAATGTCACTTGGGAAGAAACCAACATTAATTTCAGTCGCTAATGTTTCAAGCTGCTTAATAGCCGCAGGACGATAAACATCAGCACTTACTACTAATACTTTTTTCTTTTCACGTTCAGTTAAAAATTTGGCTAGCTTGGCGACCGAGGTAGTTTTACCTGCACCTTGCAAACCTGCCATTAACACAACCGCTGGTGGCGCAGCTCTTAAGTCAAGACCTTCGTTGACTTCACCCATGGCTGCTTCAAGTTCTTTTTGAACTATTTTAACAAAAATCTGCCCTGGCGTGAGGCTTTTAGACACGTCAGTACCAACAGCCTTCTCTTTAACTTTGGCTACAAATTCACGAATAACGGGTAAAGCGACATCGGCTTCAAGTAATGCCATACGCACTTCGCGCAAGGTTTCTTTAATATTGTCTTCGGTTAAACGGCCACGGCCACTAATATTTTTAAGCGTTTTACTTAAGCGATCGGAAAGATTGTCAAACATTGAAAATACTCTAACAGAAAAATTGATAAGACTAATGCTGCTATTATACCCAAATATCTCTAAGATGCGACAGCAGATACTTAGACAGAAGATTTAGTGGTAATAAAAGTTAACAAAATAGGGCTAAGTTATCGTGCTGAGCGAAAGGTTGGCGTGATATAGTAGCCATGATTTAATTTTTGTAACTTATGTATAGCGTAAACAATAAACGTAGGTATTTATGGAACAGTTAACCGCTTTAGCGATAAATTTTTTAGATTTGAGCGCAGAAGCTAGCCCTTGGTTATTATTAGGTTTGTTAATCGCAGGCTTAATGAAAGCTTGGGTGCCGAGCAAAGTATTAAGTAAGCATTTAGGCCAAGGGAAGTCGGCCATAATTAAAGCCGCCCTTATTGGTGCCCCTCTACCATTATGTTCTTGTGGCGTTATCCCTGTGGCAACAGAGCTTAGACGCAGTGGTGCTTCAGCTTCAGCAACATCTTCTTTTCTCGTTGCAACCCCAGAAACAGGAATTGACTCGGTATCGGTATCATACGCCTTACTCGGCCCTGTTTTTGCTGTTTATCGTCCGTTTGCCGCAATTATGTCAGCGATTATTACCGGCTTATTAGTCTCAACGATTAAAGAGGAAGATATAAAGTCTCCTCATCAAGATAATGCCGATGAAAAAAGTAACTGTTGTGGTAATAAAGAAGCAATAAAAATCAAAGAAGCACCTAAAGAAACAAGCTCATGTTGCGCTAATAAAGAAGTTGCACCTATTAAAAAAGAAAATATTTTTATCAGTAAAACTAAGCAAGGGGTTTATTACGCCTCAACCAAGCTTATAGACGATATAATTATTTGGCTTTTCATCGGTTTGGTTTTTGCTTCTCTAGTGCGGACTTTTTTACCTGAGGAGTTCCTCTTAAGTTATGGCAGCGGTCTGCCCGCTATGCTGTTAATGATAGTCATATCCATTCCAATGTATATATGTGCAACGGCCTCAACACCTATTGCCGCAGGTTTTATTATGGCTGGCTTATCACCGGGTACCGCGTTGGTCTTTATGATGGCAGGGCCAGCAACAAATATTTCGACGTTAGGCGTTATTCGAAATGAAATGGGTAGCGCGGTATTAATTCGATACTTGCTGGGTGTTGCACTTTGTGCTCTTGGCTTTGCATTAATTTTAGATTTCGCGCTTAATTTTTATGACATTAACATTAGCGACCAAATGAAACATAGCCATGAACTTTTACCTCAATGGTTTGGACTAAGCTGTGCTGGCTTGATTGCGTTTTTATCAATTAAACCTCTTAGACGTTTGTTGATAAAATAACCTTTAGCTTTCTTTAAGTTTAAATCAATAGTTTGCGCTAATCACATGGCGTTGAAGATTTTATCTGATAGAATCAATTTTTTAATGCGTATTTTCAGTTGTTTTAGGGGTTTTAAGTGGATTTTTTGGTTATAGGTTCAAGTTTAGCATTTTTGCTTTATATACTTGCTACGTTGGCAATCGTGACACGATTATTTCATCCTAAAGGACCGAATATTACCTTAGTGCTAAGTTTAGCTGCCACAGCTATTGTTGTGCATGGTTTTAATGACGCCTTATTATTTTTCTCACAAGAAACTATCAACTTTAATTTACCTAATGTAATTTCTTTAGTCAGCTTAATCATCACTGTGGTAGTAACCCTAGTAGCGATCCGCTCTAAAGTAAATTTATTACTTCCTGTGATCTACGGCTTCACCGGTTTATGGCAATTGGTCATTATTTTTATTCCGCCAATAGATTCAATCCCTTTGGTGGTTGAAAAGGTTATTTTACTTAGCCATATCAGTTTTGCATTAATTGCTTATTGTGTACTAATAATAGCTACTTTATATGCCTTTCAAGTTACCTATATTAATTTAAAACTTAAAAATAAAAATTTGACCGCTGTGGCACATTTACCGCCACTTATGCAGGTTGAAAAACAGCTTTTTAGTATTTTAACCATAGGTACTGCCATTTTATTTATCAGTCAAATTATTGGTTTTGCCTTTTTAGACGGTTTTTTAGCAAAAGAAAATGCTCATAAAACACTATTATCACTGCTGTCTTTTGCTCTTTATTGTCTTATTCTTTGGGGCCATTTTGAAAAAGGTTGGCGTGGACACCGAGTTTTAGTACTTATGGTTAGTGCCAGTGCTTTACTTACCCTCGCCTACTTTGGTAGTAGATTCGTTAAAGAATTTATCTTATAAAAAACATATAACTCTAACACTGCTATAAACAAGCAGTGTTTTTTCATTAATTTAACTATAAAACAGGAACACCCTTTTTGGACAGTATATCCACCCAGATGCTCTTTACCATTCTTGGCGTCTTAATACTTATTTCAGCCTATTTCTCAGGTTCTGAAACCGGCATGATGTCATTAAATAGATATCGATTACGTCATCTCGAAAAACAAAAACATAAAGGTGCTAAGCGAGTCAGTAAGTTACTTGAGCGTCCTGACCGCCTTATCGGTTTGATTCTTATTGGTAATAACCTTGTTAATATCGCAGCATCAGCCATTGCTACCGTAATAGGCTTGCGCTTATTCGGTGATATGGGCATCTTAATTGCGACGATAGCCTTAACCTTGGTCATTCTGATTTTTGCAGAGGTTACCCCTAAAACATTGGCGGCTCTATATCCGGAGAAAATAGCTTTCCCTAGCTCCATTCTTTTATCAATCCTTTTAAAGTTACTTTTCCCACTTGTGGTTGTCGTAAATTGGATAACCAATGGTTTCTTGATGATTTTAGGTATTAATTCTGAACAAAGAGAGCAACACAGTCTCAGTAGTGAGGAGTTAAGAACTGTGGTTAATGAATCTGGCGCCTTATTGCATCAACGTGACCAAGATATGCTTGTCAGTATTCTAGACTTAGAAAAAGTGTCTGTTGAAGACATAATGATCCCTCGTAGTGAGTTGGTCGGGATAGATGTTAATGATGATTGGAAAAAGATCCAGAAACAACTGACTCAAGCTAACCATACTCGGGTATTACTTTACCGTGACAGTATCGATGATGTTGTTGGTTATATTCATGCTCGTGATGCGTTAAAACTGTTATCAAAAAATCAGTTCAGTAAGACAACATTACTGAGAGCGGTACGTGAATTATATTTTATTCCTGAAGGTACGCCGTTAAACATCCAATTATTAAAGTTTCAGCATGCTAAAGAACGCTTAGGTTTAGTTGTTGATGAATACGGCGATATTCAAGGTTTAGTTACCTTAGAAGACATTCTTGAAGAGATTGTTGGTGACTTTACTACGACTATGACCCCAACAACCAGTGATGAAGTAACTTTACAGCCCGATGGCAGCTATTTAGTCGATGGTAGCGCGAGTATTCGTGATATTAACAAAGAGATGTCATGGAAACTGCCTACAGATGGTCCTAAAACCCTTAATGGCTTGATCATCGAGTATTTAGAAGAGATACCACAAAGTAATATTAGCTTGCGTATCTCTGGCTACCCTGTCGAAATCATTGACGTTGCAGGCAATAAGATAAAAACTGTTAGGGTTATGCCTGAACATTTTATCGATGAAAATACCGAAGAAGAATAAATAAAAGTTAACCACAAAGTTATCCACAGAATAAGGATTTCAACGATCCTCATTCAACTTTCCACAATTTCTGTGGATAACAATAGCCAACCCTATCAGCAGCAGCCTTTTGCTATTTCAACATTTATTTACTAAAAAGACGTACTTTATTTTCACATTTTTTCATTAAAATACTAGCTATTCCTGCAGCTATGTTCACAGCTAGCTTTAGCGGTTTTTTATTGTAAAATGAACATATTGGTAGGCTTTATGCGGTTGTCTTATTATTAAACACGTAAGCTAACTGCCTAAATATTACCTTAATATATTTTTGTTAAAGACAGCTCTAGCCAAAGAATAATCGCCACAGCCAGCCGTGATCTAGATCTTTTTCACAACTCTTTAATTGGCTACTGTAACGTCTCGCACGATTATCTACTTTTCTGGAAACCTTGACTAACCAAGGCTTCTTCTTATAGCTTTTATTCTTAAATCCCCCCCAGCCCTCATGATAATTTAAATACTGGCTATAAGCGTCCCACTTGGAGACACCATTAACTTTTTGGGTCTTAAAAATAAACCATCCCATAAAATCTATAGCATCATCAAAATCATCGCGGTCAGCGCCTGAATTACCTGTTTCCCGAACATAGTCTTTCCATGTCATGGTTTTAGCCTGAGCATAGCCATAGGCACTACTCACCCGACCCCAAGGAATAAAACCAAATAGATAATCCATTGGCGGGATAGCATCATGACGAAAAGAGCTTTCTTGATACATCATACTCATCGGAACATGGATAGGCACACCCCAACGCTCGCGTACATCTTTGGCAGCAAAGTACCAATCACGATGCTCTCGAAATATTTCACATATATTCTCAGGGTTTTTCGGTGGCGGGGTTGCGCAACTCACAAGTAATAAAACACTTGCTGCGGTTAATAATGCTGTTTTACATGAAGGCATAAACATATAACGGTTATTATGATTTGATATTTATAATGCCAGAAAGCCCTAATTAATGGCAGTTTTTGCTAGGAATTATTATTTTTAATTAAATAATGAGAATCTATACATTAATATGAAATAATTTGAACTAAACTTCAAAGCAACACTCTTACTTAACAGTTATGTTATTCCCTTAGTGTTTCATGTTTTACGCATCCTCTTTATAGTAGGGTGCGTTTTTTTTATCTGAGATTTGATGGATCCTACATTTAGAATAACACTTATGTTATTCCGCTCTTATTTAGGTATGTTTCATGCTTTACGCATCCTCTTTATAGTAGGGTGCGTTTTTTTGTCTAAGATTTGATAAAACTACAGTTAGAATAACAATCATGTTATTCCACTCTTCTTAGTGATGTATCATGTTTAGTCTATTTTAAAATAAATATAATAAACTTTAAAATAATTTGAACTAATCTTGATAACAGCACTCTTACTTAACAGTTATGTTATTCCCTTAGTGTTTCATGTTTATGCGCTCTCTTCTCTTTAATAAGTAGTTGGGCGCTTTTTTTTGCCTGCAATTTAATAAACCCTACGTTTGGTTAGGTATGTTTCATGTTTTACGCATCCTCTTTATAGTCGGGTGCGTTTTTTTTATCTGAGATTTGATGGATCCTACATTTATAATAACACCCATGTTATTCCGCTCTTATTAGGTCTGTCTCATGTTTACGCACCCTCTTTATAGTAGGGCGATTTTTTTTGCCCTAATTTAATAAACTTTGAAATAATTTGAACTAAACTTCAAAATAGCACTCTTACTTAACAGTTATGTTATTCCCTTAGTGTTTCATGTTTATGCGCTCTCTTCTCTTTAATAAGTAGTTGGGCGCTTTTTTTTGCCTGCAATTTAATAAACCCTACGTTTGG
>MAAB01042824.1_pt1 | contig 15927 bp, 14 predicted proteins | sample 1115991 | NCBI WGS metagenome assembly MAAB01 (sample SAMN04961124, study PRJNA320927) | seawater metagenome | isolation source: sample BD02T18 sea water enriched with oil for 18 days | place: USA:Gulf of Mexico | collected 2013-07-27
TACTTTAAAGAGGGCACCTTGGGCAGCTCGGTTTATATCTCTAAAGAGAACGACTACCAATCTTTAGGGTTGGGATTGTCTGGCACCATTGAAATCAATCAAAAGCACACCACGTTATTGGGCTCAATAAGCACCTCATTTGATGAACTTTCTCCCACTGGTGCGATTGCCACTATTCCTAATGGGCGCTCCGCTGCCGATGGTAAAACCAAACGCAGTGTGTCGTTTTATGAAGGGGTGACTCAGGTAATAGACAAGTATCGCACCTTACAATTAGGGGTGGGTTATACCCGCTTAAAGGGACATTTATCAGACCCTTATCGAAGCAGTGATCAACGTCCTAGTAGTCGAGAGCAAACTACGGTTTCAGCACAATATCGCCATTTTTTAAATGCATATGGTGCAGCCTGGCATTTAGATTATCGTTTTTACCAAGACGACTGGGGAGTATTGGCCAATACCATTACCAGTAGTGTATGGAAAGATTTCGATGTGTCGGGATTGAAAGTCACACTAGCCCCAAATGTTCGGTACCATTGGCAGCATGCCGCTGACTTTTATACATTAGCGAGTAACCCGTCGCTCACTGAAGATTTTTACAGTAGTGATTTCCGGCTTTCCGCTTATGGCGCCGTAGCTGTGGGCATGGATCTGCAGTATCACCATAAAGAGTTGGTTTTTAATATGGGTTTTAGTCAATATTTTAGTGCCAAAAACTGGGGTTTAACGGGTTCACAGGATACCGAAACGCCCGCGCTGGTTAATTTCAGCACTTTCAGCATCGGCGTGGACTATCACTTCTAATACGGCAGCACCGCTGCTGTTTTGTGTTCACGACTTTAAAGCCATGGGCAGTCCGTGTGCATTCAAATTATACCATTCAAATAAAGAAACCCTTGATGGTGCCATAACATTGGCCCATCAAGAGGTGCTGCGTCTCGAAAAAAAATATTCACGCTTTTTGCCTTCAAGTGAACTTTCCCACATTAATTCTCAAGCAGGCTTTGCACCTGTGCTGGTGGATGAAGAGACGGCGGGGCTCATCAACTATGCCGCCATGTGTTTTGAGTTAAGTGATGGTTTGTTTGATATTACCAGTGGCACGCTGAGACGAGTGTGGGACTTCAAATCAAATAAATTACCCAGCCAAGAACAAATAGATAACATTTTACCTTTTGTAGGTTTTAACAAAATTCACTGGGACGGTCATAACATTACCCTCCCAAAAAGCATGGAAATTGACTTGGGTGGGGTTGTTAAAGAATACGCAGCCGACTGTGCCTGTCAGGTATTAATGGATCAAGGAATTGAATGCGGCTTGGTTGATTTAGGAGGGGATATATCGGTGGTGGGCAGTAGGCCCAGTAACCAGCCGTGGATGGTGGGTATACGTGACCCCAATCACCCTCAAGTGCCGGCGATTACCATTGCCTTAACTGACGGAGCCATCGCCACCAGTGGCTATTATGAACGGTACATGATGGTAGACGGGCAGCGGTACTGCCACATACTGAACCCTAAGACGGGTTGGCCTGTACAATTCTGTGCTACGGTGGCGATAAAATCACCGCGCTGCTTAGTGAGTGGCAGTTTAGCGACGATTGCCATGTTAAAACAGCAGCAGGCCAATAGTTGGTTGGCAGAGCAAGGCGCTAACTTTTTCATGGAGGATTCACAAGGGCAGCGTTTTGGCAATTTGACTGACGCTTAAAGTTGGTCAGTTCTAAATAGTGAATCAAGCTGGCTAATGAAAAATTCTTAAGTCAGCGAGTAGCTACACTGTCATTATTACTTTGTTATATAATACTTGGCCTGACTGGGATAACCCTCGCTAGGTTTATTCATCATTAAATGTGTTTACCCTGAAATAAAATCTGTATATGCCAAGACAATTATGTAGTAAATGTTTGCGCCCGCAAAATGTTTGTCTGTGTGAATATTTAGATCACTTGCAGGCTCCCTGCAAGGTGCTAATTCTTCAGCACACCTCTGAACAAAAACAGCCATTGGCCACTGTGCCTATCTTACAATTGTGTTTGTCGCCCATTCAAGTGCTAGTGGGTGAAGACTTTAGTAATCATCCTGTGGCGAAAGATGTATTAAAAGGTGTTAACAATGTTCGTGTGTTATTTCCCACAGAGCAGTCTGCCGCTTGGCATGTGGGGCAATGCTTAGATAAAAATGAACAGGTGGATTTGCTCATTGTGTTAGATGGCACTTGGCGTAAGGCAAAAAAAATGTGGTTTATAAATGACTGGCTACATCAATTGCCCGCGGTGGTGTTGGTAGGCGCTCCCAAAAGTCAGTATCAGATACGCTCTTCAACGGTATTAGGTGGCGTGTCGACTCTAGAGGCCATTGCGCAGTCGTGCAATTTTTTAACGGGCAGTACGCAATTTGATCGTTTATATGTGCCTTTTAAGGCCATGATAGATATGCAGATACAAAAAATGGGCTCGGATGTGTTTCAAGCCCATTATCAAAAAACGCAGGATTAATTGTCGGCTAATTGAGCTTTTCTGGTGGGCAAGTTAGCGCCTAATATCTCTTCTTTAAACGTGCGTCCAACCGGGTTTTCCCCAAGCCACATGGATAACATGGCATTGAAATAATCTTTACCTGGGATGAAACCCATAACTTTTCCATTGATGGTGATACGAGTGCCTTTACCGGGTAGGTAATCAAATATCGCTTCCTCGTTTTTGTGCATCTTACCTTCAAATAGACTGACCATTTTATCTAAATCTTTGCTTAACGCTTTATGCTCTTGTTGGTTAAGGTTTAATACCATGGCCTCTTGTAAGGCGTTGCCAATACGGCGAGCACTGACGCGCTTCATCATCACATGGAACACCATGCGTTTATGGGTTTCACTTTCTAAAAGTGCAATAGGGTCATTACTAGGGTTTTCCACATAAAGGGCGCCCACATAAGACTTAATCAGTAAATACAGTTCTCTAAGGGCTGCGCCATTAAGCACTAATTCGGGGCGTTCGGACGTAGCGGGTACAATCTCCTTTAGCTCTACGCCAGAAACCGTATGAGCGTGAACAGAATTAAACATGAACAGTGAAATGCAAAAGGCAAGCGTGAGTGGCAGCAGTTTCATGGACAGGCTCTTATTGTTATGGAGTTTCTAGGGCTCGTTATATCACTCTCATGTGACGCCTATCAATTAACAAGTGTGCGCCCTGTCACGTTTTAGGTGAACATCAGTTCGCTATTGCATGACCCTATGGAGTTTTTAGTGTCAACGTACCAGAAGGGCTTTAAAGTCCTAATATGTTGTCTTTGAAGGCTCGGCTCACAGGGCTCTTTCCAATCCATACTTTTAGCATGGCATTATAAAAATCTTTACCGACAATGGTCCCTTTTATCTTACCTGCCACAGTTATCTGTGTGCCATGGTTCGGTCTGTAATGAAAGATGGCCTGCTGACCCTTTTTTAAGCTTCCGGAAAAGTAACTCAACATAGTATTGATGTCACTTTGTAAGTCTTGATGCTGATGTTTACTGATGTTGAGCAATAGGGCCTCATGCAGTGCATTGGATAACCGCCTAGCGCTCACCTTATTTAATAACACGTGGAATATCATGGTTTTGTGTTGTTCACTGGCAATTATTTGGCTTGCGGATTGACTGGGTTTTTCTAAGTACAATGCTCCCACATAGGTGTCTACTAGCAAGTACAGTTCTCTTAATGCTGCCCCATTGAGTGCCATCTTGGGGTGTAACGCATTGGCGGGTAGGTTTTCAGGGAAGTCCACATCTGCGACCACTTGTGCCTGACTCAATTGCATGCTGAATAATAGTATAAGACTAAATAGGGCTGTTTTCATTAAGGAGCTCGAGGGCGACTTTAAAATAGTTTTGGTAGAGTAAACAAATGTTAGCTCATTATTATGGCAAGCGAGCGGGTTCGTTTATAGGTGTATTATGGACAGGATCGGTCAGGAATTGATGGGAATTAAAGCTGATAAGGGTGCTACCTTAATATTTGTTGCCTAATAAATGTCCAGTATTTGCTGGCATAGTCGCAAAAAACCGTCTGGCACACATGCTCGATGTAGCTGGCGGGTAGTGTTATTTAAGTGATTGTTGGTAAAACGTATTGAGAGAGTATGTGGGCTATTGTGGTGAAGGGGGATTTGGCGCTGTTAGTGGCCTGTGTAATTAGGCATAATGCGCACTTTTGTGTGGAAATGTGTCTATGCAGGTGCGAAATTTTATCTGGTATGTCTTGAATAAGCCCTTGCCTGAGGCGCAGGCCATGTCAGATTTGTTGATTAAAAAAGAGTTTGAACCCTGCTTGTCTCAGCAACAAAGCAGTCAAGGCTGGGTGGCCCCATTACATCACGGTGAATGGGTATATGAAGCCCATGGCGCTCAGTTGCTCATGTTAAAACAAGAGCGCCGCTTATTGCCGTCTTCTGTTATTAACGAGCACTTACAAGGTAAAGTTGAAGAGTTTGAGGCAAGTGAGGGTTATGCACCTAGCCGTAAAATTCGTCAACAAATGAAAGATGATTTAACCCTAGAGTTGTTACCTAAGGCCTTCACAAAATCGTCACGCATTCCTGTGTTGATTTTCCCACGTCAAGGTTGGATGTTTGTATTGTCGTCCAGCACTAAATCGGCTGACGACACCACCGCGTTTCTGCGTGAAACGTTAGGCAGTTTACCGGTATCTTTGGTGAGCTCGGATGTGAGCCCCAGTCATTTGATGACGCGTTGGCTTAGTGAGCCTAATACTCTGCCTGAAGATTGGTCTATAGGGGAAGAGGTTGAGCTTCAGGAGCCTGATGCCGGTACGGTAAAAGTACGCAATCAAGATTTATTGGCAGAAGAGCTCACTGTGCACTTAGATGCAGGAAAGCTGGTGAGTAAATTAGCGCTTATTTGGCGTGAAGATATTAGCTTAATGTTAGAAGAAGATTTAAATGTTAAGCGTATTAAATTGTTACTCGAAGACGATGATGCCCCAAGTTCCAGCGACCCTCAGGAGGCTAAGTTTGCTCATGAATTTGCTGTGACCTGTAATTGGATGGTGCCTTTATGTCAGTCTTTACTGAAGGCACTTGGGGGCTTAGATAAGGCATTGGCCGCCAGTCAAAGCCGGGCTTTTTCCGAGGAAGGCCATTAGAGTAAAAGGGTGATTATTGAAGCTTTGCCATGATTGTGGCTTATAACAATAATAATTTTACTCAAATCCTAGCAAGCCTAAAAAACCTTGCTAGGATTTGAGTAAGGCAAGTAAAACAAGGTCAGGATGTTCGATAGTCGGCTTTGTTTTTTCTTGTCTCACTAACCCTTATTTTACGCGGCATTTTTATTTCCCTGCTGTGCTGATACAGTCTCTCCTCTTTTGTTTATAAAAAACCTTATGCAAGCATTTTTCTCCCGATTTCCTGTGGCCCCGTGGCCTATTTACCTCCTTATAGCGATGCTGTTGTTGAGCGCTATGGGTGACTCGTTTAGTCGGGGGCTGCGCTTTGATTACGAAGCCGTATCATTGGGCGAGTATTGGCGGTTGCTCACGGCGCACGTGGTGCACTTGGGCTGGCCCCATACACTTCTGAATGCTGGCGGCTTATTGTTAGTGGCTTGGATGCAGCCCAAGGGTGCACCTTGGCGTTGGCTGTTGTTCTATGTGTTAACAAGTATGGCAATTTCGATTTATTTATATATCGAGGGGTCGGTCAGTACTTATGTTGGTGCGTCTGGTGTTCTTCATGGTTTACTGATCATGGCGGCATTTTTTAGCCAGTGGCTTGAGACTTGGCGTCGCTACCTAATTGTTTTAGCGATTAGCTCTAAATTAATTTGGGAGCAGACCCCATGGTATTCAGATGATAGTGTGGCCCAAGTTATAGGTGGTTACGTAGTAGTGGATGCTCACTTTTTAGGGGGGCTTGCGGGTTTGTTGGTACTGATTTGGGTACACATAAAAAAGTAGTGAAACCTCAGCGTTAAAGCCTAATCCCTTCTACACTTCCATGAGTAGAAGGGATTTTGGCTTTTAGGGAGGGGGATCTTGCGAAAAATTAATTGTTTTTTTACTGTAATAATCAGCTTTTTCTGCAGCGCCGTTCCTCCAGTATCTGCTGCACAGGGTGAGTGGGAACACGAATTTGACCCCTATTACACCAACATTGCCTACTTTAAAACCTTAGATGATTCTCCTATTCCTGAGCTAGGTAAGCGCTCGGAAAGTGAGGTTTATCGAGATTTGTTTTTCCGTTCATACCTACCTCGATTCGTATTAGTAGAGGCGAGCATCAACCCTATGCCCGCGTTAGGGGTATTAATAAAGGATAGAGCTGAAAGTGATTTGTACGATAAATTTACGCTTACTGAAGATTTAAATGTTGTGGAAGTGGCAACAGCGGGTTTCGAAGAGCCTTATGCGCTGTCGTTATTTTTGGGCAATATGGTGAAATATGAGTCGGCCGATGGCTCGGGCATAAAGAGTAAGGGTTTTATGGGGTATTTGGCCAGTTATGGTCACTGGCATATACGTAAAAACCGGTTGGTGGATGATCGCTGGGGAGAGTTTGAATGGAAATTAAAAGGCGACCAAGTATTAAGTGATCGTAAATTGAGTTGGTCGTTTCGCTTTGGTTTTAAAATTCATGATAATCCACTGATAACTGACGAATTCTATGTGGCTATAAAACGCGAGCGAGTCCAGGCGTTGGGCGATGTTTATTCTTGGATTCAAAATGGTGGAGTAGAGTTTAAGTATCGCATGGACAGAGAAACCGGTGCGACAATCGGGCAGCAGCTCATTGTAGATAAAAAAATTCCCATCAAGAAAAAAGGCTGGGTCGTCTCATTGGGTATAGGTTTTGTGCGAGATACCCCTTTAAAGTACAAGGGAAATTTATTGATTGATAAAACTGAAACAGCCTTTGTACTGCGCCCCAGCATTACTTTTTAACTATATTCGTTATTAATAGCCGCTTTAAACGTTAGGCCAGTCATCATTCACGATTAAAAACCGCTCAGCTTCTATTGATTCAATTCCACTATTGGTAATTTTAACAAGCATTAAGGCATGTTTGTAGGTGCTGTTGGCGAAGTGATTCAGTGTAAAAAGGATGATTTCCTTCGCCGTTAGGCAGAAGGATTCAGTTTCTTTGTGGCTTTTAAAGTGGCCAAGCCATTGAGGCTTTTCAATGATAAGCCAGCTATCATGTCCTGTTACTAAGCGTTTAACGCCGGATTGATGTAGCCATTGGCCCATCAGGCACTGCGTGTTCACAGCAGGTGGTCGCTTAAAAGGCATTTTCCATTGATGAAATAAGTAGCCTTTGAGTACTAAGCTTTGTTGCGTGGGGGCGGGTAACTGTCGGCTTTTTAGGGTCTCTTGAGTGGCCGGGTGCGCAAGGAAAGGAAGCTGTTTGTTTTGCAATTTACCTAGTTTTATATCGAGTCTGTCTCGGCATTGAGGTCCCAGCCAATGTTGGCACTGGTGGCCATCGTAATCAGGGTGCTGCAAGTAAAATTTTACCGCCAACTCTAAGTGAGTGACAGTATTTTGATGGCTGGCAATAATGTCTAATTCACCCAGAGTCTGCTTATTTTTAATGACTTGCACATTGTGTGCAAGCAGCTGCCAATGAGGGTTAAATTGGAAAAAAAATTGCCAAAGGCACTCAAAATAACCTCCCAGTAGTCGTGGGTTTTCCTGTGATAAATAACAAAGCAGGGGATCAGAATATTGGTCTAGATCAGTAAACCATTTAGCGAGCTGTGTATTGAAATTAATCGTGACCGAATGGACGTTCTCAATAGTGGCAAGTTCAGGGCTAAACAGGCACCAATAAAGGTGTCGTACTTGTGGCGTGGTTAATTGCGAAGCGAATGCATTCATGGGTCCAAATAACTATCTATATGTGGTATAAATAACGTCATATTTAACCAAATTTCGCGGTAATTTAAATGGATGAGTTTCGTAATGTCGGCATCATAGGCCGATTGAACAGTGCAAAGGTTATCGAAACCATTAAGCGTTTACGAGCTTTTTTAGCCAGTGAAGGCATGAATATCATTCTGGAAGAGAAAATAGCTTCGGTAATGATGGGTCATGGCTTGCAAGTTTGTAGCCCCAAAATGATGGGCGAAATCTGCGACCTAGTGGTGGTGATAGGCGGTGATGGCAGCTTACTGGGTGCCGCTCGTGCCTTGGCAAAATCTAACGTGCCTATATTGGGCGTAAACCGTGGGCGTTTGGGTTTCTTAACGGATATTAGCCCTGCAACCCTAGAGGAGAAGGTCGCTGAAGTGTTAGAAGGTAAGTATATTACCGAGCGTCGCTTCATGTTAGAAGCGGAAGTGAAAAGAAACGGTGAGCCCATTGGCTACGGCGAAGCCTTGAACGATGTTATTTTACACCCAGGTAAATCGGCCCGTATGATCGCGTTTGATATGAGCATTGAAGGCCAATTTGTTTATCATCAACGCAGTGACGGTATGATTGCCTGCACCCCTACGGGCTCCACCGCCTACGCTTTAAGTGGTGGTGGTCCAATCATGCATCCTAAATTGGATGCCGTGGCGTTAGTGCCTATGTTTCCGCACACCCTAAGCTCTCGGCCGATAGTGGTGGATGCGAACAGCGAAATAAAAATTACTATTAGCTCTGAAATTGATATATATCCGCAGGTGAGTTGTGACGGGCAAGTGCATATTACCGCGGCGCCGGGCGACACCGTTACCATCCGTAAACACGCCCATAAAGTGCGTTTGATTCACCCGCTGGATCATGATTTTTATGCGACGTGTCGCAATAAATTAGGCTGGGCTGCCCAGAACGGAGAAGGCTAGGGTGGTTGGCGTTCAGGGCTATGACCTTATAGGTGATGTACACGGCTGTGGTAAGACGTTGTGTGCATTACTTGAGCAAATGGGGTACAGCAAAAAGTCCGGTGTTTACCAACATAAAGACCGTAAAGTGGTGTTTATTGGCGACATTGTAGATCGTGGCCCTAATATCCGTCTTGCGTTGTCAGTGGTGCGCGACATGGTGGAACAAGGTCACGCGCATCTTATTATGGGTAATCACGAATATAATGTGTTGGCCTTTTGTACGCCTTCAAGACCGGGCAGTCCTCATCCGCATTTGCGCGAACATACTTCTCGTAATAGTTTTATTGTGGAGGAGACCCTTAAACAGTTTGAGCCATACCCGCAAGAGTGGCGGGATCACTTATCGTGGTTTTCAACCTTGCCAATATATAAAGAATTTGAACATTTTAGGGCGGTTCACGCCTGTTGGGATAATGAGCTTATTCAAGAGATGAATGCCACGGTGGGTAGCAATCTTATGAATGAAGAGTTTTTACATGCGTCCATGGACCGTGATTCATTTGCTGGGCGCCTGGTCGATCGCTTAACCCGAGGCACGGCCTTAAAACTGCCTGATGGCCGTAGCATTACCGCTAAAGATGGGTTTGTACGTCACTTCTTTCGTACAAAATTCTGGGAAACCAATCCGGAAGTGTATGACGAGGTGGTATTTCAGCCAGATCCGCTCCCCGAGGATATTGCCCTGCGTCCCATAACAGATGAGGACCGCGCTCAACTTCACTATTATTCTCCCGAAGAAAAGATTTTATTTTTTGGTCATTATTGGATGAAAGGCATACCGGGACCGGTTACCAATAATATTGCTTGTCTTGATTATAGTGCCGTGAAATATGGTCGCTTGGCAGCATATCGAATGGATAATGAAACTCATCTAGACCCCAATAAGTTTTGTTGGGTTCGAGTTGATCGCATTGAAGATTAATTAATATGCCGTTAGCGATTGTGTTTGACCCAGACTTTGCAATTGAGCCTGTCATTGATGAGCTTGTTCGCCAGAACGTGGTGCATCGTGTGGTTAAAAATAACCAGCAGTTAGAGTTGTGGGTGGACGACCCAGCGTTGGTGTCTGGGATTGAACGGTATTATCAAGCCTATTGTCGCTCTCACCAGCATGCGCTAAACGTCGGCAATTTAAAGCGTGTTCCGGTGACAGTGCTTGTTTTGTGCTTAACCTTACTGGTTGCGTTGCTCACTCAATTGGGTAAGCAGAATATCGAGTGGTTTTTAATAGCGCAGATGCAATATTACCCACGTGATTGGCACTTGTATGAGGGGGCTCAAAATATATGGCGGTGCATTACCCCTATCTTTTTACATTTTAGTATTGAACATTTAATTTTTAATAGCCTGACCTTTTGGTATTTGGGTGGCTTGCTTGAGCGGGTAACGGGGAGAATATTTTTTATTGCACTAGTGTTGGTGTTGTCGGTAGTGGGTAACGCCAGTCAATTACTGGTTTCGGGCCCTTTATTCGGCGGCTTGTCAGGTGTGGTTTATGGGTTTATAGGTATGGCGTTTATTTACCAGCTTAAAGTGATTGATTTGGGCATACCAAAAGGTTTGTTTTATTTGTCTATCGGCTGGTTAGTGTTAGGCGTTAGTGGTGTTTTTTCTGCCATGGGATTATTTAATGTGGCCAATGCAGCCCATGTAGGTGGGTTGGTAAGTGGCTTAGTAATGGCTGTATCATATTTAGCGTGGCTAAAGGTAAAAGTAAAAAATGAATATTGAAGATTTAATTAACTCAATGACTCCACAAATTTATTCAAATATGAAAGAAGCCGTGGAGCTAGGTCGTTGGGGTGATGGGCGCCAAATGAGTAAAGAGCAAAAGGCTCACTGTATAGAGGCCATGATTCGTTTTGAGCATTTAAATGATGTGAGTGAAACGGAGCGTGTAGGTTATGTGGATGTGAGCAATACACGCAAGAAAAAAGCCAGCGGTGATGACGCTCAACCCATTAAAATTATTGAATAGATAAGCAGAATATTGAGTCATGAAATACCAAGGCCACCTTAGCAAGATGGCGATATCGTGTGAAAATGATGTTGCTCAGTACCAGATAAGACTGGACGATCAAAAAATACCACTTAATGAAAAGATCGGTCAGCCGATACGAATAGAGTACTTAGGTGAAGTTATTTGCCAAGGCTGTTCGCGTAAAACGAATAAAAGCTTCGCACAAGGATACTGTTATCCGTGTTTTAGTAAATTACCACAGTGTGATCGCTGCATCATGAGCCCTGAGATGTGTCATTACGACAGTGGTACTTGTCGTGACCCTAAGTGGGGTGAGGAGTTTTGTATGCAGGATCATGTTGTGTATTTGGCGAACTCATCGGGTATAAAAGTGGGCATTACTCGCCATAGTCAAATACCAACTAGGTGGTTGGATCAAGGTGCCATGCAAGCTCTGCCTATCGCTAGGGTGGCTACTCGCCAGTTGTCAGGATTGTTAGAGGTTATTTTTAAGCAACATGTGAGCGACAAAACGAATTGGCGTACATTATTAAAACAGGACGCCGAAAATTTAGATTTATCGTTAAAGCGTGATGAATTGTTTGAAGTATGCCATGAAGAAATCGAAGAGCTGCAAGGTGAGTACGGCTTACAAGGTGTGCAGTTACTTTATGATGCCCAGCAAGTAAATTTTAGTTATCCGGTTGTTGAATATCCAACTAAGGTTGTCAGTTTTAATTTGGATAAAACCCCAATAGTTGAAGGTAAACTAATGGGAATTAAAGGGCAGTATTTACTGCTTGATACAGGGGTTATTAATTTGCGTAAGTATACCTCCTACCTCGTAGCCATTGATTGTTAATAATGGCTTTGAGTTGTTATTGCAATCGGTAACTGTCACTGACGTGTGTAGATAGCCAAAATTGAACTAAGGGTGCCTTTTAAAGGTATTCAAAAGGAAGAGAAATATGAAAGACGCATCCCCACAGGCTATTTACCTAAAAGATTATCAGGCGCCTAATTATTTTATCTCGCACACTAAACTTACCTTTGAATTGTTTGAAGATTACACGCTAGTCGCATCTGAATTGTCTATTTCCAGAAATATGCAGCAAGAGGTAGTGCCGTTGGTTCTAAATGGCCATGAGCTTGAATTACTCAGTGTGACTGTGGACGGTAAAGTGTTAAATGCACAGCAATATACTATCAATGCGGAGTATTTAACAATAAATGAACTGCCTGACAGTTTTGTGTTATCTATTCAGACCCGTATCTACCCACAAAAGAATACTGCGCTTGAAGGCTTGTATAAATCCAGCAAAATGTTTTGCACGCAGTGTGAGGCGGAAGGGTTTAGGCGCATCACTTACTACTTAGATCGCCCCGATGTAATGAGTGTATTCGAAGTTAAAATTGTTGCCGATAAACAAAAGTATCCGGTACTGTTATCCAACGGTAATATGACAGTCAGCGAAAAAATGTCGGATGGTCGTCATATGACTATTTGGCAAGACCCTCATAAAAAACCCTGTTATTTGTTTGCGTTAGTGGCGGGGGACTTACAATTCATTGAAGATGATTTTAAGACTATGTCGGGTGCCGAGGTAGCACTGCGAATTTATGTCGAGTCGCAAAATATAGATAAATGCGACTACGCTATGGACTCTCTTAAGCGTGCTATGAAATGGGATGAAGAGGTGTATGGCCGAGAATACGATTTAAATATATTTAATATTGTCGCGGTAGATGATTTTAATATGGGGGCCATGGAAAATAAGAGTTTAAATATCTTTAACTCTTCCTGTGTATTGGCCAATCCTAAAACGGCCACTGATGCCGCCTATCAACGCATCGAAGCCATAGTGGCTCATGAGTATTTTCATAATTGGTCGGGAAATCGAGTGACTTGTCGAGACTGGTTTCAGTTAAGCCTTAAAGAGGGCTTTACGGTTTTCAGGGATGCCAGTTTTTCGGCTGATATGGGATCTAGCACGGTAAAGCGTATTGAAGATGCCACTATGTTAAGAACGGTTCAGTTTGCTGAAGACGCAGGCCCCATGGCTCATGCCATTTTACCGGCTTCTTTTATTGAGATATCTAATTTTTATACGGTCACTATTTATGAAAAAGGCGCAGAGGTCGTGCGTATGATTCATAATTTACTGGGGGCCGCATTATTTCGTAAGGGTTCAGACTTATACTTTGAGCGTCACGACGGCCAAGCGGTAACAACGGATGATTTTGTGGTGGCCATGGAGGATGCTAGTGGCATTGATTTAACTCAATTTCGTAATTGGTATCATCAAGCGGGTACACCTGAAGTGGTTGTGACAGATCATTATGATGAGGCTAAGCAGGAATACCAGATTACCTTTAATCAGTCCTGTCCTAATACCCCTGAATCAAATGATAAAGCACCTTTTCACATTCCCGTACAAATTGGTTTGTTATCCCGAGATGGTAAAGAGGTATCATTACAGTGTGAAAATAGTAGTGATTTTAATGCAGAAACATCCGTTATCAGCTTAAAACAGACGCATCAAACATTTGTATTTACTGGAGTTTCTTCCCCCGTGGTGCCTTCTCTACTGCGTGGTTTAAGCGCGCCGGTTAAATTGCAATATTCGTATTCCCGTGAGCAATTATTGTTTTTAATGGCGTTTGATAGTGATGGCTTTAATCGCTGGGATGCAGGCCAATCGCTGGCCACTGACATAATTCTAGAGCTGGCTGAGAGGGTCTTGACCAAACAAGAGTTAACACTAGATGAAAGGTTACTGAAGGTATTCAGTGAGATACTCAAGCAAAGTGATCTTGATAAAGCCATGGTGGTTAAAATGCTCACGTTACCCAGTGTGGCATTTCTTATGGAGCAGCAAAAGCCTGCCCATGTACATGCTCTAGTTACGGCCAAGCAATATGTGAAAAATACCTTAGCGGCAGAGCTACACGAGCAATTTAGCGAGGTTTATCTGCAAAATTGCAATGATGGCGCATACAAACCAACATCTGGCGCTATGGCACAACGCACTTTAAAGAACTTATGTTTACAATACTTAACCGTCAATGGTCAGGAGCGGTATTTAACATTGGCCTCAGAACAGTTCGATGCTGCCGATAATATGACTGATCAAAGCGCGGCCTTAGTAGCTATTGTCAATAGTCCCTTCCAAGACGCGGCGCAGGTGGTATTAAATAAATTTTATCAGCAGTGGCGTCATGAGCCATTAGTGATTAACCTGTGGCTGAGTATTCAAGCCAGCAGTGATTACTTGCAGGGGGTTGAAGCGTGTAATCAGCTGCTGATGCATGAAGCGTTTGATATGAAAAACCCTAATAAAGTGCGTTCTGTAATTGGTGTATTTGCAGGGCAAAATTTAAGGCATTTTCATGCTGAGGGAGGTCAAGGTTATAGCTGGTTAGCGGACAGAATCATTGAGCTGGATGCGCTTAACCCGCAGATTGCTTCTCGGCTGCTGGGGCCTTTGACTAAATGGAAACGGTTGAATGTGGAAAGTGGCCAGAAGATGAAGCAGGCCTTAGAAAAGATTTTAGGCCATGGTAATTTGTCCAAGGATGTGTACGAAGTGGTTAGTAAGAGCCTAGTAGTTTAGGCTGAGGGACTTTTTGGTACGAAAATACACAACCATGGCGTAATCGGTTGTACGGAGCCGACTTTATTTAGTATGCTACGTGAATAATAAAAACCATACTCAGTAGAAGGTACACCTGTACCGACTTCGAGAAATAACAGTTAAGACCTCCTGAGTCTTAACTGGAGGTATAATAAAAATGAAAAAATCGAATATTTTACTTGCAGGATTGTGCATTAGTTTGGGACTCACCCCCATGGCACAAGCAAAGGTAAGTAAGCAGCAAGCAGATAAATTACGTACAACACTTACCCCATTAGGTGGCGAGCGGGCTGGTAACAGTGATGGCTCTATTCCTGAATGGCGCGGTGGTATTCAGTTTCCACCCTCTACTTATAAGCAACCGGGTCAGCACCACCCAGATCCATTCCCAGGTGATCAGCCACTTTTTACGGTCACCGCTAAGAATATGGCTCAATACGATAAGTTCTTAACGCAAGGTCAAAAAGCGTTGTTTAAGACGTATCCTGATACTTATAAAATGCCGATTTTTAAATCGCGTCGTACAGCTTCAACGCCGCAATGGATCGATGACAATACATACAACAATGCACAATCTGCCACCTTAGTAGATGGTGGATATGGTATAAAAGACGCTATTGGTGGCATTCCATTTCCAATTCCGCAAAGTGGTCTGGAGATTATCTGGAATCACAATACGCGCTGGCGTGGTGAATATGCTGTACGCCGAGCCTCTGAAGTGGCTGTGCAGCGTGATGGGGATTACAGCCTTATCACAACCCAAGCTGAAATTGACTACAACTATTACAAGCGTGGCATGACAGTAGAAGCTTTGGATAATGTTCTTATCCATTACCTTTCTTTTACTAAGGCACCGGCCCGTTTAGCAGGTGGTGCGGTACTGGCTCATGAAACCATGAATCAATTAAAAGAGCCTCGTCGAGCTTGGGGTTATAACGCAGGGCAACGCCGAGTTCGTAAGGCGCCTAATTTAGCGTATGACACGCCTGTAGCCGCTGCCGATGGATTGCGTACCATAGACGAAACCGACATGTATAACGGCTCTCCGGATCGTTATAACTGGAAATTAATTAATAAGCAGGAAATATTTATTCCTTATAATAACTATCGAGTAGGGTCTCCAGAAGTATCTTACAAGCAGTTATTACAGCCAGGTCACCTTAATCCAGAATACACTCGCTATGAAAAGCACCGTGTATGGGTGGTGGAGGCAACTTTAAAGGAAGGTAAGCGTCATATATATCACAAACGTCGTTTTTACATCGATGAAGACAGCTGGGGAGCTGCCGTTATCGATCAGTATGATGAGCGAGGCGAATTGTGGCGTGTGAGCATGGCTTACTTAAAGAACTACTATGAACTGCCCGGCATTTGGACAAGTATGGATGTATTCCATGATGTTCAAGCTCGCCGATACCATGTTCAGGGTATGGATAATGAAGAACGGACGACGATAGATTT
>MAAB01007528.1_pt1 | contig 15910 bp, 11 predicted proteins | sample 1115991 | NCBI WGS metagenome assembly MAAB01 (sample SAMN04961124, study PRJNA320927) | seawater metagenome | isolation source: sample BD02T18 sea water enriched with oil for 18 days | place: USA:Gulf of Mexico | collected 2013-07-27
GCTGAACCTTTTTGATCGAAGAAATTTGTACGATTTGTTCTCGCCACCAATTGATGACGAGCCAGATAAAAACAAACAGTTGTCGATGTTATGAAACTGTGGGACAGCAGTGAAATCAAATAGAGAATCAATGTCACGAAAGTACTCTATATCACTTTCTGAGTAGTGAAGTGGTTCATCTTTATAAGCATTTACCCAGAGGTAAGTCTCGGGGTTAAGGCTGTCTTTTAATAGGCGTGCGATTTTTTGATTCTCATTTTTACCCACAATACCCACACTATGTGATACCCCAAGAGCGTCCAGTGCTGATGTTTTAGAAACAAAGCTTTTGATACTCGTTTCCGTTGGGTGAAACGTTGTCCATAGCGCCACACTCTTAGCTTCGGCATCTACCAACCAAGTAACCGGGCAACTCAAATTTGTTTGAATCACAACTTTAGACACATGTGGCATATGCGACAAGCGTACGATGGCAGCTCGATACCACTTACGAACCAAAGCTTCCCCCCAGGGGGTAATTAAAACTTCTACCTCGTCAATGCCTTCCCTTGAAGCCACCCAGCCCACAAAACGTTCTAGGGCTGCCTTATCGATAACTCTAGCCTGGGCATCATCATATTGCTTTGCAAAGGGGCAATAATCACAAGCGTAATCGCAGCTGGCCAAGGGGCCTCTATATGTTATATCAACCTTCATTTCAGCTGATACTCTCGCATGCGCTCTTTCACAGCATTAGACGCTAACCAAGGACCAATACTATCCGCGCGTTCAAGGCCAGCTGCATTCAAAGTAATCAGATCAGCGTTTTTTTCTGCAAGACCCGCATCGAATAGTTCATTAAGTTGAACAAAATCAATCAAGCAGTCTGTTTTAAAGCGAGTTGCATAAGCGTTAATGTTCAAACCGTCTACTGCCAGTAAGGACTGCATAACAAAGCGACGCTTTTGCTCGTTTTCACATAGGTGAACACCGTAATGCGCTTGGCTAAAACTTTCCTGTGGCAGATCAACATAATGCTCAATAATATCCTTAACTCCATGACGACCTACGGCATATTCAGATGAATAATGTATCGCCTGCGTGTAAGAACGGGCTCCGGCACCAAGGCCAAGCATGCCGTCTTCCTGACAAGAGTACGTGGGCATATCACGTTCAGCCGCGTCACTACGTCGAAACATCCGCATTGAGACTTGCTGATAACCCTCTGCTAGTAAAAAATCTCTACCAACTCGATACAACTCCAGCATGTCTGTATCAGGCAGGTCTGTTGGGATACGTTTTTTATCTTCAACTTTACCCAACCCGGTTTTAGCACGCACATAAAGAGGATACAGATAAAGCTCCTCAGGACTGCATAGCAAAGCCTGTTTCAAAGAATACAACCAAGATTCCACCGTCTGTCCTGCTATACCGTAAATAAGATCAAGATTCAAATCAGCAGCACTGTTAGCACGAATTGTTTCGATGGCATTAAACACCTGATTATTGTTTTGACGACGTGCTAGCATTTGCATTTCACCACTGGTAAATGACTGAACTCCCATGCTGATACGTGAAACACGCCGCTCTTCGAGTAGTCGAACTTTATCAATACTGATTGTGTCCGGTGAAGTTTCAATGCCGATAGGTATATTGCTAGCCGCTCCACAGAAAGCCGTCAAATCAAACAATCGCGCCAATTGTGATGTCGTCAAATAAGTCGGGGTGCCGCCGCCTATCGCATAACGTGCAAACCTAGCATCTCCCAATATAGGTTCAAGGGATTGAATTTGTCTTTCTAGGGCGTCCAGGTAAAGGTCCGGCAAATCGCCATTGGGGCGGACCAATGTAAACAAATTGCAAAATCCGCATCGCATTTCGCAAAAAGGAATATGGACATAAAGAAATAGGGAATCCTGCTTCTCATGCTGCCAAATATCTTGCAGTGAAACAGGCTCAGAAAAGGTTCTATACGAAGTTTTATGCGGGTATGAATAGGAATATGCTTGGTAAACAGGTCCATTCAATATTTCAGTCAAAGTACGCTCCGATAACGTCTGCATATTACTCATGTATCGACGCCTCCTGTACAAACTCCGCATAAGGTACAGTCCATACAGAATCATGCGCTAGCCTGTGACCGGTATAGCCATTCTCTCCATACGTTGTGCCGTGGTCAGAGCTAATAAAAAACAAAGTGTTACGACGCACTTTAAAAGCATCAAGCAGCGGCTGAAGTTGACTATCAACATAACGAAGTGCTGCTGCGTGCGAAGCTACATTATCAGAACGAGTATCATCCGTTGCAGCCAGATTATAAAAATAGTTAGGTTGATGTATTGCCGATATATTGACAAACAGAAAAACCCGTTGATCTTTCGTCGTTTTTTCCAGGCTTAAAAGTGCTTGCTGGATTTGATGTTCAGTAGACGCCTCGCAAGTAACCCCCATGCTTTCAGACCAGTGGCTTTCTGCAAACAACCCCGGCAGCACTCTACCAAGTGGTGTTAGTTTATTAAAAAAACCCACTCCTCCAATACAAATGGTGTGGTATCCCTCATTAGCTAACCCCTCAATAATAGTGGCAGTTTGGAAGCACTTTGTATTCGGAGATATTGACGTGCTACCCGAAAACGCAACTGCTAATGGTCGTGGAGCAGCCGGGTTCCCGACTGGTGTAGGAAAAAACCCGCTAAAAAATGCCTGGTGGGATGCATAGGTAAAACTTCCGGGTGAATGCCTTTCTTCCCATTGAGAAAAATACTGTCCAAGCACCGGTAATCTTCCTGCCTCAAGTTCCTGATGAGCAACATCAAAGCGTAAGGTATCTAGTGTCAAAAACACGATATCATAATCACCCACAATTCCATTCATATTGAGCATGCAAGTATGGCCTTTTCTACGTCGTTGATATGATTAACCGTATAATGATATGTTTTGGATCCATTTCTCATTAGTTCGCTTCTGTCCTCGCTTTTTCCTAACCTACAAGCTTCCATCAAGACACTAGGATTGATCCAGATACTATGCATGCCCACTTGCTTTGCCGGTTCAATATCTCTTAATACGTCATCACCAACCATAATGCAGGCATCGGCCATAACATCATACTCAGCTAACACATGCTTGAAAATGTTAATATTGGGCTTGCTAATACCTAATTCTCCAGAAATAAAAACACCTTCAAACATATCTTCGATTCCAGCTTTTGCCAGCTTTCTTCGTTGCATTGAGCTAGACCCATTACTTAACAGACACAATGTGTAACGCTGAGACAGGCAGTACAACAACGTATTCACACTATCATTTCGAGACACATGATCCGGCAAACCTTGAAAACAACCCCAGATTTCATCGCTACTCAAACCCAATGCCGGATAGTTACGTGCAAGATAATCACATAGTTCCATCCTATCATTTCTACCCGAATCATCCTGGATCTTTATATTTTCAATATCGAACGCCTGAAGGTTGCATCCTTGATGTAGAAAAATTTCTTTCAGGCAGATTACAAAAGCAGTGTCGCGATCAATCAGGGTATTGTCCAAATCAAAAATTATCAACATAGCGGCAACTGAATTTGGGTCTCGTAAGTATTCAACGTCTGGTAATGAATACCAGGCAACAAGTCTCCAAACGCATTTAGCTCGATGATGTGTGCCTGAGCACTGGATGAAGATAAGATAACATCAGCACCCAAACATTCTGCACCGGAAAGCATTGAAGCGGCTTTTTCAGCGCAATAATATGCATTGCGAAGCATTCGTTCCCCCGATTCATGATGAAGAACATCGCCGCGTTGATTACCCAGGTGTAAGTTAGTCATCGGTGTTTTACTGCATCGAGTTACATGATGCGTAGCTTTTCCGTTAATCACAACAATGCGCAAATCAAAATTCCGCCCCTTCAATTGAGGCTTAGGGATCCATTGCTCTGCATATGCACCTTCCGCTAGAACAGCCGAATACAATTCGGCAATATCCTTTTTTTTACTATAAGTGCGTACATTCAAGGAGTTATAACACTGCCTTATTCCTACCTCCTCCGATAGTTCAAGAGAAGTCCTGGCAATACACTGGCTTCCATCTGGTTTTACCCGTAGGGCAATAACCCCGGCTGCAGATGACCCATATTTCGGTTTAATAAACACGCTATATTGCTTAGCTTCCCTAAGTTGGTCGAACAATTCAGTAAAATCCTCAGCAACAGGAATGAGCTTAGGTGTTGCAACACCCTTTTCCGTGAGGAGCTTCTGACACTGATACTTATCCAACATATTCAATATAGTCGTAGGTGTATTCAAATAGCGGAAAACACTCCCATTCGCTTTTGCTAAAAAATTAAGCACCTTATCTATTTCACTCAGCAAATGACGATACCCTAAATACCACTCTTTAAGGTATTTGAATCTACCTTTGTCATAACGTAGTTGTTTCGCTGAATCAGGGTCAAGCCTTTTACTATATTCTCCGGCGCCCAAAACAATCAGAGCCTTGGTAACCTCAAAATTTTCCCCTGGGGACTCTATTTTTACCTTTATTTGGCAGTGACGAATTGGCTTTAGTTTTTCTTTTAAACACTCGGTGGGGTTAACCGCTTGGAGTAGCTCTAAGTAACTAATGATAACCGGAGGCCGTCCCTGCTGCTTGCCCAAAGCTTCTGTAAAGAAGCTCTGGCGACGGTTTTCTGGATTACAAATCAGCACCCAAGCAATAGGTTGCATTAAGGTTAACTACTCAGAAACCTCAATATATCTTTCACCATCGTCTTCTTTCTCTTGATCGCCTAAATCCAGAGGAATACTGAGGGCTAACAATTTGTCCATCATGGAATTACTAAGATAATGATGCGACAAATTTAATTTGCTCAGGTGTCCAAATTTATCCTTATTGGAAAGTATTGCCTCAGCGCCCTTATCAGAAAGATTTCCCATCGATACATCCAGGGTCGTTAACTGCGCTAAAATAGGGCTGGTCGCAACGAACACAGTAATCTCATCGGTTATTTCACTATTTTTTAGACCTAAGAACTTCAAGGCCGGACGGTTTTCAACACTCAATAAAAGTTCTATATCGTCAACGCTACCATCCCAACCGTAATTTTCATCACCAAGCCACAGCTCCAAATGCTCTAAAGAAGGTAACTTAGCATTGGCGACTTGTTGAATAACGTTAACACCAAGACCGCCGGTTTCAACAATAAGAGTTTTGAGATTTTCATGGTCAATATCACCAAAGCTGAGACCTTCCATACCGCGGGTTTGTAAATGTTCAAGCTGTGGATACGCGGCCCAAAAATCACTGTAATCCCCTTGCTGAATCCAAGAAATCTCATTTTCTTCATAGGTCATTTCAGCGACAAAAAGGGCTTTTAAGTTTTTGAACACATCACTGTGTTTGATCAATAAATCGATAAGTGGCTGAACACTTGTATCAAAAGCCTCTTCCCAAGACCCAATTATCAACGCAGTAATATCTTTTGCCTTAGGGTCACTAACAACAGCGTCTAGCACCGACAATATGGTACTCCCCTCATCAGCAGCCTCCCAATCCACCTCAATACGTAATGCCAACGATTCGTTCTTGATACCAGCGGATTTATCAAATTGTTCTAATTCAAGACCGAAAAAAGTTTCTATGTGGGAACCGATAGTCATACGCTTATCTCCATGTATATTTTTTACCCAAAAGCCAACAAAAAAGCCACTCAGTAACGTCCTGTTTAACGATCATATTATACTGCGGCTATTTTAAAAACGTATTCACACAAATAGGCTAGATAATCTATAGGAAACCTTCAAGCTAGTTAGGCTACCTTACCACCACCCCTCTAAATTGAATCATTTCGACACGTAGACTCTGAAATCATCGTGACCCCCTTAAAGCTGCCTCAAGTACATGAGGCTTAAGCAAATAACCAAACCCCACATTATCTAAACGCCTAATCAAATCACCTCGGTCACACCCGATTGATACCGCAGCATCATCAAGATTCCAATTACTCGCGGACAAAGATTGTAATAAGTACGCTCTCCTGGATTGTGCCCGAGATAACTGAAACGTTTTCAAATACTCAATACCACCATCTCGATCAACAATTGCCTCTCCTGTATAGTTTTCTTTTTCATTATCGAAATCCGTCATAAATCTTTGCAGCAGATAAGGTCCTAGGCGACTTATGATTTCTGAACGTATCGGGCGATCTAAAACCCCGCTTAACAGTTCCCTCTGTTCATTCTCCCAAACCACCCTCGCATTTCTTACCAGCTTGTATAATTCATCTACTCCGTCAATCTCTACCTGCTCGGCGCCATCTTCAAGATCGGGGGCCTGATAGAATTGTTGCCCATTATAGTAGAGAAGCTCACCGTAGAAGTCCTCAAGCAAACTCGCATGCATCTTATGATAGTCATGCGGGTGTGACACGATAAAACACGAAGCCAAGGCATCGGACACGAACACAAGAACCCCCACCTGGTTGCGGTGTATCTCAAATACACGTAAAGCATCAGATAATCCTTCTATTTGGTGGCCTCGTATGGACCGCTCACTTCTGGATTCCAATCCATGACGCAACACCGTTTGCGAATATTCACTCCACGCAAAATCTGGCCCTCCAAAACAAAGGCCCAGAAAGCCTTCCATAGCAAGATGCAATGGCAGAAATCGTATTTGTTGATTACCTTCCTTTTTCGCCATTCGATAATCAACACGCACCAAATTGTCAGCACGCTTTTTCTTCGGTTGCAGCTGACAACCATAGGGCACTACAGGTTTATCATCACTTGACCATCGTGCGACCATTGCATGGGGTATATAGCTGTAATAGGCTGTTTGGGTATCAATAAGTGGAGCCTTCCCATCTAGCGCAACTATAGTTTCTGCATCGTCATAACTTCTTAACCCCAACCGTAAGCTTTGTGTTCCCTTACTTTTAATCACCGGAACCAACCGAATATTCCCCCACACTTGAGATGGCGCAAGTTCAAACTGGTCTAGGTTTACCGAGCCCAATAGGCCATCTTTAGTTTTCATAGCTCAACTTTGTATTCATTGTATGTTCCGATAATTTTCCGCGGAGATACTTCTCCAGCGTTCCTAGTGATGCCTGCCCACTTGCAAATCGACCATATTCCAAGGTAACGGGAAGATCCTCCACATTTCGAATACCCACCGATGTAATATTATTGCTTAAAGGCTTAACGTCGTAACTTTCAGCGTGATACACGGGATTTAAATGTAAAACACGCACTTGATGATCAATACCTTCAATACCTCGCCAAGCATCGTACACTCGCCCAGTAAGACCTGGTGGATCATTTTCAAAACCATCAGAAACGATCAGTATTACATCAGGCTTCGTCTTCAGCGCTTCGATGAATGGATCTACAATATTTGTCTGTCCAGCTGCTGTTAGATTCATGGCGTCTTTCACGGGTGTCGACCAAAATACACCGTAACTTTTGGCAACTCTCCGCAAAATTTGGTGGACCCCAAAAACAATGGCTAGAGGTCTTCTTTTCTTATCTGAACTTCCCCACATGGAATAGCTACGATCCGCCACCAACGCTATTTTCTCATCAGCTATATTAGTACCCCTCGATAACTTTGTAGCATGCACACCCAGTGCTGACTCAAATTGATCCTTTAGCACCAGTCGACGCTCTACATCTAAAGACAACCAATAAAGAAGTAACTTGGTTAGACTCACAGCACCAAAATCTAAATCTATTGCTGTCTTCTTTTCGCGGGCAGCACTAGCCTGCAAGCGAAGCCGTTCCTGCTGCGTCAAATTACCCTCTATCTTCTTCAAAAATGAGGGCCTTGGTACCCCATGCCTTTGCGCAAAACTTTCGGCAACAGTATATGGCAATTCATATATCGCCTGTTGGCTATACTTAGCTCGTCGAAAACTATCAAAAATAGGGGTTACAAACGATTCAACTGAATCATCAAAAAGAAATGCTCCTGTTTCATGCGGTATTTTTATGTGCGCATGCAAAATGGCATTTCGTAATTTCGACCGATACTTTACTGCATCGAAGGCCAGGTTATTGCGCGACTCTAAGTAGCGCTTAATAACAGCTCGCGTACGCCGGTTGTTAACCCGTCTTTTTTTCAACTGACCAAATAGATTGAACACTCGGTTAACTGGTATTTGCTGTAACGCGACCTTGATCAGTGCGGCTTCTTCTGCTTTATCTTCCTCCATCTCAGGGCTACCCGCCGAAAGAAGATTTTGGATAACAAGGCATTTATTAAAGTGGTTGATACCTGAGGCCAATGTTAATGCATACAATCGCCGATAATTGCCCAATATATATTCATGAAGAAAGTCGATTGATAATGTTTGCGTCAACTGAGTGTCATAGAACTCTTTTTGCTGAGTACAGGTAAAACAAGCATTGATAAACAACACCAGGTCTTCACCTTCAATCTGATCAACACTCCGATTTACTTTAGTTCTCGACATCTCATTTACGCCAGGTAGAAGGCGGGCACGCTGGGGAAGAGAAAGAACAATGAGCTAGGTTACTTCAAAGGTAATTTCGGAAATTGCTCTTAAGTCCCACAACGCGCCCTAAACTTGTTGGTGACATGAGTATAGCAATGACCATGCCAAAATATACTCACCAACCAAAAACACATAATACATTGATATTTATACATAATATTAAATTTCGTCACTTACCCAACAAACCTTAGATATCTAATTAGATAGATACCTATTTTTATTGATACCTTTTATTATAAGAATTCCATTATCGACACCTCATTACCCCTCAATATGTCCAACTCAAGCGACTTCAGAAGAAGATCAACAGTAAATGAGTTAAAATACACGACACAATTCTATAGAGAAACGATATGCCAGCGGTATACAAAAGTAGTGATATCAAAGTACTGACTGCAGCCGAGGGCATTCGTAAGCGCCCCGGTATGTATATTGGTGACACCAGCGATGGTTCCGGTCTAACTAACATGCTAATGGAGGTTGTTAGCAACAGCCTTGACCAATACTTAGCCGACAAATGTACTCAAATTAAAGTAGTCATACATCCAAATAACAGCATTGAGGTTTCTGACAATGGAGAAGGCATTCCTGCTCACGACTTGAATGGAAAATCATTTATTGAGCATGTTTTTACTGAACTGCACTCTACCGCTACATACGATGGTCACACTCCACACGTTCACGCAGGACGGCCGCGAGGTATTGGCGTAGTTGTAGTGAATATTTTATCAGAGAACTGCACCGTAAATTCTTACCACAACGGAATTCATTGGCGTCAGCAGTTTGATAAGGGGGTTCCACTGGCGCAAGAAAACAAAGGAGGCACATCGGAGAAAGGTACGCACATCCTGTTTCAACCTAGCACCCAGTATTTCTCTTCAATTGCATTTGATCAAGGTTCCATTCTAACCCGCTTACGAGAATTAAGTTATCTCAACCCTGGTCTAAATATCGATTTTGAAGACAAGCGAACAACTAAAGTTTCACTCTGTCACCCAGAAGGGCTCACTAGCTATCTTGAAAAAATCTATCCTAAAGCTAAGAGCAACACACACAGGGCTTTCACCGTCAACGGAGTCTCTGGTGACATTAAAGTCGAAGCCGCCATTCAATGGGCTCAATTCGGAGGAAAGCAACTAAGCTTCGCCAATCAACTATCAACTATTGACGGGGGAGTCCACGTCAAAGGCGTGGTCGCAGGTATAAGTCGAGTTCTCAAGACTGAGTTAGGCGGCAAGAAACCGGTTAACACTTGGTTCCCTATAGTCAGCGAAGGTATGTATGCAGTCATCCATGTCAATCTAGCAAACCCTTTGTATCACGCACCAACCAAAGATAGGCTGATTACGCCTGAAGCCTACCGGGCGACACAGCAGATCATGTTGAAACCTACAATTAATCACTTACTGGAAAACACAGATCTTTCAGTATTATTTATCGAGCGGTATGTCAGCAGAGCAATTCACAAGCTTTGGATTAAGACCTACAAGAAGAATTCCAACATACCAACAGAAATCGCTATAAATCACTTACTGGAGAGTCTATTTGAACAACCTGAACGTTTTTTGAAACTCACCGATAGCTTCATAAAATATGGTGACCTTTATAACAACAACTCCCCTCACAAAGTAAGCCCTGACTTTCTCGTGAGTACAATATATCCGGCTCCAGAACAGTAAAAGCGCGCGTTGATTTAGAGATTACAGCTCGAAAAATCACTAATGCGTACAGCAAATAGAAAACCTAAAAGGGACTGAAAGCAATTATCAGCCAACCTGCATAAGACGCTTTTCAACCCTTTTGCAAATATCGGCCTGTACCAAAGGTGATTGACTCGAATAGTCTAATCGACATATTTGTTTAGATACTTTTGCCAACTTTGAACTCCCTTTATTCAACTTCAATTTCTCAATTACCTTATCGCAAGTAGAGCACTCCAATTGATGGCATTGCTCTAACAACAACTCTAGCAATAGATGCGAAGATGGAGGCCAATGATCAAGCCCTTTGATATACGATTCAATATATTCCACAACCCAAAAACTATGGCGGGTCGAAACAACTGAAATTTCTGTCATCGCTGCATTTAAACGTAGCTGCTTGACTATACCCTCCGCTGTTAGCGAGTGTGAAACATTCATTAATGAATCGACAAACAGCTTCTCATCTTCGATAAGCTTTATTGCAGTTTCAATCGCAGCCATTTGTGTATCGTTATTCTTCGAAACTAGACCAAGAAATATGAGCCTCAAAGCGGTATCGGTAATATTCCTATATCCCAACAAAACAGGCTCGAAGAGAGCAAACAGCTGCGTGTCGTTTATAGCGATTTTGTCTATCAAAACTTGTAAACCCCTGGCACCATTTGCAAATAAAACCTCCAAATCCAATGGATTCGAAGAAGCATACACGCTAATCCATAACCGGTGTGAATACTCCAAATGTTCCTTGCTTGTCCAACAAGCCAAGAGTTCACCGCTAGGAACCCACTCCATTTCCTTTCCATTACGCAATAAAGTCAAAGTTTCCCCAAAAGAGATTTCCTCTCCCGAATATGATGAAATTGACTTTCGCTCAACCATCTCCCATGAGAACTCTTGATTACCCAGCAACTGGGCTTGCCTGCCGTCTAATGTTAACTCTGCGAACGCCCCTGAGTTCCTATCAGCCAATTGACGTACTTTAACCGCGGCGAGCCATAAGGGCTACAACTCTGCGGACAAAGAATCGAAACGACAACACCCTCCCATAGCAAAGCCTATTAGTCGCCGATAGATTGAATCAGAGGCAACCAAAGCATCTTGAATCTCATCTTCAGCCAATTCTGTATTTGAAAGTCTTAGCAACGCTTGCTGAAAATCACAATGCGGTAAAGGGATATCATTGTTTAAATAAAACTCCAACCTCTCAATCAGCACATCAGAAGTAATAAAACCGAATGGATGTGTGGGCATTGATAACATTGGTGACTCAACCTTATTCAATACCCTTAATTTGACCTCCTCAACACGCTTTTTTAGAAAGTAATGGAAGCCAACAGCGCTTTCGGAATAGAAATCATCCTCACCAATGTTCTCGTGACCATCAACCCATAGCAAAATCAAACGATTTAATTCATACACACCAAACCTAAGACTGCAAACACCTTGCTCTGATGGTTTTTTCTCCAACCTGGAACGGATAGAATCTGTCAGAAGAGAAAAGTCCTCAATCTTCTGCTGATTAAATCGACTGATGCCGTCAAGAATGCGCTCAAAGTCATTCGAGTCTTCACAGATTTCAAGCGCGCTACCGACCAATTCGACAAGCTCTTCTATCGAGCCTACATGAGAAACAGGTTCAAACGGAGCAGCCTCAAAGCGATCATTTACATTGTCATGAAACGTCCCAGATAACAGATCTTCTTTTATATCCTTGAAACCTTGAAGGCCAACATTTTCCAACTCTTCAGAACTAAGCAATGATATTCTATTCGCAAGAATTCCAACTTCATCGCTAACATCACCCTCTACCTCCAGACTTACTTCCACATCTTCATTGACTAGTTTATTAAAGCTGGCGCTTAAGGAGGCAGGTATAAACGAAGACATATCTGTTATTACTTCAAACTGTTTTTCTGTTAATTTGGTAGTATTAGTGAGCAGTATTTCTATGAATTTCTCTAGCATATCCACATTCGATGTACAAAGGGACGCCGCAACTATAGAGAGGTAGCGATCATAAAAATCCGGGTGGTCTTTTAGTATTTTCCCATAGATCTTCAGGCATTTCTTCTGTTGTCCCTTAACATCACCGCTCAATATTCTTTGAGTATTCTCGAAAAACGAATCATTATCTAACTGATCATCAAGGAATAACAATTCCAGTTGTTTTAATGCAAAGGCAACAACAAAGGTTTTGCTACTAGACAAAAGGCTCATATATAGAACCTCTAATGATTTTCGCTCATCGACACTTATCTCGAAACCATTGTAAAAGTGAATAAACCCCTGATGAACAGGGTTCTTCTGGCTAGTAAACAAACCCTCAAGAGAATTTTTTAGTAATCTAGACCTATACTCTGGCTTCTCGTTAGATATTTTTATTAAGGCTTGTCGCCAACTATCATCACCAGCATCATCTTTATACTTTTCAAAGCACCACGAATCAACTTCGAATATCCGCCAAATTTCGTATTCGAACAACCAATCATTTTTTCGGAGAGCAGTAAATACACTATCCTTTGCAGAATCCCCCCACGTATTCTCAATTCCTGAAATCATTGCCTCTATATATTGATCGCTATCAAGTCTTGGACAAAGATCGTTTTTGATACAAAAGCTGACTAAATTCCAATCTACACCGCTAAAATCCTGGCTAAGATTATGCTCAAGCCACTCGCCAATCCACTCCGGTCTGCGCTCAAGCAATAACTTACAAACAACATTAAGACTAAAATCCGCCCGCCAGAACTGGATCCTTTTTGCATCAGTCTTAGACCCACACCCCAGAACTGCAAGGATCGCGTTATCCAGGGTTAACCCTCGCAGAAATGCCTCTACCTCAGTATCGTTGGAAAGTATTTCTAGCCTTTCCAGATCAGAAATCAGTTTTCTCGATAATTTTTCTCTACGCTCAGCACTCTCTGTATCTGCAATTCTAAGCAGTTTTTCATATTCAGTTTTAGCCGTAGTAGCCAATTTTTTTCGATGCTCTTCACTAAGCTGGAGCATTCTCTTAACAAGTTCTTCTCCTTCGGCTGTGTAGATTAGCTTAATCAAATCATCTTTATTCACTGGTCAGTCCTTTTCATAAATCTGAGCGGCCAAAATATGCTTGCATGCGCCCCTGTTACCTAGATATTTTGAAAACCAAGGGCAGCTGCATTGATCGCCATTGCTCGACAAAACAACTCGATATTCAGTATCTTTGCTCGAAATTTTATAGATTGAATTACCAACATCATTTGATAGGCAAAGGACCGCATTGTCATCAACAAGCTTATTGGCACCTTTCAATCTTGGTTGGATTTGCTGAATGGACTTCATGTCGAATGGAAGCTCTCGGTGAAAATATGCTTCATTCATTAAATCATACCCAAGCAAGCCTTCCGCACTCAATTGCTGCAAAGCGACATGAATTTCGCCTGGATTGACGTTCAATTGCTCCGCCATACTTTTAGCTGTAACTTCAGACGACCAATTCAATTGGGCCCTAACCTCTTGATTAATATTACATGAATCTGTCAAATAGCTTAGCAACTGACCCTCGCCAGAGAATCCACGATACAAATCAGGGCTAATAACAATCGTAAAACGACCAAGATCGCTCTCAATCGTCCATGCACTAACACCTAGCTCATTATCCGCCCAGACCGTTAACTTCCCGTTTGAAGCCAATAGCGGCTCTAGAACCTTCAGTCTAAGCAATCCGGACACTTTGACCCCGCCAGGCAACGAGCGCTGACTAGAATGTAACTGTCCATTGCGAATTCCAACATGAACTGGGTGTGCTGACCCTCTGCCTTTTGGTATTCGTCTGAACCAATGCAAGGACTTTCCTGTCGAAATTTCAAACTTGAACTCAAGTTTTGATTGAATATTTTGAATCTCCCCAAAGCCTTTTAACCAACGCAAGGGGAGCTTTACTCGTTTTTCTACCGCCGTTTCGTCTCCATGGTTAAGTACAAACTCCTCACTACCAATCTGTAAGGACGACTTCTTGCTGTTCTGCAGCTTAGCCAATGCAATCTGCATTGAAGCGTTAAAGTCAACATTTGTCGTTCCCTTATTTAAGTGCCGTATAGAAAAGGCATCAGTTTTGGCATCAAGCCTTACGTAAACTCCACAACAGGTACTAAATCCCTCGAATCGCAGGTATTCCTGACTGCTAGTTACGACGGGGTCAAGTTGCGACGGCATAGGTTTGAAAAAATGTGTTTGTACAATACGGTGCAGCAAGCCTAACTGCTGGCTCAGTAAGGCTGGATTTCCAATTTCACCCTCAAAGAAATAATTACTTTTGGCAAACGTTGTATAACTGGCAAGCTGCAAATTAGTGCCTGATGCAGACTCCTTTAAACCCGATGAATATGGATAGTTATAGGTATAACCCATCGACAGCATTTCTATATCCCTAAGAAGAATTGAAAAATCATATAACCGCCATTAACCCCGATACTCAACTAACTTTTTAGCGAACTTTCCAAGCTTCCCTCCCTTTTTATTCGCTTTTAGGTATTCCACTGCCAGTACGTCATTTAACGGCTGCTCAGCGGCAACTTGCAACTCATACAACAATTCAATCATTCCCCCCATATTTCTCGGTGAATCTGCAGGGTCATGTCGTAACATCCCTTGAATAAGGTTTCTGACCGCTAATGCATGTCTGCCGGATACTGTCGCTATACCCTTTAATACCTTCGTCCAGCGAGCAACGGTTATGTAACCTGTAGGTAATAATTCCCCCATGCATTCAGCCAGTTTAGGCACATCTAGCCGGCCATCATCTAGCGAGGTGATGACAATGTCAGTAGCAATTCCTTTGAGGCCAGGCTCCACAGCACCCAATCCGTTTGCAACTAGAAGTATTGCCATCTCCTTTAACGGGACATCAACTTCAATCAACGGTTCGAAAAAAGCCTTCCTATGCCATTGAGCATTATCATCAAGACCGATTCCTTTTGAGCCATCACAAAAAAAAGACTCCAAATTGCTTGGCCATATGGTCGCAGCCCAACGTATAACCCCCTCATCCTCACTACACTCACTATTTGAATACTGAAGTCCGTGCCTACCATGAAACAACATTGTTAGATGATCCGAGGAAGCATCTAAAGGTATTTCTGGATCACTCTCCAATTTCAGCCAACACCAAGTATATTCATCTACGTCAACCCAATATCTATAACTAGCAGGCAATCCCGTATCCGGACCAATCGCGCCAAAACGTGCAAGCACTTCCTGGCATTCTCCATAAGGATCTCGTACACAAGCAGCAGCAACCCATAGAGCGGCTGTATCACCTATTGGCACATCCTTACCCATCGCAAATAACACAGCTTGTGAAAATTCATTTGTACCAGATGATAACACTACGCTTTCACCTATTGATTCTTTGACATCAAGCCTAAGAAGAGAAAGGACTTGCTCTGGGACAGGAGGCTCCGTCCTTAAATCAATGAGTGTTTCATACCGAGATATTAATACTTCAGGGTTGATAAAGGCACGACCGTGCGTCGGCATACTCAATAATGGTAGAACATTCCCCGCCTCAATATTATCTGCAACGTATTCGAAATGACTTCGAAAGAAGAGATGGATCCTCCCCGAAAAATTGTATACAGGATCCGCCGGAAATCGATTTTTTCGATCGACATAGCTCAGCGCCAATATTGCAAGATTGTAGATAATCCAATTATCAGGCCGTCTCTTTACTA
>MAAB01007529.1_pt1 | contig 15898 bp, 12 predicted proteins | sample 1115991 | NCBI WGS metagenome assembly MAAB01 (sample SAMN04961124, study PRJNA320927) | seawater metagenome | isolation source: sample BD02T18 sea water enriched with oil for 18 days | place: USA:Gulf of Mexico | collected 2013-07-27
CAACAGGTTCAACAGGTTCAACAGGTTCAACAGGTTCAACAGGTTCAACAGGTTCAACAGGTTCAACAGGTTCAACAGGTTCAACAGGTTCAACAGGTTCAACAGGTTCAACAGGTTCAGCAAGCTCAACAGGTTCAACAGGTTCAACAGGTTCAACAGGTTCAACAGGTTCAACAGGTTCAACAGGTTCAACAAGCTCAACAAGCTCAACAAGCTCAACAAGCTCAACAAGCTCAACAAGCTCAACAGGTTCCTCAGACTTAACAGAGTTCTCAGACTCCTCAGACTCCTCAGACTCCTCAGACTCCTCAGACTCCTCAGACTCCTCAGACTCCTCAGACTCCTCAGACTCCTCAGACTCCTCAGACGCAACAGACGCAACAGACGCAACAGAGTTCTCAGACTTAACAGAGTTCTCAGACTTAACAGAGTTCTCAGGCTTAACAGAGCTCTCAGACTCCGTAGTTGGCGAGACTTATATTTTGCTACCTGTAAGTCAACAAGAAAATACGGTGGCTCTCTGCCTAAATAAGAATATTGGTGTAAATACAGGAAGTTTACTGTATTACGGTGCTGAAATGCCACTAAAGGATTTAGCTAAGATGTCTATGGGTTGGATTAGGCCTTGGGGCTCAAGTATGAAGGAGATTCCGCTTGACTTAGATAGTGATGGGTATTTGAAAACAGTTGACAGTGGAGGAGCTCAAACGATCATTAGTGATGATAAATGGGGGCGCTCTAGTGATGATAATAAATATGTGGTTTTGTATGATGGAGAAGGGAAATTAAGCTTTAATTTAAACGGAACAAAAATAATTAAAGAAGAGCCTGGTCGGATAGAAATAGAATTGGGTAATGGTCGGTCAGGTATGACCCAGTCCTCTACTAACCCGGCTAATTACTTAAGAAATATAAGAATTATCCCTCTAGCACATGAATATGATTATAGCGATAAGATAACAAGAGAAAAATATAAGGGTTTATGGGGGAGTGCTGGCGTTGTAAGGTTTTTAGATTCACAACGAATAAATAATTCTAAAGAAGTAGAATGGAGTGACCGGCAAAAGTTAACAACATTTGGTGCACGTAACGGGCAATCACTAGAGGATATTATTCAAATGTCGAATGAAATGAATGCCTCTCCATGGTTACTAGCACCACATCTTGCGAATGACGATTACTTTAGAGAAATGGCCGTATATGTGAGAGATAATTTAAACCCGACTCTAAAAGTGCATATTGAATACACTAATGAAGCGTGGAATTGGGGGTTTCAGCAAACTCATGATCTTAACAACTTGGCTAAACAAAATGGTACAACACTTTACCAAGAATATGGGGGTAGAGCTAAGCGACTATTTGAGATATGGACTGATGTTTTTGGTGGGAGCAGTAGATTAGTTCGTGTGATTGGAACGCAGCATCATAATTCATGGATTTCTGAACAGATTATGAAGGTTCAAGGGTTATCTGGCTTGGTTGATGCCTTAGCAGTCGGCTATTATGTTGGGCATGAATTCAGCGGTTCAATGGCTCAAAGTGCATTAGATATGACTGAGGATGAGGTTTTTAATCACTTAAATAGTAACAGTTTGCCTAAAGCGAAAGAGTTGTTAATTAAGCAAAAACAAGTTGCGGAAAAATATCAGATAGAATTAATCGCCTATGAGGCTGGTCAACACCTTATTGCAGGGGCAGAGTGGAGAGAGAATCAGCCCTTGGTAGATAAATTTATTAGCCTCAATCGAAATCAAAAAATGTCCCAACTGTATATGAATATGTATAAAGATTGGAACGATATAGGTGGTGGCTTGATAGTGTGGTTTCAGACGGCCATGAAACCTAGTAAATGGGGAAGTTGGGGACTGTTAGATAATGCAGTTCAAGATCCAGAAGCATCACCAAAATATAAGGCAGTTAAGGACATGTTAAGTAATGAAGGATGCTAATTTGTTGGATGAATAAGATAATGACTATTAAAGAGAGCTTACTAATAATGTTTGTATTGGTTTGTTATTCATAAGGAAAATAACAGAAGGGACTTCCTGAACGATATTGATGAGTGGTCAGTTTTTCAACTAGAAAATACAAATATTCCTATTATGTAAGGGTTGTACAAATGATAGTGTCTAAATTTAATTAGAACTTACAAAGTAAAATTCTTGTGATGTTCTTTATTGGTCCGAGGGTAAATATCGGACTTGGAATGGTTTTGTACACGAGGTGTCCTCCCGCCCCCAATGATAAGAAAACTGTAGTATTTATGGGTGGAGGTATTTGATTGCCAGACCCACAGGCAATTGCACAGCGGGTCGAAGTGCTTAACTCAAGTTCTTCGCCTGTTGTCACGAGTACCCCCGTGAAAGATACTTTAATATATTCTTAGTGGAATCCTTTGCGATTTATTGGGTGTGTGAAGATATACACAGATCAAGATAGCTTTTTGGCTGAAGTAGCGGTTACCAGCCCTTTTCAATATTCTCCAGAAATAGAGCGCGTAAAAGCGATACCTGAGGTGTGGTAGCTTTAGGGAGCCCCGCTCTCGTGCCTTATTGCTTTCAAACCAGCCCGAGCTTGTTCTGTGAAACACTAGTTTGAATGGTGAGTTTATTTGGTTGTTTTTCGTAATGTTGTATTGGTTTTGAGGCCATATTGTCTCGTTTCAATCAAATGGTTTTGTACAAAATATAAGGCCTCTAAGAGGTATATCGGGAGGGATAGACTTTCCCTCTACGCAAGGAATAAAAAAATGGGTAATAATTTTTCATATATTATGCTGATAATATGGCCGCTAGTAGCTATTTATTTGTATAGAGCTAAAACAATACAAGTGGCTACCGTGTGGACAATATTGGGCGGCTTTCTGTTATTGCCGGTAAAAACATCAATTGATTTACCAATGATTCCAGAAATGGGTAAACAGACCATCCCTGTTATCTCTGCGTTAATTGGTTGCTGGCTGATTAAAAAACAGCGCATTTCATACTTTAAAGAATTAGGAGGAGCAAAGTATCTTGTGGCACTGTTTTTAATGGTCCCTTTTATTACGGCGGCTCTAAATAGTGATGCTGTTATTGTAGGGCGAAGATATTTACCGGGGTTAAGTTATTATGATGGCTTATCGGCTATGGTTAATCAGTTCCTGATTATCGCTCCATTTTTTATTGGTCGGCAGCTATTTAAAACTTATGATGACCAACTCCTTATGTTTAGGTTATTAGTCATAGCTGGTTTGTTTTATTCGATATTGATGTTATTCGAGGTGCGAATGAGCCCTCAATTACATACATGGGTTTATGGTTATTTCCCTCATGAGTTTGCTCAGCAAATGCGCTTTGGAGGTTTTCGCCCAGTTGTTTTTATGGGGCACGGATTGTTGGCTTCTTTCTTTACGGTTGTGATTCTCATTTCAGCCACAGTACTATGGAACAATCGAATTAAGCTGGGGCGCTTCACGGCAAAAATAACAAGTTATTATTTTCTAATAATATTAGTATTATGCAAAAGTCTCGCATCCTTATTCTACGGCGTATTTGCATTTCTGCTAATTAGAAATATACAACCCAGAACGCAACATCGGGCAGCAATTATCTTAGTGTGTTTAGCAATGTTTTATCCTGTAATGTCGACTATAAAAATATTTCCACATCAAGCTATTATCGATATAGCTAGCTCAATAAGTGAAGACAGAGCTGGCTCATTAAAGTTTCGTTTTGATAATGAAAATGCTTTATTAGAGCATGGCCGAGAACGATTTTTCTTTGGCTGGGGAGGATGGGGGCGAAACCGAACCTACGATGAAGAGACAGGTAAAGATACCTCGGTAACTGATGGGCGTTGGATAATTACTTTTGGTCAATTCGGTTTTTTTGGGTTTCTTGCAGAGTTTGGCTTGCTAGCAGTAACTGTAGTTAGAGCCCAAAAAGCCTCTAGGTTTCTTAAGTCAAAAGCAGAACAAACATTGCTTTCTGCACATGCACTTCTGGTCGGTATAATTATGGTCGACCAGTTGCTTAATGTCTCGTTAGCACCTTGGTTATGGCTTTTAACTGGAGTTTTACTTGGACGTACCGATAATATTATTGCGCTCAATAGAGTGAAATAATGTATGGAAATATTATAATCATTTATTTTATCAAGTCGCCTATTTAGCCTAAAAGGTAGGGGTGCACACTTCAGTATTGAGGTTAACTAATTTTAAAATTAGTGCCTGTTAAAGTTTGATTGATATACCGCTCTAGGAAGATATTAGTTTATGTTTAAAAAGATGAATAAGTTATTAAACCTCCGTATTGTGAATGCAGGGGTCTGGTCTATGGGAAGCCATGGAGTGAGCCAGGTTCTTCGTTTAGCTAGTAACCTGATCATGACTCGCTTGCTTGTACCTGAAATGTTTGGGGTTATGGTGATAGCTAATATGATTATCGTTGGTTTGTCATTATTTTCAGATATAGGATTAGGTCAAAATATTATTCGGAGCAAACGTGGGAGTGACCCTAGCTTTCTCAATACTGTTTGGGCTATTCAGATAATTAGAGGAATAATGATTTGGCTGTTGGCAGTAATCATTGGTGTTTCTTTGTATTTTCTAAATACATTAGGAATTACAAATGGAACCTCTGTTTACAATGAACCAATTTTACCCATGGTGATAATAGCGATTTCCTTTTCTGCCGTTATTTCTGGCTTTGAATCAACCAAGTTACCTTTAGCTACGCGAGATTATGACCAAAAAAATATTGCGTTTATGGTTGTGCTGAGTCAATTGAGTTCAATTGTTATCATGATTGCTTGGGTGTTTTTTATAGATAGGAGTATATGGGCATTAGTCGCAGGTAATTTAGTTGGTAATGCCGTAAAGGTTGTTTTTACACATACCCTTTTATCTGGACCATCTAATCATTGGGAATGGGACAATGATGCGAGAAAAGAAGTGTTTCATTTCGGAAAATGGGTGTTTCTGTCATCGTTAATAACATTCTTTTTTAATAATGGGGACAAGTTATTATTGGGTGGAATGATTAGCCCTGAATTGCTAGGTATTTACTCAATTGCTCTAATAATGATAAATGTTTTTCAGACAGCGATTTCTAAACTTATTAATGCCACAGTGTTTCCTGCGTTGAGTAAGGCATATCACGATAGAAAGGGGAGCTTGAAAGGAATATATTATAAATTTAGAATTGGAATGGATTCATTCATCTTTTCTCTAGTTGGAGTGCTGCTTGTCACTGGTAGCTTGATTATTGATGCCTTATATGATTCTAGGTATTCAGAAGCTGGGGCAATGTTGCAAATACTATCTTTAATTTTATTGTCGGATAGGTATATGATTACTGAGCGCTATCTATTGGCGATAGGTAAACCGAAAGACTTAACATCTTTAAATATAATTCGAGCGGTTTCGTTGTATATTTTTGTACCGATTGGATTCTATTTGTATGGCTTTGATGGGGCTTTATGGATGATTGTTCTAAGTTATTTTACGGGCCTTCCTTTCATGATATATCTCAAGATCAAATATAATATTTTTGATTTAAAAAAAGAACTTATAACTTCTCCCCTATTTTTCTTATCCATCATGCTCAGTATGTACATTGTGTCATTATTTGATAAGGCTTAACTTAATACCCAAAGATTAATATGAAAATACTATCAAATAAATACTCGTCACACTGGGGGCTTTCAGGGGAGACATTACCTTGGGTTAATAGGCTGTATAGAAAAATAAAAAATCATACGGTTAAATATCGAGTTAAAGGAGGGGGGCGTAGGATTCTTTTAGTGGCGCATAACTATATGATGTTGAAAAAAATGATGGAAGTTGTTGATATTTTTGAAGGTAATCCTGATTTTAGATGGAGCTGTACTGTTGTTGCAGCTCCTGATGACTCAAAGGAGTTAATTCAAGATATAAAAAACACGGGTTGTACTTTTGTACCGCCATACCATGCATCCATTCAGTTATGGGATCTTATTTTGGTTGCAGATCATCACGTCACTCATCATTTCAACTGTACTATCCCTACGTTAATTATTGAGCATGGAATGGGGGATTCAAAGCTGATTTCGAATTCTACAGAAAGGTATTATTATGCGCGTTGTAATACCTTAAATAAGAAAAACTTTCCGGTGTATTCATGTATGTTTGAGTCAAGTGAGCGACGCAAGGAAGAGGCAATAAGTGATATTCCTGCTTTAAAAGATCGTATATCTGTTGTTGGTCATATTGAGCTAGACAGTATTATTTCTATGGGTAAAGACCGTTTAAAGCTAAGGCATCAATTTGGTTATAGTGAGGATGATATTGTCGTGCTTATTTCTTCAAGTCATGGGGATGGATCATTAATGGATTCAATTGGCCATGACTTAATTGCCGAAGCATTAACTCTTCCCCATGAATATAAATTTATTTTGACCTCACACTTTTTAAGTTGGAATAAAAATAAAAATAATGAGTTAAGCCCCGGTGAATCGTTACTTCGTTATGAAAGTGATAGAGTGAGAGTTCTGAGGCCGGAAAGTGATTTTTTAACCCATACGGTGTTATCTGACGTTTGTATATCAGATTTTACATCGGGGGCTTTATATTTTGCAGTGCTTAACCGTCCAGTTATCTTTATACCTTTTCCAGATGGCGTTATTTCTGAAAAATCACCAATTTGGAGGCTTTACAATGAAGCTCCTAGAATAAATAAAGTTGAGGATTTGCATTCAATAATTAAGAGTCTGATGATTAAATACCCCAAAGAAATACTTAAATCTTGTAGCTCCGATCTACTGACGTATCCCGGTGAAGCTAAAGAGCGAATGAAAAGAGAGATCTATAGGTTACTTAAGCTTACAAACAAAGTTTGACAATAAAGATTTACGTGATGTTAATGAGTGATATATGAAGAAAAATCTATTAATTATTCCATCTGCACCTATTTGGAAAGTCGGAGATAAGTTTTTTTTTGATCGAAAATTTTATGATGGAATTATTTTTTATTGCAACACATGGAATGGGGGGGTTCAGTTAATTCTTCGCTTAGCAGAATGTAGTCCACCCGAGTTTGGTTTGGTCTTATTTGATGAAGATATTTTTCCTGCAAAACTTACCGTTGTTGTGGGACACGAGTTACTGACTGAAATGCATATTAGAAATGCTGATATTATTTTGGCTTCTGGTGATAATTATAAAAACCTAGGTTTATCTGCCATAGCTAAGAAGTCAGCTATCAGATGTGTATATAGTATTGAAAATATACTTAAAACGCGTTTTCAGATTATTAATATGGCTAATGTCAGTTACTGGCAAAAGCTAAAGTCTTTTGTTTGGGTTGCATTAAATGAATTTAAGCGTCGTGAGGCTTTTAAATTATCTGATGGTATACAAGCAAATGGTGTTCCAGCTTACGATGCATATAATAAGTTGAGTGAAAATACATTACTGTATTTTGATTCGCGTAATAGTGCTGATGCACATATTACAGAGTCTGAGCTGAATGCCCGGTTGTTAACTTTAGATAACAATGCTCCATTAAGGCTCGGGTTTTCAGGGCGTTTAATTGCTATGAAAGGCGTTTCTCACCTAATAGAAATGGCAATGGTTTTGAAGAATAAAAAAATTAATTTTACGTTGGATATATTTGGGGGGGGGGAGCTTGCCCCGTTCTTGGGGAAGAAAATCAAGGAATACCAACTAGAGGAGCTTGTGACTTTACGTGGAAATGTCAATTTTTCAACAGAATTAATTCCTTTTGTTAAAACTAGCCTAGATTTATTTGTTTGTTGTCATCGGCAAAGTGATCCTTCCTGTACTTATTTAGAAACGTACGCATGTGGTGTGCCTATTATTGGTTACGCAAATCAAGCTCATCAGGGGATACTAGATAGGTTTGATGTTGGGTGGTCAGTTGCTGTGGATAATGTTAATGAATTGGCTGATAAGGTTGTCTATCTTAACCGTCATAGGGAAGAGATAAAAAGGAAAGCAATTAATGCTAAAAAATTCTCTTCCGAGCACACCTTTGAGCAAACATTCAGCCGTTGTATTGAACAATGTAACGTTTTGGCTGGAGAGTGATAAATGCCGTCATTAGTAATTGTTATAGTTAATTATAAAACTGCAGATTTAACACTAGAGTGCCTACGTTCTCTTAGTCAAGAGCGTGAATTACTCAACTTCAAAGTCAAGGTCGTTGACAATGATTCACGAGATGGTTCTTTTCAGAAATTATCTTCAGCTGTTATTAAACAAGCTTGGGGTGACTGGGTGGATGTGCAATCATCAGGCTTTAACGGTGGTTTTTCTTTTGGAAATAATTTTTCAATCAGGCAGTTTATGGGCGAAGGAAATGCACCCGATTTTATTTATTTACTTAACCCTGATACGGAGGTTAAGCCTTATGCGATAACAAACCTAGTTTCATTCTTGGTTGAGCACCCTAATGTAGGTATTGCCGGGAGTCGTATAGAAGATAGTAATGGAACAGCTTTACATTCATCATTTAAATTCCATAGCTGGTTGACGGAATTAAACCGTGGTTGTAGTTTGGGAATATTAACCCAGTTGTTAAAACCTTGGATTACTTCAGAACGTATACCTAACCATGCGGAAAAAACAGATTGGGTTTCTGGGGCTAGTATGATGATTCGCCGTACAGTGTTTGAAAGTATAGGCTTGTTAGACGAATCTTACTTTATGTATTATGAGGAAACGGATTTTTGTCTAAATGCTTTGCGATCTGGCTGGGAATGTTGGTATGTTCCGAGTAGTCAGGTTATACATTATGTGGGGCAAAGTTCAGGGATTTATAATGCTGGTATGACAAAAAGAATGCCTGGTTATTGGTTTGATTCTAGACGACGGTATTTTCTAAAAAATTATGGTGTGATATATGCGGTGTTAGTCGATCTCTGTTGGCTTTCCGGGTTTTCATCATGGAAACTAAGAAACATGATCCAACGTAAACCCGATATTAACCCACCTAACTTATTACGTGATACATTTTTTAATACTATTTTTTTCAAAGGTATATCGATTGATCCGGCAAAAAATGTATTGGAGAAGGATAAATGATTCCTTCATCAGAGGCTGATTGGGCCCGTGAAATACCCAGGTGTTTTTGGGACCCGAGTCGAAAATTATTAAAATCCATTCGAGATTATCAAGGGTGTAAACGTCGTTCAGGAATAGTTGCTGTTGTAGGATTTAAAATAGCCGTATTGAGACATTTATTTTGGTCAATAATTTCTGGTGCCGATATCCCTATTAATTGTCAACTCGGTGGGGGAGTCATTATTCCACACCCTAGCGGCATTGTTATACACCCAGATGCAAGTGTAGGTGTTAACTGTCTTATTCATCAGCAAGTAACAATCGGTGTTAATAGAGGGGGCGGGGTTCCTAGAATTAGTGGGAATGTTGATATTGGAGCAGGTGCGAAGATAATTGGGGATATTACTATTGGTACACATGCTTTGGTTGGCGCTAATGCCGTTGTTGTTAAAGATGTAGAAGCGTATAGCATCGTCGCGGGAGTTCCAGCAAAAGTCATCGGACATACTAATAAATCAAAGGCCCTCCCTAAGTGATTCAACAAAGAGAGAATTACTTTATTGGCGCTGTTATTATTGGCCGAAATGAAGGACAACGGTTAATTACTTGCTTAGAGTCTTTAATTGGGAAGGTGGATGTTATTATTTATGTGGATTCTGGTTCTTCAGATAATAGTATCCAAGAAGCTCGAGCAAGAAAGGTTGATGCTATTGCGCTGGATTTAAGTCTGCCATTTACTGCCGCAAGAGCTCGAAATATTGGTGCTCAAAGCCTTATAAAACGGTATCCAAATTTAGCGTATATCCAGTTTGTTGATGGTGACTGTGAAATGGAGGCTGATTGGTTTCTTAAGGCTGAGTTATTTTTGAACAAAAATACAGAATATGCGGCGGTATCAGGGCGGTTGCATGAAAGGTTTCCTAAACACTCAATTTATAATCAACTAATGGATATTGAATGGGATACTCCCATTGGTGATACGCTGGCTTGTGGTGGAATAACGATGATGCGTGCCGATTCGTTTAATCAGGTCGATGGCTTTCGTGATGATATGATTGCTGGTGAGGAACCAGAAATATGTTTCCGAATGAGGGCGGAAGGTTGGAATATTTATCGTTTAGATACGGATATGGCAAGGCATGACGCCGCTATGACTAAAATTTCTCAGTGGTGGAAAAGGACGGTTAGAACAGGTTATGCTTTTGCTCTTGGCCGCTCAATGCATGGAGAATCAAAAGAACGTTACTGGGTTAAAGAAAATCAAAGAATAATTATATGGGGGCTTTTTATCCCTATATTAATTTTAGGTCTAATGATAATTAACCCGAGTTTTTTAGGGTTATCATCTATTTATTTAGTGCAGATTGTAAGGGTGGCTAATAAAAGAGCTGACCTAGCTGGTTTTAAATTCATTTGGGCTACCAGTGTGGTGTTGGGGAAAATTCCAGAGGCATTAGGTTTGCTTCGTTTTTGGCAAGATAAGATGACGGCTCGTAGAGCAAGAATTATTGAGTATAAGTGATGGCTATAAAAAATATTGTTGTATGTGCAGAAATCGAAAATGTGTCGTGGCGCTGGATTGCAAGTCATTTTACTAACTCATATTACTGGTCTTTTTCACGTGCTAAAAATTCGAATAACATTTTACTAACAATGCTATTCAGATTTCTAGCAAGTTTGAAAGCAGTCGCTAAGTCTGGGAAAGCCGATGTAATTGTTTCGCATGGGCCTTATATGGCATTTTATTGCTCATTTCTAATTTGGTTATTTAGAATAAAGGTTCCACACGTTGTTTATTCGTTTAATTTTGCCGTTTTGCCCACTGGCATGGCATTGAAGCGTATGGCGTTCTTTTTTCAAAAGATTGATTGCCTTGTGGTTTCATCAACGATGGAGCGTTCATTATATGCAGAATATTTCAATATACCCATTGAGAATATCGATTTTATTAGATGGGGAGTTGCAGAGCCCAAGTTAGATGTAAAGCCTAGAGTAATTGATAAACCTTATGTAAGTACGGTAGGGGGTAATGCACGAGACTATAAAACATTTATGGCCGCAATGGCCGAGTTGCCTGAAGTGCAAGCTGTTGCTGTAATGCGGCCTCATAACTTAAATGGCTTGGATGTACCCGCGAACGTAAAGGTTCTAACGAATATTCCACTAGATGAAGCACTGTCAATAATAAAACATTCAGTATGTATGGTTTTACCATTAGTGGGTTCTGAAGTTCCCTGTGGTCATGTCACGATTGTTGTTGCAATGTATCTGGGGGTACCTTGTCTGGTAACCGATTCTTCGGGGGTTAGTGATTATGTGAGGCATGAAGAAACAGGGTTGTTAAGTGAAGTGGCTTCAGTGGTATCAATGAAAGAGTCAATAAAACGATTGATGATGAATAATGAGTTGAGCTCAAAACTATCAGAAGGAGCAGGCATGTTTGTTCGTGAGAGTTGTGGTGAGAAAAACTATGTTTCTCATTTAGCTGAAATTATAAAGCGAGTGAGAATTGATGAAAAATAAGCCAAATCTATTTTTGGTGGGTACGAGGACGTCGGCGACAACATTTCTCCATAATTACCGTGATCTTCACCCAGATGTTATCAATGTTCTTAGACTTATTCTGCTTCAGCTAACACATGAGTTATCAGAACTTTTGGGGAGAAGTTTCCCTGAATGGAATTTATTGTATTGTATGAAGAAGGTAATGGTTAGATAATTATGAAGTTAGCGTATTTCACCAATCAGTACCCCAAAGTCAGTCATAGTTTTATCCGCCGGGAAATTCTCGCTCTTGAAAAATTGGGACATAAGGTAGAACGTTTTGCACTAAGATCTGATGAGGCTGAGTTGGTCGATTCGCTTGATCAGGCTGAATATAAGAAGACGTCGTATATTCTTTCAGAATCCAAAAAAAATATTATTTCTGCGTGTTGGTCCGTTTTTATACGACAGCCACTAAAGTTTTTTTCGATACTCGTGTTTGCTAGCAAGATGGGGTTTCGTTCCGATCGTGGTGTGTTGAGGCATTTGGCTTATATGTTGGAAAGTTGTGTGTTGTTAACGTGGCAGCAACAAAAAAACATACAACATATTCACGCCCACTTTGGTACTAACTCGACTACCGTGGTGATGCTTGCTCATTTGCTCGGTGGGGTGGGTTATAGCTTTACAGTACATGGGCCCGAAGAATTTGATAAACCAGAGTTTATTTCTTTAGCCGATAAAATAAAACACAGTCGTTTTGTTGTTGCCATTAGTTCTTATGGGAGGAGTCAGTTGTTCCGCTGGATACCTTCTGAGCAGTGGCCAAAGGTTAAAATAATTCACTGTGGGTTAGATGCTGCTTTTTTATTGGGTGATGAAAACAAGGAAGCGAATATAACGAAACAATTGTTATGCGTTGGTCGCTTATGCGAACAAAAAGGCCAACTTTTATTGCTGGAAGCTATGAAGTCACTGTGTGACTCAGGTGTGGACTGTAAGCTTGTGCTGGCAGGTGATGGTCCAATGCGAGTTGAGGTTGAAAAAAGAATATCTGAATATGGTTTAACTGAACGGGTCAACATTACTGGGTGGATTAGTAGTGATCAAGTCAAGAATTTGCTGATTGAATCACGTGGGTTGGTATTGCCTAGCTTTGCTGAGGGCTTGCCGGTTGTCATTATGGAGGCGTTGGCGCTTTACCGCCCCGTGATTTCAACATATGTTGCGGGTATTCCAGAGTTAGTTAAACATAATGAGAATGGTTGGTTAGTTCCAGCGGGTGATGTTGCTGCACTTACAATCGCAATGAAGGACTTGCTGAATACGGATAAGGATAAGCTACTTGATATGGGGTTGAATGGTCATCATGCGGTGAATAATCAACACAATATTGAGCTTGAAGCGGAAAAACTAGCAACATTCTTTGATCAAGCGGTTAACGAGTAATGTCGTTTGATTTAATTGTTATTTGTATTGCAATAATTTTAGCCACCCCAGTGTTGGTTATTAGTTTTGAATTATTGATCGCGTTGTTCTATAAAAACCCGGTTATCACAGATCAAAAGGTTTCTGATTTACGAGGGACCTACACAATATTAATACCAGCCCACAATGAGGCGGGGATTATAGGTAAAACAATTTCTTGCCTGCTGCAGCAATCGGTGCCACCGGCTTCCATTCTTGTTGTTGCCGATAACTGTACGGATGCTACGGCTGAGGTGGCAAAGGGATTAGATGTTACCGTGCTTGAGCGTGTTAATGACTCGCAACGTGGTAAAGGTTTTGCGCTTGATTACGGAATCACGTTCTTAAAGGAGCATCAGCGACCTGATGTGTTGATCATTTTTGATGCTGATTGTGAAATAGATGCGGGTAGTTTGAGTGTATTGGTAAATAGCTGCATACAGAATAAGCGACCAACTCAAGCGCTGTACTTGATGCGTCATCATGTTGGTAAGTCACTTAAGCAAAGTGTCGCCGGTTTTGCTTGGTTGGTGAAAAATAAAATTCGCCCCCTTGCTGTTAATAAACTAAGTTTGCCGGTGACGTTAACAGGAACAGGCATGGCTTTTCCCTGGCATGTTATTGCGGATGTGAATGTTGCTCACGGCAATCTTGTGGAAGACATGCAGTTAGGCATTGATTGCACGTTAAATGGTTTCCCCCCTGTTTTTTGTGAGTATGCCGTTGTTTACAGTGATTTTCCTGAACAAATTGAGGCTGAGAAAACGCAGCGTACGCGTTGGGAGCATGGGCATTTAATGACTATTGGTCAGCAAGTACCAAGGTTAATTAAACAAGCCGTGTGTCGAAAAGACTGGCGATTGTTGGGTTTGGCGTTGGATATTGGTGTGCCACCCGTATCACTACTGGTTATGTTTTCAACGGTCGGTTTATTCCTGCTGGCTGGATATTCCTATGTGACTGAAAGTGCTGGTGTTTTTACGTTATTTCTAATGATCTTTCTTTTTTTTGCAGGGGTGCTGCTGGCAACATGGTGGCGTTATGGGCGTGAATACCTAACAATAAAAGAGCTATACGGTATTCCACGGTATGTTTTTTCAAAAGTATCTATTTATATTGCGTTTATCTTTAAGCGTCAAAAATCATGGGTTAAAACAGCTAGAGAAATAAAACCTAACAAACATGATGAGTAAGTATTTATATGGCACGGGTGTTTTTAGTTATGTCTTCAATGGAAAAAAAGTAGATAAGGTAGTTATGAAAGTTACTGTATTTGGCCTTGGTTAGGCGCTGGCACCTGTTTGGCTGAAGTGGTAAGGGCGTTAAACGTCCTTGTTATGGAATGGGGGATATTTTGAGCTCTCCGGTGTTGATAGGCTTAACTGGAAATATTTAAGCTGAATGCGTTGAAAAACCAAGGGATTAACAGCAATGCCATGAGGTATGGGTTTTATAAAATGGAATAAGGGGTAGGTATGACATTTACAATCGCAGTTATCGGCTTAGGCTATGTGGGTTTACCCTTAGCTATTGAGTTTGGCAAAAAGTTTCCTACGATTGGTTTCGATATTAATGCCTCACGCATCAGTGATTTACAAGCCGGTAAAGATACCAGCTTAGAAACAACGGCTGAAGAAATAATAGCGGCGGAGCAGCTAAGTTTTACTGCAGACTCGTCCAGTTTAAGCCAGAGTAATGTGTATATTGTTACCGTGCCCACACCGATTGACGACAGTAAAAAACCTGATCTTTCACCGGTGATTTCTGCTAGTAAAATAGTCGCTAAGTACCTAAAAAAAGGTGATATCGTTATTTATGAATCAACGGTTTACCCCGGTGCGACAGAAGAAGTTTGTGTGCCGATTTTAGAAGAATGTTCAGGCTTAATTTTTAATGAAGGGTTTTATTGTGGTTATAGCCCTGAACGGATTAATCCAGGGGATAAAGGCCGTAAATTAACGAATATTTTAAAAATAACCTCGGGTTCTACACCAGAAATAGCAACGCTGGTTGATGAACTGTACGCTGAAATTATCACGGCGGGTACACACAAAACAAGCAGCATTAAAGTAGCTGAAGCCGCAAAAGTGATTGAGAATACCCAGCGTGACCTTAATATCGCTTTAGTGAATGAATTATCGTTAATTTTTAACCGTGTGGGTATTGATACGGAAGAAGTGCTCGAAGCGGCAGGCACCAAATGGAATTTTTTACCGTTTAGGCCAGGCCTAGTGGGTGGGCATTGTATTGGCGTAGACCCGTATTATTTAACCCATAAAGCAGAGTCTTTGGGTTATCACCCGCAACTAATTTCTGCCGGTCGCCGTATTAATGACAATATGGGGCATTTTGTTGTTAGTGAGGTTGTTAAATTAATGGCGAAAAAGAAAATTAACATTGTTGATTCCAGAATATTAATCTTAGGTTTAACGTTTAAGGAAAACTGTGCGGATTTAAGAAATACACGTGTTATCGAAATGATTAATGAGCTCAGTGATACATATAATGCTCATGTTGATGTTTTAGACCCTTGGGTGCTAAAAAGTGAAGCCCGTGCGGCATATAACCTGTCGTTAATAGAAGAACCGACTGTTAAAACGTATGATGCGATTATTGTAGCCGTCTCACATGATCAATTTAAGGCATTAGGTTTAGAGGGCGTGAAGGCTTACGCTAAGGAAAACCATGTGCTTTATGATATTAAGTACTTATTTACAGCTAATGAGGTGGATGGGCGGTTGTAATTTTGCCTAAAACTAATAGGTTTGGCGGAAGAACTCCATGGCTGCTTACCATTGAAACAAAACATGGGTGACTTTTCTCGTATTGGGTCTATACTTGAATGCTGTTGTTTATTCATTACATGCAATAGCTTAAATAGAAGTTGGGGGGTATTAAATAGCC